>Ga0123342_1010739_pt1 | contig 10334 bp, 4 predicted proteins | sample Turbeawhitnodule_FD_89960 | JGI IMG/M metagenome (GOLD analysis project Ga0123342, IMG submission 89960) | Root nodule microbial communities of legume samples collected from Mexico - Turtle bean Mexico white nodule | ecosystem: Host-associated > Plants > Roots > Nodule | place: Mexico: Nepantla... | reverse complement strand
TAACACATCTGCCACTTCTCCATTAAAGACGACCGAGTTCCTATGCTTCCAAATTTCACTCACAATTCCAACCCAAATTGCCCCCCAAACATCATTAACCGAAACAGATGCCTGACTCAACCTAAATTGGATAAAAATTTTACATAGGATCCAAATGGATTACGAACAACACTCCAAGCCACTCAAAGCAAAAACACCAGACCCTCCAAGCAAAGTCACAAACGGCAAACAAGTGACTCGACGACTCGTCAACCTTCCCACACAAGCGGCATACAGGGTTTTCAACCACCACCCCGCGCCTTACCAAATTAACCTTAGTCGCAATCCTATTTTCCAATACCCTCCATGCCAATAATACAGCAGAAGGCAAGGCTTTACACCTCCACAACCTACAGTAAATCGGAGAGGACTCCCCATCACTAACCCTCCTTACCTTGCTATAAGCTGAGTTAACAGTAAAACTTTTAGATCCCTCAGTCTTCCTTTAAAATTATTAGACCTTGCTCCCTACAAATGTGTCATAGAAAAGAATCTATGGTGTCCTTGCACTTTAGCTTTCCTCTACAGTTGCTCTATGTTCTCAGAAGAATGTATAAAAACTCAACGTATAATAATATTATGTCCACACCTAACCAACTCTACTAAAATCTGTTATGAACTAATCGTATACATTGATCTGGACTCTTGACATTCATCTGATACGTTCTTCTTCTTCTGATCTGACAAGAAGAAGAAAATTTAACACCATTGATTACAATCCAACTAAAAACTTTTTTGAAGTCGTGCAATTAACACCCCCAATAAATATGTTCACTAAAAAGATGGGTTTGACAATTTTAAGGGACAATAACAACTTTAGTTTGTAAAGAACTTTAACCTGCTTTTTTTTTTATGAAACACAAGACTCGTTAAGTAAGGTGCAAAACTCAACGAAACTTACATTATTTGATCAATTAATTTTACGTGAAATTTTTAATATAAAATAATAATACTATTACTACTTGATACATATTTTAAGATAAGAAGAGCTTTTTCAAAGCCAATAATACCTTAAATAGGATAATAAATCATAACATATTATTTTAATGAATTTAAGATTAGAACAATATGTTTTTGTTAATATTTCCTACTAAATATTTTATTTTCATTTTAAAAGTATCAAATATTAAAAAAAAACAACTAAATTAAATGTTTTTATTAGTACCTCTTTATTTGTACAGTTATTATATTTTTTAATCAGCGTTAGATGTGTTCCAAACTAAAAATAGTATTGATGGTTCAACCATAAAAACCAAACTAAACAAAAAAAAAAAACTTCTAATTAAGGTTTTAATGCTTTTTAATTTGACATTTTGTTATTGTGTGGCAAAACTAGGAGTTTCTTTCTTTTCTTCGTATTAAACAAGCCAGAAATATGAATAAACTAACTTAAACGCCACATTAGAATCTTTCGCCAAATGACTTCTTTGGGATTAAAAGATGCAGTCCTCCTAGATCACGGTGGGTTAAACCCGTGTTCAACACTATTGAGTTGCCGACACAATTGCTGTTTTACAAAACTCGCATGGGATGTGAAGATGGTATCATCAATTTTCTCACTCTTTACTTAAAAAAAATTCAGATTTATCAACAATTTTTTATCAATTGATCTGAATATGTAGATAAATTCAGTATTATTTACAGATATGATTTTGTGAATAAATTCAATATTATTTATAAAATATTACCTATAGATATGAATCCGTAAGTAAATTCATCATTATTTATAAATTATTAATCACAAATTTATGCCTATAGGTAAATTTTACACCCACAAATTTTAACCACAAATATATATTCTTAGGTAAATTCAATATTAATATTTATATAAATATTTTATTATCATTATTAATAATATTAATATTTTTATCCATATTTTTATAATATTAATAACACTACAAATATTAACACAATTAAAAATATTAATCACTCTAATAATATGCGTAATATTAATAATATTATTACAATGTGAATAATTATAAATAATAATCATAACTAATATTTATATTTAACAATTATAAATAATAATTGTAGATAATGAAAAAAAAAAAAAGTATACAAGATTATCTCTAGATTTATTCAGACACTAGAGTGGATAAATATTACCTACGAACTCAAGTTGATGAATATTACGTACCTACATATCCCAATTAGTGGATAATACATGATTTAATATTGATAAATATTATTCCAGAAAAAGAATTAGTTTTATTTATTAACTAAAGTTGATGACTATTATGTATGAACTGATACTATTAACATTATAAAATTATTAATATTAATAATATAAATAATAATACAAATTATATTAATATAATAATATCAATAATTATAATATTAATATAATAGTATGAAATAGTATTAGTAATATGAATAATAATTATAATAATTAATAATGTAATAATTTGAATAATATTAGTGATATTAATTATTAATTATATAAATAATGTTTATATTATTAATAATATTAATATTGATAATTATAATAAGAAGTATAATTATAATAAGTATAATAATAATAAAAAAATATAACAAAAATATTTGTCGGTGTAGTATGTTTCTGGATAACTACATAGTAAATCATTCACCATCTGAGTAGGGGTTGACTCTTCCTAGATCAGAATAATGTCCTATGAGTTCTGACGGATTAGAAACTATTCAACACTTATTTTTTTTTCTATGTAATTTAACACAAAAGTCTGATATATGTGTGAAAATTGGGTGGGAATCTATAATGTAATTCATAACAATCCTCTTCAAAGTTTCAATCCTTTTGGTTTTAACCATCTTGGTAAAAAATGTAACCTAATCTTTGAAACAAAGAAACCAAGTCTTGTTCAACAAATGCTGAAGATATTTTTGATACTGTGCAGAGAAACGTGTGGCCTTGGTATAGGATCTATTATATATTTTAAATCAAACTTTACTTTTTCATATTGGTACCTTAATCCCATTATGTGCATCAAACTCTTGTTATAGGATGCACCAAAGTGAGATTTTTTCTGCTTAAAATGATGGGTATATAGTGGTCTAGGATGTGTCTTAGTTCTTGGGTCTAGCTTTTGTCAGGGATGAATATCTTTAGCACTTTAGTTTTTGTGTGGATGGTCTTAACATCTTATATGTTGATCTGGTTGTAAATCGCTTTCTTGTTGATTTTTTATATCTGTTCTGACGAATCATCTCTAAGGTGTAGATGACTACACATACATAGGTTATGTATGCTATCTAGGGTGCAAGAATATTGTAATGTATAGGATCCTCAGAAAATATTCATTGCTAGACCTCAATGAAAGTAAAAAAAAAAAGAGTTGAAGATAGACAATAAAAGCTTCAAACAAGCCAACCAAATTTATAAATTACCCGAAAAGTAAGAATTTCCTTATTTGGATAAGAGAATCGGTTCATATCTTTTGGGAGATGGTTCGGAGAAAATGCTCAAAACCATTTCATCAACTTTGAACAGTGCAAATTTGAACACTGCATGTGTTCTTTGTGCCGAAACCATTTCATTTACTTCATGTTATATATAGCGTAATCATGATTTGATATTTCATGTTGAAGTTTCATTTGGTTGGGTGCTGAAGTCATTACAGATGTTTGGGTTCATGTATCCGTAATTTAATTATTTTCATACTAATTTCGGAAAATAAATCGACCATGATATCATGAAGATGTGAAATTGTAGCACTTTTTGATAGACGTAAATCAAGTCCAAAAATGTTAATTCAAAATAAAATTAAATGGACTTTCTTTTTTACCCATATTTGTTTCGTATTTTATATTCAAATCAATCTAAGTAAATTAGTTTTTCTTTATTTGTTACATAAACATAAAAATTTATAGCGTTTCTTGTAGTCAACGAAAAATAATAATTAGTTGAGAAATTAGTTTTAAATTAAAAGTAAACTTTTTTTAGTAATAGAAAAATTAATAGTATTTTAAATGACAACTTTGAAGAAATTCCTACTTAGCCTCTGGTAGCAAAATAGGCCCATTGTCCGCCATAATTTAGGTAGGGTGGAATAGTTTTTGAATGTTAACTCATATTAGTCCGGTTCGTTATAATCTGTCAGTCTGTGGATCATTGGTGGGATGAGATAATCAACACACCATTTTTTATTTTTTACACTTTTAAATAAGGATCTCACATTTTTGGAATAAAAATTGGTGGTGGTCAATATTTTATACAAAATTTTATTTACATTAACTTATTTATTTATACATAATTTGATTTATTAAAGTATTGTTGATATTTACTTTATTTTGTTAGATATTAAACCTTCTTTCATTATAACATTAAAATTTGATTTAATTTTTATTACTCTTTCTTGTATTTTTTATTTTTCAAAAAATGATACCAATGATTATAACAAAGTAAATAGATATAAAACAAAACAAAAATTACAATTTTTTTTTTAAAAGGAGCGAATCAGCACGTCAACCCGTCTTATGACAATGTGTGTTACTATTTTCAGCCCGCATAACCTTGACGGATCAACATGTCTGCCTCGCTATTGGTAGACAATGGAGATCGAGCCAAAATAAACTGTTTTGACCCATTTTGTGACTCTAGTTAAAATTGAGTCATTAAATTGTGATAAATTGATTATATCAAATTTTATAATAATTTAAAATATATGAAAGGATTTCATGTTTCTCTCTACTTTTTTAAATACATAAAAATTTAACATTACCATAATGATAATCTAGTACTGATAGTCAAATTTTAAAATTTTCATATATATAAATATTAAAAATTTTGTGGGTTTTCTATTGTTATTGAATATTATATAAAAACTTGTACAATAATAATAACTTAATATATTTTTAAATAGTTAATAAGTTTTATAATATCACAAGATAAGTTTAGGATTTGATAATTAAAAATCTTATATTCATAGTGGTGGAATATATATTAATATTTAATATCATATAAAGAAAATTTTATAATAATAATAATATTTATTATTATTACTATTATTTATTTTTATCATTATTTTTTATTTTTTAATTATTATTTAATATATATATATATATACACACACATAGTGTTTGTATTTTATAAAGAAAAAACGCCGAAGTATTTTTAACTCGTTTTTTACTTTTCATTATTTTTTTATTTTTGTGTTTTTTTTTTTTCGCTTGCAGCAAATCCGTTGTTAGAAACAAATAGAATCTTAATAGGATACCGTCTGGAACCTGATTTTAATTTTAAAGACCGTTTTCCTTTTTAACAGTTCTCTGTAATTTTCCTCCTTTGCTTTTTCATTTCATTTTCTAAGTTTTGTGTTCCCCACAACTACTACCTCTTCTCTTTTTTTCATTTTTTTGCGGTATAGTTCAGATTATATATCGGAATATAGACATTTTTGTAAGATCGAAAATGACCACCAAATAATCAGATATTTATAATAATAAAATTATACATCACTTATTTATCAATAAAAGAAAAAAAAATCAAAATAGCAAATTTGAAGACTCTTATTTTATGCATCAATTGAGGACTCCTATTCCTTGGAAAACTAGAGTTAGAACATCATCAATCCCTATTTGATCTCTAACATAAGAGATGAAATTATTTATAACTTAAACTTCATATTTTTACGTTATTTTTTAGTTTATTACATAACCACACCATAACTAGGCTTAAAACAAAGAATAACTAGCTTAAAACGCCGCCTTTAAATCAATTGTCTGAACTTCATCACGTTCCTTGAGATGCAATCCTTTGGGAAATGGCCTTTTTGGGACAATAAGGTGCACTCCTGGTTCATGGTGGCTTAAACTAGAGTTCAACAGCATTGAGTTGTTGACACACTGCACGTTGCTGTTCCCATAAAAAGCTCTGTTTGGAGGAGAAGATAGTGTTCTCACTTTCTCACCATCAGAATTCCCCATCTTGTGAATGGGCTGCTTCTTTTGGGATTGTGTTATTTTCATGTAAGCACCTCTGTTTTCCCCTGAAATTGTTATGACCCTTACGCCATGACCCTCTGAGACCTTTGTGTGAATACCTTTTCCTTTGGTTTCATTTGGGCCAATGACTTTGTTCTTAGTTTCTTCTGATTCATTCTTCAATGAAGCATTGCCCTTGCCATCATTAGGCTTTTCAATGGTGACTTCTACCACCGGGGGAGGTTGAACCTTCAATTTGGCAGCTGGAAAGACCATAGGGGTAGTAGATTTGAGGTTTGGTGAGTGAATTGGGGTGTGAACATCTGCTGTTGTTGGTAGAGATTTGGTGGCAATGGCATTGGTGTCGTGAGAGTTAGTGTTTGTTGTTTTGAAAGAAGGTTGTGGAAGCTGAGGTTTAGGATGTGACTCTGCAGAAGAAGAAGGAGAGTGCAAAGAGGCCAAACGAGACCATGGACGAATCAGAATTGGGTGAGCCATGGAAATGCTAAAATCAAGCTTGATGGTGGAAGCTTCTTTGGTTTGAGTATGAAAATGTATGAGCCATAAAATGCTATTTATAGATGATGCTATATGGTTAAACAAGATCAGCTTTTGTTACTGTACCTATTAACAGCTAACAAACATGGAATGACAGAAAATGTGAAAAGCATTAGATTCTATAGGCATTTGCCACTTCCAGCTGACAAAAACTGCTTTTGCCTTTTGGAATATACTCTTTCACCAATTTTTAGTCCCAAACGTCTACAACATCATTAGACCTTAACATAAAAGTTTTATAAGATGGTTGGCGACTCTAATCCTATGACTTACATTACATTACATTTGTTTTGGTTGGTTATATGTATCAAAATCTATCAACGGTTGTACGTCTCTGGGAATAGGTAACATAGTTAGTTTTTCTTTTAAGTGTAAGATTATAAATTCTAATGAGGTTAGTTTGACATTCTATTTTATTTTTATTGGGTGAAACTAAGTGTTATCCTTATAAAACAAGATAAACAAATTTTATAATGAAGACATTTTCTGTACTAAGTTTTGTGAGTTTTTATTTTTACTTCTCAAGTCAAGAAGGTTTTCTCACGTTAAAACTTTTCAATTTCATTATTCTATTTTTATCTATGTTCTTTCTGCTTGCTTATTACTTTTGCAAGTGTTCATTTTGTATCTATTGATGTCTCTATTTCAGCAAGTGTACTGAGTCATAAGTAGTAAATTGTCCATAAAGACGAATATTGAACCCACAAAGAATAATTCTAAAATCTTAAGTATAATATTCACTTAATATAAAAAATATAAAAAACTGTCAAAGTTTGTTTGAAAAGTTGGTTGTATCATGCATTTGTAAGAAATTAAAATAAAAACAAAGTAAATGAGTTAGATTATTCAATTGAGAAAATTGGAATTGGTGTTAATCCTTCTCACTCATATGTGTTTTCAATGAATAAAAACATATAACATTTCATCTTTATTGACATAGATGCACATATAAAAATATTCATATCGATTACAAAGTTATTAAGATTGTCTCCTAAATATCGATTTCTTGCAAATTTACAAAAACTTTTTATCATTATGAACAAATGTTATAAAACAATTAGCATTTCAAATCTATTTATAACATTCAACTATATTAAGCTTATAATTTATCTCATATGCTTAAATATACTTTCCAGTCAAATCTAACTATCAAAATCATGAATAAAGATTCAAACTTAGAAGAATAAAATGATAATATTAATCATCAAATATAATAAATATATATCAACTCAATACATAATAGTTTGAACAAATTACTCTCAATCCAAAGAGAATACTTAGTCACTCATATTGGCCATTACAAGCATGGAAAGAAAGAAAAGAATATCTTGGGTGTTTCTCCTTGATACCTCTTCTAGGATTTTTTATCTATGATTATCATCCCACTCATGTCCAGAGTTCTCCCTCACCCTCCTATTTAACCTAATTTGATGTAGGTTAAGTGACATCTCGCTTAAGCTAGCTATTACTTGCTTAAGCGAGTTTCACGAGAAAAACACAACTTCGTTAGAGGGAAACTCACTTAAGCGAGTCTTGGGTGAGTTTGTTCTAGAGAACAATTTTGCCTCTAGATTGATCTTGTTTGGGCGAGTTATTGAGCGACTTTTCAATGCTCAACTTTGTCTTTTTATTTTGTCTTTAATTTGTCAATTCTTCTTTAGCCATTTTATCTCCATCTTTCCCTATACTCATGAAATTAACACAAACTTGAGAATAAAACGTTATTATTCATCTCATATTCTAAAATTATGTATTAAAAAATTCAAATTCTTAAATTAGAGGTTAAATTATAATTTTATTAACAATTAAATTCTACAATCATTTACACAACTCGAGAAGAATTAGTTCTGATTTTCCTTACATCCATCTTCATCTTGCACTTGGAATGAAACATGAGTGGGAGAAAAATAATGGATTTACAAACATTGGAATTGTCATTATCTTTACATTACAAAACTTAGTAATTTACTTTATTATAATAATTAATTTAAGTATTTTGACTATTTTGAAATTAATTTAAGTATTTTTGTCAATTTTGAAACATTACCATATTAAAATTAATTATTTTAAAAAAATGTTAATTACGTTAATTGACAAAAGAAATACTATTTTAAATGACGTTAAAAAAATAAAGGAGCAAGGTACAAATTTTCAAAACATAAAATATTAAAGTTGCAAATTAACTATTGCTTGATGACATCGAAAGGTAAAAAGAAAATAAAAAGTTGAAAATATTGAATTTCTCAGTTTTATTCGTTCCTTTTCAAGATGCATGCATGGCCAATTTCCACAGGGTATCCCTCTTCTGCAACACAAAAATGTCAACGGTTGTGCGTCTCTGGAACAAATAGTTAATTTTTATTATTTTTAATGTAACAATTCACTCGTTTTCTTTAAGTAAGAGTTATTTTCAAAGTTTAAAACATATTTTATGATAAAGGTTCGATTTTGTTTATTTTATATATGGTTGACTATGGCTCTCGTTTATTCGGTAGAAACTTGGCATATATACTGTTTTATATAATATTAATAATAATGTCGATGAAAACACACAAATAACCGTTGAGTTTGAAGCGTGAAGCTTTTCATTTGGAGGCAGTAGAATCTCTACCCTATTTAAGAATTCATTCCTAAAGTTATGGTTCAATTGCATTTATACTTCCACACATTTAAAAGTGGATAATTTACTTCTGGAAACCGACTCCAAATTATTTGCATTTTTTTAACTATAATTGTGTGCTTTTTTTTCTTGTATTTTTTTCCGGATTAAATGATCATAGTTCAACTTAAAGATAAAGTAATAAAGAGAAAAGATATTGATGTATTTAAAGTCCAATTTTTAATATGGTATCAGAGATATTTAAAGTTTATTTTAATGAGAATTTGTTGGACTTATTAGATCATCCATTATCAGACTATTCATCATATAATCTCTCGTATGAGTTTGGAAAGTCTCGACACAAGAAAATTGTATTGGAAATTTCACATCGATTAGATATAAAGACATTTTATAATATATAAATGAGTGCAAACCTTATCTATAAGTTGATTTTATTATAAGCCAAATTAATAAAATTGATTTAAACTTATAGAATGTCTTTTTTTTTCTTTCCAAAATATTCAGCATTTGTTTAAGGAACAGAAAAGTAGATGTACTGGTAGAGTCCGCACGACTAAGACTGAGTCTCAATCTCCATCAATGGGTCAATCGACACTACAAATCCAATTACGCTTAAGCAGAGTTAGTTAAGTTAATCAGCAATCAAGAGCGAGATAATACATTCATAAACATGACCCAAACTTTCTAATCTGGCCCAATAAGAAAGGTCCACTAAAATAATATAAATAGCACAAATTTCAAGAATCAAGTACGTCATTGTTCAGTACTAAGCATACCGAGTACCAAATACTAAATCTGACTTGAGCGTCGAAATGTCATCCGAGTCGAGACTATGTGAAGACCGAGGAGTAGGGAAGAGTGAGGAGCTTGCTAGGAGAGGAAGTGAAGTGTTGTCCGACTGACCGACCAAAGAAGCACAAAAAGAGTCTCAATAGTTCTCTAGGTCCCAATCCCGTTCGAGAACACAGTAGACAATTGCAGATTAAAGATGTAAATGAAGATGAGGCAGCAAGGCTCCATTACGATATCATTGACATAAATAAAACGATTTACAATTAAATAACGAGATTTTTTCTTAATCTGAACTTCACTATGTATATTAAGGAAATAATAATTATAAAATTATATGCAATTATTGTATGCAATATTTGACGATATTGTACCCAATTATATGCCATTAATTTAATAATTATAGAATCTCATGATTAGTATCCTACCT
>Ga0123342_1010738_pt1 | contig 10336 bp, 4 predicted proteins | sample Turbeawhitnodule_FD_89960 | JGI IMG/M metagenome (GOLD analysis project Ga0123342, IMG submission 89960) | Root nodule microbial communities of legume samples collected from Mexico - Turtle bean Mexico white nodule | ecosystem: Host-associated > Plants > Roots > Nodule | place: Mexico: Nepantla... | reverse complement strand
CCAAACATTGAGTCTAGCTTTGAGTTTGGTTAACACAGGTTCCCAAAACTTCACCTTCCTTGGGTTCCCCCCCACTTCTAATCCCAAGTATTTAAACGGGACTCCCATCTGGGCACAACTCAGGGTCTTTGCATAGCTTAGCAAAGCGAAACTATCCACATTTACACCTGCAATCTTTGACTTATGAAAATTTATCTTTAAACCTTATGCTAGTTCAAACCCCCTTAGAATCGCTTCCACTGCAACCACATTGCTATGAGACGCTTCACAGAGAAAGAGGGTATCATCTGCGAATTGCAAGATACTGAGCTCCCCCTCTCCTCTACCAAACTTAACTCCTGATAGTAGATTGGCCTTATTCACTTGCCTGACTAACCCAGCTAGGCCTTCTGCTACCACAATGAAGAGGAACGGAGCAAGCGGGTCGCCTTGCCTCAAACCTCTTGAAGGTTTGAATTTCTCCGTTGGACTCCCATTAACACACCCACATAAATAATAACACACAATAAATTTAATACGATTCAACACCTTAAGTCATACATTTACGAATACTCAACAAAATTATTATTATTCATCATATAATTTTGTTGAAAAAAATTGGAGACCCTCGCGTACAACTTTTAGAAAGATAAAATTATAAATCCTATCACGTAACTTTTACAGTAATAAAATCTTAAACACTTTCATGTAATTTTTAAAAAAAAAATTACAAACATTCTAACACAACTTTTACAAAAAAATATATTTGCAAATCTTCTCATATAAATTTTATAAAGATAAAATTGTAACTCTCATTATACACAACTGTACTTTCAAGAATCTTATTAAGTTTGAATGACTTTTCTATACTCAGGTATTTTGTACTTTGAAGAATCTTATTAAGTTGGAATGATTTTTTATATGAGTTTGAATACTCCAAATACTCTATTATTAATATATTCTTTTTGTTGATTAAAAAAATTCAACAACGACACTCAAATATTTTTTATTTTTTCCTTCTTCGTATTTACTTTTGAGAATCATATTGTATCGTATTCCATTTGTACATAGCAGCATAAGAAGTACTGTTGGAGACAGCATGCGTTTGTACGCACAAACCTGTTCTATTGTTAAATTATAATAACTATATCCTCTGAGTCATCAATGAAGGTGAAAGGATTTGATTTTATTTAAATAATCAGTATTAAAAGATAAATACATCATTTGCCTAAACATTGGACACGTGTATCTAGCTCAAGCAACATTGTTAAATGAAATCATGTGTATTAAATACTTTTAATTGTAATATATATTTTTTCTTTTCATTTCATGTATTTAATTATACCTAAACCTTTTGCTAATCTGTCTAGCAACGCATCTTTATCTTTACTCTGGATTTTATGGTCTTCTCACTTGAAGACACATAAATTCTAAATGATTGATTCAACACAAAACTTTCCAACTGATTTTTTTTTGTTATTCTTTTTTCTCCAGGTCACAAGATCCAGAGTGGATCACCACAAAACTCATTTTATAGACTATTTAATTAGCGACCGTGGAGACAATTATTTATTCAGGTTGAATAATTTATTTAAGAGATAACTTATTAGTATACATAAACAAAAACCGAATAAAGGGAAAAAGAGAAAAATCCAGAAAGCTGATAAAATTATAGTTGCGCTGCAAAAAAGTTTATGGTTAATGAGTCATTTAAACTTCCAATTATAAAGAGGAAATTTTAAAATACTATACAATATTTTTAGCCTATCACTTCACGTTAAATAGATGTCAGATATATATAAATATATAAGCATTATCTTTTCTTCACACGTGAATTTTGAATATTAGTTGTATAATACTTATTTTCAAAACTACATTGAAAAACAATACAATATCTTCCAATCTGTTTGAGTATATTGAATGGTGTGTGAAACATTACGTATTCTTTCTATATTGTTTTTCCTTAGTGTTAAAATACCATATTTATTAGTACATATATTGGTAATTGCTTTTAAAGTGTATTTTATTACGCGTTGGTATAAAAATATGGAAAGAGGGGGGGGAGAAAGAAAGATAGTAGAACCACGTGAGATTGAGATTGAGAATGAAGAAATTAAGAAATTGAGAATAGATCAACCAATATGGACTAAATAATGGCAAGAAAATACCAAAATGGATGAGGATAGCAACATGAGAAGAGGCTCAAAAGGATTGAAATTTTCGGTGAGCTTAAGATATTGAGTCATAGACAAAAGGTGATTCTCAAATAGAAATCAAGGATCAAATGGTTAGAATGGTTAGAGAAGGGGTATTCAAATACTAGTTACTTATTACTCAAATTACAGGGTAGAAATTATGGGATATAATAGAGGGGATCTAAAAGTAGTCAAAGAATATGCTATATATAGTGTTAAAAAGTTAAATCTAAATTTAAATTTTAAAAACATTGAGTTTGATGTGAATTGGATTATCATGATAATTAAGATATGGCATTTCAACGCTAAAGACTCAATAATAATCACTATAATAGATTCTCGTACTATTTTAGAATTTGAATTTGAGCCTAATTCAAAGTGAAGATATGCTAAAGTGAGAGTTGTTCCTAACTTATATTTTTCTCCCTTTTGATTGTATTACTATTTGAGGTGAGATTTTTAACAAGAAAGTGAAAAATAAATCCATATTCCATACCAGATGTTTGAGGAGGAAAGCCTTCAAATTAATACAATTGCTCAAAGTGATAAAGCATCAATAGATAGGATTTGCGCACCACAAATAATGCACTTGTTATGGTATCTTTGAAGTTGAAGGTTAGAATCACATCCTTCCACTTACGATCAATAATCACCTTTATGAATTTAAGAAATAACTTAGAAAGATAATTTTTAAAGAGTTATTTCAAAGAGAAAAATTACTCTACAACAAAAATTAAGATGATAGAGTTGCATCACATATAAAGTAAAATCTTAAAACTCTACAATCAACACCATATATATGCTGAAATAAAATCAAAATAAAATCATAAAGAAATGGATAAAATATAAACAAAAGAAAAGAAAACGCATATGTTTCATGACATAAAGGGACTCATTTTCAACAATTATAGAGAATGATGTATGCACATGATACATTTTCACCCACCACGAGATGTAACTTCTAAAAAAGGCAACGTAGATTAAGTAACTTTCCTCCCACGATAACAACCCTACACAAACAAAAAGGGAAAAGTAACATCAATTTTCCATTACATTTCTACATCATCCAGAACAGATAGCATTAAAAAGCAAATGTGATCATTCCATAGTAGATGACCTAATATTAAAGAAAACAATATCAAAGAAAGAAGAGTGAAACAAGAGACGAACTAAAGAGAAGTGTTAGTTCCTTGAGTAGAGACCAAAGGCACCAAAATGCACGAAAAACACTGTAGTTTTGGGAGGAAAATGCAACACTTGAGAACAATTTGTTAAAAAAAAACAAACAACACCCTAAAAGTTAGGTAAAAAAGTGATATAGGACATAAGAAATAAAATAAAAACCAATTTTAAAAAATCAAATAGGATAAAAGAAAAATATATATCAATTACAAGCACAGAGAAATGAGGAAAATACATATCAATTTTGTACAACTTTGAAATGAAGATCCAATTTTACTACAGATTTTGTACCATTTTAAAAATAGATGATAATGTAGAAACTTTATTGAAAAAAAAATGTACAATTTTTTCTCAACTTTCGCCAATTTTAACTCCTAATTAAGCATGTTACTTTTTCGTAACAAAAAATTCAAATTTTAAATTTCATCTCAATATTTCCTAAATTTAAAATCAATTCAACCATCCATAATTATTTGTATCCTCTCTTTCACATTTTGAACACACATTAAATTTTTTAAAATTTATAAAAAATATATATAAATCGAAAGTAATATAACTTGGGCAGAAATCAAAATATTAATATCATAAAATGAGAAGAATTTATCATCTCTTTTCCTCCATTCCTCACAAAGACCATACTTATAACTTTGTACCACCCGCTGTCAAACTTCATCTCTATGCACATTCACTTCCATTGGAACTCCTACATAACTCAAACAATCAAGGACATTGGAGAAACTCTCCACCATATCATTTTAAACATGAACAGTTCCAAACAAACTCTTGTGAAACTTCACTTAAAAATTCAGAAAACACCTATGATTATATTTACATTGATATATGTTATAAAAAATTAATTTAGAGTCACAGTAATCATAAACAAACTTTTATAATGATATTCATAGTTTATTTTTCTCTTTATATATTTTCATCATTCATATCTTATTAATTTTCAATAATTTGTATTTCGAACAAAACGACAAAAAAAAAGTATGGACAAAAGGTAAGCTAAAGCCATTAGTATTCCAATAGGATGCAGTGCACGTGCACAATAAGACACACTTCACCCAGTTTCTTACTAATAATTGAATCCGTGTAACAATAATTTCATGATATTGGTAAATATATTGTTTTAATAAAATACTTATATTTTATTTTTGTGAGAAAAAATGTAGGAGAGTGAATCTCATAAACATCTCTAAAGTAAAAAATGCATATTCATAAAAAAATAATTTAATTTTAAAACTATATTCCTAAATATATATTAAAATACACTTTCTTTTAAAAAAACATACAAGAAACTCTCATTAAAAATATTTTAGCATCAATGCATTAATGATGCAAGATGGTACCAACTGTTTTCCTTTGATGTGTTTAGTGGGGTCCACACCAGCCCATATCACGTCACCACCAATCTTATATAATAGTGTTTCTTAAGTACACGCTTGCGAACAGTGTTTCTGTGATAAACAAACTTAAGTGCACGCATGTGGATTAATAAACCCAAATCCTTTCACAAATTACAATAATCGCAAAACGTTAAGAAGACTCAGGCTCGGATTCTTCATCACAAATTAACCAAATAGAAGATGAATTTAGAAACTGAAGGTTCAGAAAAATAAACATCCAACCTTTATACTTTGCTTGGATTTGAGAATGAATTTGAGTCCAAAGAATATAATGCATTTGATGTAAAACAAAGAAGAAAAATAAGATCGATTGAATTAAGTGAAAAGGAGTACAAACAACTTAAAAAAATAAAAGAAAAATTTATGAATTTAGGATTAATATGATGAGTGTAATTATAAAAAAAAATTATGAAATTGTAAGATTATAATTTCATTATTATATTAAAACTTAATTATTTTTGTTTGTAACTAAAACTTTTTGTCTAGTTCATAAACTTAATTAAAAAAATATGAATTATTTAATATTGTAAATACTGCAAAATTGTTGAGAATGAATTTGATAAAATTAAAATATAAATATTTGTAAAATATTTAAGTGAAATTATAAATTTTGTGAAAATTGAATAAAATAAATTAAAATTGGTTTAAAAAATTAACACTTAATTAATATTAAACATAGAACCATACAACATGATAGAAAAAGAGAGTTAAAACTTCATTAAAAAAATATTTTTGTTATTATTACTATTATTATTCTTTTATAATTTCATTATTTTATTATTATAATTATTATTTATATTTTTTTATTATTTATACATAATATTATTTTATAAATTTATTTTGATTATTATTATTATTATTTTATAAATTTATCTTTTTAATATTATTATTACTAATTTTTTTATTATATATATATATATTAAATTTTACTATTATTATTATTATTTAAAATAAAATTATTATTATTTTATGATCGATGTGTTGTGGTACTTGAATTGAAAATTTTATTTAGTGAAAATTTAAATAAGCACTTGGAATTAATACAGTGATTCATTGAATTGATTGTGGTTTCTTTCTTTTTTTTCCTTTTTATTCATATGTTTGAAATAGTTCATATACAATCAGTTATTCATCAGAAGTACAACACTTCATAATTGATGATTAGCTTCACTATGAAAACAGCCTTCTTTAACAAACTCACACAGAGCAACAACTCACATCATTCCATGTATGCACGAAGAAGAAGAAGAGTGAACTCAACACATAGCCACTCTGTGTTTTGCATGCATGCGAATCTCTAGGCTATGAAGAGTTCCTCCATGCACAGTGAAAAGCAAGAGAGCATTTTCGTATTTCCCATTCTGGAATGCACTCATTTGGACCAGAGTTTGCTTGTCCTGTATATGCATTTTGGAAAAATGTTTATTGGTATGTTTTGATGACTTGTTAAAGTTTTTGTTGGGTCTGGATGAAGATGACTCATCCCAACAAAGGGTAGAGATTTAGAGGGGTTGATTTAGATGGACTAATTCAGGATCTATTCCTTTCCAAATTCTATATTTAATAGTATTAAGTTATAAAAGGATTACAGTATCCTAACTAATCTCATTCAAATATATTATTTTGCTAATTAATAAAGAAAACCAAAGAACTATGATGATGAATAAGAAGTGAGACAGTAATATCTATTTTGCTAACTAAAAACAAGGTTTATATTTATATAACTAGTAACTTGTTTTGAATTTACATATCATAACTATGAGAATCAAAGAATTTTAAATACGTCACAATTAGAACTTATAATTATTTTCTGAACTAAAAAAGTATCAGATCTGGAACTAGAAGTCAAGGTTCATCAAGGAAGAAGCAACATTGTCTGATCAAAGGATTAGATATACATTAATTCAATCATAAAAGCATATTCTAAGAAAGAAATGAAAATCGTTGTCTGCTTTGCACTCTGCAGAAAATTACCTGCCAGGGAGATGAAAAGGCTATGGTGTATGAACAAAGGATGATGCTGACAAGTCTAAGAAGACTAGTCAAATTAAACCAACCCCAAGCGTTTAATATGGGGCCATGATAGCCAAATTTCTAGGTATAAGGGATTAGCGTGATCCTCTTATCCTGCACAAATCTAGAAAAAAAATACTAGAAAATTCCACGTGAATTATATCTTCTTTTTTTTTCTTAATATTGACGGTACGTATTATTTGCTGTTAATGACAATATAATTAAATGTTCTTTCATAAATATAAATTCATACAATAATATCCAACATGTTGAGTGCAACTTTTAATCATCTTATCAACTATTTAGTCAATAGCTAAAAACAATCCATAATGATGCAACCCAAAAGCAAAGTCTTTCTGAATACTACCAACTACAAAAGAACACAATGTTGCTTAATGATTGAGACACATCTGCAGAAAGCTTGATTTTCAAAAGAATATATAAATATAGGATATAGAGTGCAACTAGTTTTCAGTACAACCAAACAATAGTTTATTCAGGAGTGACTTTATCATTTAAAAATGTAGTTTGAACAGGGGGCAGTTGTTCAAAACCAACCATGATATAGGGACTGGTTTAGTGTATTAATTCACATAAATTGCGAGAGCAAATGGCTTGGTTGTCCTTTTCATTTGAATTTGAAAAGGTTTAACAATGACAGAGATGGGATTTGTCTTTGTTGGGATTGTTGTTTTGTGCTAACTGTTAAGTTTTGAGAAATTTCTATGACTGGAACTCATTAAACACCTAGTGGAGAGTGGAGACAACCTGGAATTCTTAAAAATGTAGTTTCAAGGCTCAAGTTAACCTAATTTTGTTGGAAAATTGACTGAAATGATTGACAGTATATAATATGCGTGCGTACGATGAATGAAGAAGGGTTGGTCTTACAAATTTGTCCTTCCTCTTATCTACCTCACACTAACATAAAAAAAAAAAGAAAAAAAAAGCATAACTAGAATAGAACTATATATACTCTCACTTCAAAAAAATATAAAAAAATTAACTCATACCCAAGTTAACTAACAAAAAAAAAAGTTTTACAAAGTATTATTAAAAAGAACTATTTTAGTTATACTTTTTGTTTTAATCATTATATATTTATATTGTTTACTTTATTAATTTATACTGCATCTTAACAAATTAACTATATTTAAAATAACATAAGTAAACGTCTTTGAATCGTTGTGAAACATAGGAAAAATATAGTATTTACTTAATTTAGTAAGAGATCAGTAAATGCCTTTTTTTTCAACCCTTTAAATAACGACCTTTGAACTGCAGTCCACATAAAGAAGAGTACCAATCATGAGTTTACAAACATATAAAAGTTACTTTTTTTATTAAAAAAAATAATTTTTCATACATTAAAATTAATTTACATACACTATTTATAAAAAAATTATTTAAATTGTAAATTTTTACTACCACTTAAATTTAAATTATAAAAATATTTTATTTTTTCTGTAAGTGTTTAGCAAAACAAATATCTAAACAGAATTTATACCTATTTTCTTTAAGAAAATGGTGAACACAAATTCTCTTTTTTTGTTACATTGGTAGATGGTAAAAATAAATATTTAAAATCATATTAAAGGTGAATGTGTAATAATAATAAAAACTTAATAATTATAATAGATACACTTAATTAAATATATTTTTATAATAATTGTTTTTCAAGCTTTATTTCAAATGCATGAAAAATAATATTGATAAAGAAGCAAGTTCCTTCCTCTGTCTTCATTTTCAATTTTTTTCTTACTAAGTCATTTTGTTTTCACTTTCTTATCTAAACCAAACATTTCTTTTTCTATTGAATCTGCCTCGTTATACAAATGATAGAGTGAAAGCAACCTAGTATGAAATTAAACACATGTTTTAGTTTTTATACTACTAAACTTTAGAACATGTATAAAACTTAGTTTCAGGCCCAATCCAGATCAACCTACCCTAATATTCAGTTCAAGTCATCAACATTGAAGTCCTGCAATTAAAGGGGACAATTTCTTCCTCCGCCTTCATATAGTTTCTTCCTGCACCTCCATAAATATTTTAATTCTAAATTTACCCTTGAGTAAAAGGTGCACTTCCATAAATATTTTAAATTCTAAAATTACCCTTATACAGAAGGTGCAAGTTTTTTTTTATTTTTAAATTGTATAATTAGTAGACCTTTCAAATTCTAAAATTTAAAATATATTTTTATATTCTAAATTCTAAAGTTTAAAAGATATTTTTGAATTAAAAAAAATACATTTTAAATTTTAAAATTTGAAATACAATTTTGTTTTCTGAATTATAAAATTTATAAGGTATTTTTTGGGTTCAAAAATACATTTTGAACTCCAAAATTTAGAATACCTTTTTCTTCAAAATTTTAAAATTTGAAATGTATTTTCAAACTCAAAAATATCTTTTAAATTTTAAAATTCGAAAAAAAAATTGTATTCTAAATTCTAGAGTCTAAAATATATTTTCAAACCCAAAAAATACATTCTTAACTCTTGAATTTAAAATACAAAATATTATTTTAAATTCTAGAGTTTAAAATGGATTTTTAAACACAAAAAATAAAAATTGAATTCTAAAATCCGTATAAAGAGAAAAAGAGAGTCAATTAGAAAATAACAAAGTCGTCATTTTACGTCTTCTGTGGAGGTGCAGGAAGAAAGGAGGCGCAGCAAGAAATCGCCTTAAAGGATCCTAGTTTTTGGGATTAGCCCATCCTAAGGAATATTTGTTTGAAAGAAAACATGTATCAAACAACCCATCAAACAGAGTGCTTCTTCCTGCACCTCCATCCCTTCTTCAGCCACCCCCATATACTTTTAAAATTCTAAATTTGTCCTTCAGTAAAAAAAGATAAAAATAGAAAATTTGTTTTACTTTTCTACACATAGTGAAAACGAAGGTGTTTGGTCCTTGGTGTTTGGTGCTTGGTGCTTGCCGGTGGTGATAGTGGTGCTTGTGGTGGTAACCGTGGTGGTGGTACTCTTGATGTGGTGGGTGGTCTTCACGGCTTGTATTCTCCGTTCGTAGGTAAGTCTTCGTGCTTTAAACACTTATTTCTCCGGATTTGGTTAATCCGCTAGATCACCGGATTGTATAATCCGTGCAATGAACTTCATGTTATCCACCCCTATAATCCGGAATGTTTTTACAATCCGTAAGACAACATTAAAGTGTTCCGGATTAGTTAAACTGGGGGTAAACCGGATCCGGAACAAACATACTCACTTTTCTGGATTGTGTAATCCAGTACAAAATGAACTATGGATTACATAATCTGGAAGTCATTTTAGAACTTTAAAAATATGACTTATGGATTATGTAATCCGGAATGCAATTTGCTGTTTTAATTTGACTTATGGATTAAACAATCTAGAAGTCACTTTGAAGTTGTGAAATGCATTACGGATTATCTAATCTGGAAGATACTATTTTACTTATGGATTACACTATCCGGAAGGGTAATTGAATGTTGTTTTTATTTTGCATACTTGTGTGAATTTATGAAAATTAGAATAAAATAGAAATTTATGTTTTATGAATGAAGGT
>Ga0123342_1010737_pt1 | contig 10337 bp, 9 predicted proteins | sample Turbeawhitnodule_FD_89960 | JGI IMG/M metagenome (GOLD analysis project Ga0123342, IMG submission 89960) | Root nodule microbial communities of legume samples collected from Mexico - Turtle bean Mexico white nodule | ecosystem: Host-associated > Plants > Roots > Nodule | place: Mexico: Nepantla... | reverse complement strand
TTTAAGGAACAAAAAATTGGATAATCGTGTATGGATCATGTTTGATGGTAATGTAATACAATAACTTGATTATTTGATTAATTAAAAAATGAAGAAAATTGTTATTGAATTTGGAAATAAATAGATAAATGAAAATTTATTGTATTTGAAAAATAAATAAAGAATTATTGTTGTGAATTAACAAAATAAATAGCTTGATAAGTAATGATTATTAGCTGACTTGACCCATGTCGCCACTTATAATCATTACACGATTTTTTAATTATTAAATAAATTGATTTTTTAATTAATCAAATAATCAAGTTATTGTATTACATTACCATCAAACATGATCCATACACGATTATCCAATTTTTTGTTCCTTAAAATTAACAATCTTAGAAAATTATGTGTCAAATTAATTTTTAACATTACATAACATATTACCCAATATAAACAATAAAATTAAAAAAAAAATTATGACGTGGCAGAAGTCGTGCCAAGTTGACACAACTTCAGTATGACATGGCAGAAGTCATGCCAAGTTGACACGACTTCAATATAACATGACAGAGTGTGTTTAATTGGAACGATTTGTGCAAATGAAGTCGTGCCAAATTGGCACGACTTGCCTAAATTTGTAATTTTTTTAAAACATACCCCATTTTGGTAAAAAGCAAAAAAAATAACCCCATAATGGTCAAAAAGCCAATTTTATCTGCAAAATATTAATGTTAAAATGCATTTGAGTATACCCAGATCTAAAAAAAAAGGTTTTCAATACTTTTAGATATGAAAAAAAAAATTATAGTTACATATGGATTTTTACATTAATAATTATATACATATATTTTCGTATGTAATTTTTCGATATAATTACATACAAAAGTATTTGTATGTAAATCTAAAGATAATTACATACAGATATAGATTATGAATTCGTATGTAATAGTTACCTATGATAGTTTTACATACAAATTTTTTTTCGTATGTAACTATGTTTTATATATAGATTTAGTGTCTTACATACGGATTAGTGGTGTATGTAATACCAAATTTTCTTGTAGTGAATGAGCACAACAATATTCTTACAAAGCTATTAGAGCACAATAATATTTTGACAACATTTTAGCACTTGCAAATTGTTGCTCTAAATCCTTGTTCTTCTCTTCATAGGATAACTTTATATAAGTGTTGAAAAAAAAAAGTCATTGCACATCTTGTTTTGACCGCTAAGCGGCTTCAAACTCACTTGAGTGTCTTCTTTAAGATGCATTAAATGTAGTTCATGCATGCATTAAATGCTCTTCTCTTCTTTAAGCACCATCCCAATAGCTTGATGTACCTATCTCTCCCTATACATAATGCTTTTACTTGAATTTGTGTAAAACATAAAGTTATATGACGCATATAGACTTTTTCAGGATTGACAAAGCAAACATTTAGGAGTTGTTGAAGTAAAACATATTTAGCTAATGTTCTAAAAAATCGTTGATATGACATGTTTTCTCGAATCTTCTTGTTCAAATGAAAGAAAATACACATTCTCTATAACATAAAATAAACATATAAATATTAATGAAATATTATGTTAACTTAAGACTATGTACATACCGTCTGAGCAGACACATTATTTATCTAATATAAAATAAAATTGCACAATATTGTATCTTATGACAAATAAAACACTTACGTCTTATATAATCTATTATTGAAAAAATATTTATGTCTTACATGAGCATATTTTATGATCACTTAATTAAAATAATAAATAAAGGATGACCATATTTTATATATAATTATTATGATCACTTAATTAAAATAATAGATACAAAATATTTATGAAAGTATTAATGAACACATTTCAAAATATTAGACCATCCTCTTTGAAATAGATATCCTCATGTGAAAATTTTGAAAGAAAATTTCCATTCTAAAGTTGATATTCTATTTTAAAAATATCATTTGTAAAAAAAATACAAGGATAACCCTATTATATCTTCTCCTTAATATTCTTCAAATTTTCATCTTAAATCACATTAACTAAATTAATATCTTACAAGATAAATTATCTTTAATCCCAATACGCTATAATATAATTAGAATAACATATAGTTATCTATTTTATTAGAAAAAATCTTAAAAATAATAAATATTGTTATAATACAATATAATATGATATATCTAAAAGCAGCACAACTTTATGAACATCTCTATAATCTTCTCAAGATTCTCATTTTGGTTACGAGAATTTTATGTTTTAGATTTTGATACACATGTCCAATAAAGAGTATTGAACAAATGTTTTTAAGTAGAAGAATCAAAATTGAAAAACCCATAACCTATATTTTAATTTTGATTTATATGTAATATTTATATTTATCTATTTATTTAATTTGAATTTAGGAATTATCCTAAAAGGGTAGAAAAGAAAAAAAAATCTTACTTAAAATAACAGCGTCAAGAAATACGGTAGTCCAACATTTTACTAGAAGAAAAGAGAGGTGCGAAATCCGCGCATGAAAAAAAAAAATCTACGCTTTTGTTTATATAAATAAAAACTGTTAATTCTCCTTTCTCTCTCCAACTGGTTTTGGTTTTAGTCATCGCAGTGAGGAGGGGCTTGAGGTTCGGGTCCGAGAACTCGAGATCTGATTTATAATTTGGAGACCCTTTTGAAAAAAGAGGACTTCCTTTGCTGTAATTCTCTTCGTTCTCCATCTGAATATTCTCTATGTCATTGCTTGTGCCGTTTTTAGTTTATTGGTATGGTTTTTAGGTTCAAAGTTTTTGTTTTTCTCGATGCATCTATGGTAGGTTGATCGTTCTATTTATTCAGATCATACCCTTTTGGAATTTTGTTTTGACGTCTTTTCTCCATTCTGGGATTCGGATTTGCACGTTGGGTTTGATCAGATAAGAAGGGGGATTTTTCCTGGGAAATTGTGTTCTTTGTTAAATCGTGTTCTGTAGCTTTGTTGACCGTGGCTTGTTTCGTTTGCATGTTTGAGATGAAGGTGGTAATCTTTAGATCCCTTTGTTCATTTAACGTGATTGTCTGTCTACAATCGAATTGAGGGAATTTATGTGAGTGCTGATGTCTTCAGTTTTCGTGTGCTTTCGTTCAGCATATATGTCTTTTTATATGTGTATTTGGTTGTTTTTTTTTTATAATGGTGATGTACGGTCAATGTTTCTCAAATTTTTCTTTTTGATTTGTGATTTAGCATTTGTATACCTGGTTATTGAGCCTTTTGATCAAATATTGAACTGTATCATGAATTTTCCCCTTATTGCTATGGAATTATTAGGTTCGTTGGATTTTGTGAGGCTGTCTTGTAGTTGGAACCATGGCGGTTGAGGTTGTGGGATTTGAGATGGTTCAAGGCCCAGTGGAGAATGGTGCTGAAGGAGGAAAACCTGTTTTACATGAGAAGGAGAATGGAAAGCTGGAAAAAGATGTAGGAGCTGTGGAGGCCATCAAATTTGGGTCACATGGAGATGAATCGGCAAAAGGGAATGATGTTTCTGAGGCGAATGTGCCGAGAGATGCTGCCGAAGAGTGGCCTGCACCTAAGCAGATTCATTCTTATTATTTTGTCAGGTGGAGGCCTTATGAGGATCCAACCATAAAGTCTAAAATTGATTTGCTTGACAAAGAGATTAGCAAGAAAAATCAAGGCCGGTTTCAGATCACTGAAGCACTGAAGGCAAAGCGGGTAAGTTGAGAAGAATTCATCTGGGTTGCTTGATGAAAAGTATCATTATGTAATTGTGGTGTAAAAGAACTAATTGTCATTCTTTGCGACTCAAGCAGCAAACAACACAACCAGTAGCAAACAATTGTTTTCAAAATTATATTGAAAATTTATGCAGAAAATGTAACTGTAATTTAAACATTTATTTTGCCCATTGATGGTAGTCCATTTGGTGCCAGCAAGCATAGGAAATAGTTGTGGAACAAAGTTCACTGGAAAAATTACGAGAAAAAAATTAATGGGGCTTGCATTCTTTCCATGAGGTTATTTTTGCAGAATGAAATGAAAAGATGTGATGATTCTTTCTCAATGAAGATCTGACATAATTATATATTCATTGCAGTCAGAACGAGCTGAGTTGATTTCTCAAATCAAGTCTCTAAGAGGTGATAGTAGGCAATTTCAGAGTATTGTGGATGAGAAAATAAAAGAGATCGAACCTTTGCAGCAAGCACTGGGCAAGCTGCGCAATACAAATAATGCGGGTCGGGGTGGTTTGTGTTCATCTGAGGAAGAACTTAATACTGTTGTATGTTATGAGTCTGAGTTCTTTTCAGTCCATAGTTCATCAATTTGTCTAGTTATCCCCACATCTATTCTCCATTACTCAGTACTCCTTTGTGGTTGACGGATGCAGATATATAGTTTGCAGTACCGCATACAGCATGAGAGCATTCCGTTGACTGAGGAAAAACAACTCCTCCGAGAAATCAAACAGCTTGAGGGGACAAGGGAGAAAGTTATTGCCAATGCTGCAATGAGAACCAAGTTACAGGAGTCTATGGGGCAGAAAGAAGCCATTCAAGATCAGGTCAAGGTAAGGTGGTTTTATTTGTTTATGCTAATGAATTCCCCCCTGTTAAAACTATTTTTAGTAAATGTGTATTATTATTATTCAAAAGGTTCTTGAGAAATTAACTTCCATTGCAGCTTATAGGTGGGGATTTGGATGGAGTGAAGAAAGAGAGAGAAGCGATTCGGTCCAAAATCAAGCAAATCGACGATGCCCTGAAAGCCATTGACAAGGATATTCAGTCTCTACAGGAGGAACTGACAGCTGTATCTCAGAAAAGGGACAAATCTTTTGAGAGCATGCAGCAGCTGAAAAGACAGCGTGAGGAGGGGGTATGTTTCACTTTAAAATAAGCAATCCAGTGTGATTTCTTTAGGAAAAGCTTGGTAAACTGGGTGGAAAATGAAAAAGAAGAATATATGGAAAATGAAAAAGAAGAATATATGGAATGCGAAAGAGGATGAAATGTTATTTTAATTTCATCTGGTGTTTAGGTAGAGAAGGTGGAGAATGGGATGTTGGAAATAATTTTGTTGAACCTTGTTTTTCCGTTCCCATCTCATTTGTATGGATAAATGTTTGAAGATTGAATGAAACCTGTGCTAAACTAATTTGTTTATTTCAATGCTATGTAGCTTTGTGGAATAATATCTGAATTTGCATTAATATTTACTTGTTCAGAATTCCTATTTCTATCGAAGTCGTACAGTTCTGAACAAAGCACGGGATCTGGCTGCCAAGAAAGATATTAATGCTCTTGATGAAGTTTCGCAGACAGAGGTCTGTCCTCATAATATTGGTTCTTATTAACTATCCAATTTTGGGTGATCCATTGCACTTTAACAACCTTCTGATAACTTTTTCCTGCTTTTTTGACTGACGGTTGTGATTGAATCTTATATTTCCCCCTTGATTCCAGGTTGAGACATTTATGGCACTGTGGAACAGTGACAAAGCATTTAGGAATGATTATGAAAAAAGAATTTTGGCCTCATTGGATATGCGTCAGTTAAGCCGGGATGGACGGATGAGGAACCCAGATGAAAAGCCAATACTGGAGGAACCAAAGCCTGCTGAAGCTGAAGCAATACCAAAAACTGTTCCAAAACAGCCAAAGGAGGAGCCTAAGCCTTCTCCACAAGAAACTTTGCCTGCTCAGAAAGAATCCAAAAACAAAGGGAGAGATTTGAAATCCAAACCAGACATTAAGGATTCAGCAGTAACTGATGAATATGAATTTGAAAATCCCAAAAAGGCAACCCCTACCAACGAGCCTGAAATTGATCCTGCAAAGCTGAAAGAGATGAAGCGTGATGAGGAAATTTTGAAAGCAAAGCAGGCTCTGGAAAGAAAGAAGAAGTTAGCTGACAAAGCTGCAGCCAAAGCAGCAATCAGAGCACAAAAGGAAGCTGAGAAGAAGCTTAAGGTGATTTGATTGTTCATTTCTTTTTGTCATTCTGTAGTTATACATTTTCCAAAACCTGAAACCCGTTTTTATAGGACCGTGAGAAGAAAGCAAAGAAGAAAGCTTCGGGTGCTGGAGTTGTTGCCAACCCTGAAGATGAACCAAAAGATGATGTTGTTGAGGCTACTGAACCAGAAAAGGTTAACGATGACATTCAAGCCACTGCTCCTGTGAAGGAAAAGGTCCAAAGGGAGAGTGGTATCAGGTCCAGGAACCGAGCAAGAGGCCCAGATTCTGTTCCAAAAGTTATTCTTAAGCGGAAGAAGTCTAACAATTACTGGGTGTGGGTTGCAGTTGCTGCTTTGTTAGTTCTCCTTTTGGCGGTGCTTGGATACATCTATCTTTTCTGAGATGTTTAGATGTAGAAGCTGTGAAAAAACAATTTTCTAAGCTGGGTGGCTAGGTTTGTGAGGTAGCATAAGTTATATTCATGTTCTATACACCCTCTTGGGAGAAATAGATCAAACACACTTTGTTGTGCTTAGTTCCTGCGTTGGGGAGAAGTTGCATGCATACTTTTTAGCTTGACTTTGTACTTTTCAAATTTTGTTCAGTTTTCATGAGATGTTACCGGAAACTTTAATCTGTTTCTATAGTTAATTGGTCACAGGAACTTCCTATGATATACTGAACTTTATGATGAGAGATTTTACATATTGGTTGAAACATGACTTGAGATGTGATGGTACAATGAGAATGAATGTCTTTACTAAGCTACAAGAGGTCCAATATGAAATAATCAATGACTTAAGAACACTCAGGTAGAAGTTCAAAAGTGTAGGATAAATAGCAAAGTTCATAACCTATTAAAGTAGGTTACTTGTGCCTGTTAGTAGTTGTGTTAAGGCTACCATGTCTCATTTTAGGTAAATTACACTTTGTACACAGGTGCTGTTTATAGTTTTATATTTATTTAGATCTGAATGAAAATTTTCAGACTGGAGAACTTTCCGCAATATAGCAAATAGCATCCAAATGGATTTTGAGCGCACTGCTTTTTTTAACTTTGTGAGCAAAGTGCATGTTTGGATAATAGTTGAAATATATTTTTTATGCTAAAAGTACATTTTAGATAAAGATATTGTTTAGTCTAGAATAGAAGTGCTTTTGAAAGAGATTAACCGAACCCTAAACATGCTCAAAGTCACTTTCAACCACGATGAGTCACTCTATAAGAAGTATGTTTACGGATATCTATACTATACAGAATGGAAACTTTCGCCACGTGCACCGTCACAATTTTTTTTAAAATAATTTAAAATGAAATTATTTATAATTTTGTCAAAAGAAGAAATCTTTAAACAGACGTGGCTAATGCAAGAGTAGACATGTGGCAAAGCCATCACAAGACATGTGTCATCTACATCCAAAGACTTCTCATCCACGTTTTGTCTTTCTACACTCAAAAGACTTCTGATCCATGCTGTCTCTCTGAAACACTAATCTACATTTTCTTTGATTTTCTTCTTTGTAGAATCCTACACCCAATTTTTTTTTATCCACGCTTTGTTTTTTTTGAAATACTAATTCACATTTTCTCTATTTTTTCTTCTCCTATCTTTTGTCTCTACTCACACTTTGTCAAATCATCCATGCTATAAGAACCCTAAACCTGTGTTTGAAATGACGTCAACTGTGAGTGTTTATACCTAGTAATTACTGTAGATTTGGAAACGTGACAATCCTCACGTGTCACAATCCATAAAAAAAAACATAGATTATAGTATTTAACTATATTACTTTTAATTTTTTAAAACATTTTATGTAAAAAGAAGTTAAAAAAAATTAACACGTTACATTATAATGTATAATCAATTATAAACATAATCGTTATATTAAATATTAAATAAATTTATATTATAAAATATTTAATCCAAACAACATCATTTTCTTCGCACTCTCATCTCAAATCACTCTAAATTTATTTCTTCAAATCCTCACACATCATCTCCCTAATCCAAACATATCATAAATGTTTCTCTCTATCTCAAGAACGTTGTACTTTCCCTTATGTTGTATACTCTACTCTATAAACCTTAAGCATTGTCTTTCTCCATCTTGATAAGGTCACACCCAATCAATAAGTTCTTTTGCTGAGATTTTTTGTTCCAATATTTGAATTTGAATTTGAAAGCGTAAGTGGACATCTTTGCCTGCCATCAAAGCTTCCCTAAGGTTGATCATTTTAGGCACATTACATGTTCGATACTAATTAATAATTTCTTTTATTTTGTAAGGTCAAAGGTTATATTTGAATTTGAATTTTAAATAATTAATTTTGTCATTATGAGGGTCCTTAAGGCTTATATATGGGTTCAATTGCAAGTTCAATTATGGAAAAGGATAAAATAAGAAGCAGAGCAATTTTGAGAGTGAAAGACCTCAAGAGAGAAAAAGTTGTTGCAAGTATGACAAATTTTTTTTTTTTTTTCTTTAAGATTTTTTGTTTTTTTGTTCTTATTTAGCTGCAATTTGTTTTTAAATTCATAATAATGAATTCTTCTATATATGTCACTACATTTTTCTTGAGATGGTTTGATTAGTTTTCACTTTGAACATATTGAAATGTATATAATTAATTTAGAAATAGTATATGTCTTTTTCTTGCTAATTTACAAATTAAGAAAGCTTTGAGAGAAGTCAAGGTACAAGTTAATCATGGATAGAATATTAGACATCACAAAATTACTAGAGTCACAAAAGAGCTCGTCAGAGGCTTAATGTAAGGAACTTTTGCTTTGATTTCCATTTTAATTGTTGCTTCGTGTACTGGTCGGTACCGAACGAACCAGTCATTCGATGTTGGTAACCGACTGACTGCCTTCAAATACATCTAAGGCACTCAATAAATGACAATTGCGACAGTTATGGAAATTCCCTACAAATCAGGGTCATATCCCGTCGAATCCGAGTAACACCCCGAAAAATCAGCTAACACAGATCACTCACGCCGCCTACGATCACTCACGCCGCCTCCAATTGCTCGCTCGCACGCCTGCGACTCCACTTCCGCACCGCTGCCAGACCGCACCATTGCTGCAGGTGCTGCCGCCACTCCTTCTCCACCACACAAGGCAAGTTTTTTTTCTACAAATTAATTGGAGATTTTTGTGTATGTGGTTTGAAATTTTGGTATAAATTGGGGATTTGTGTTTATTTGGTTTGAAATTTTGATATAAATTGGGTATTTGGGTTTATCTGCATATAAATTAGGGATTCTATATTTTCCAACAGGATCTCAATTTGCAAATTGATTGTAATGGATGAAGAATGTAATATGCCTATTTATGAGTTTGAATTGGAGGAAGATGATAATACTGAGAAACAATCTAAAATTGTTGAGCCTGAAAAAAAGAAAAGGGATAAGACTAGCACATCTAATTGTTGGAGGTATTTTACTAGGATTAAGGAGGGAAAGGATGGAAAAGAAAGGGCAAAGTACAATAGTTGCAACAAAATATATATAACTTGTGGAAGAAAATATAGGACTTTTCATTTAAATCGTCACATTATGAAATGTGTTAAAAGAAAATCTGAAGATGTGGCAAAAAAAAAATAGATCAAGTTGTACATCAGGAATTGTTGTCTAGTCTAGTTATTAGCCACGATTTGCCTTACAAATTTTTTGAGTATCCCGAACTTAGGACTTGGATAAACTACTTGTGTCCTTATGCAATTATGATTTCTAGAAACACTGTTAAGGCTGATATTGGGAGAATGTATATGAAAGAAAAAATAATTCTTAAGGAATTGATTGCTTCCATTCCTAGTAGGATATGCTTAACTTCTGATTTATGGACATCTATTAATATTGAGGGTTTCATATCATTGACTTCACATTTTGTTGACCTGAATCGGAAGTTAAATACCAAGCTACTAAACTTTTGTCATATGCCTCCCCCTTACACAGGTTTTGAGTTGTCTAAGAAAATTAATGATTTTTTACAAAATTGGGGACTAGAGAAAAAGATGTTTTCTATGACTTTGGATAATGCTTCTGCTAATGATGTTCTCCAAAAAACTTTAAAAAGACAACTTATTTTGTAAAATGGTTTGATATGTGGTGGTGAATTCTTTCATGTCCATTGTTGTGCACACATATTGAATTTAATTGTTCAAGAAGGATTAAAGGTGCTTGGTGATGCTTTGGACCAAATTAGAAATAGCATCAAGTATGTGAAGGGTTCGGAAAGTAGAATGGTGAAATTTAAACAATGCTTTGAAAGGTTTAGTGATATTGATGCATCATCTGGGTTGTGTCTTGATGTCCCTACAAGATGGAACTCCACTTATTTGATGATTAATAGTGCTCTTAAATATCAACGTGTTTTTGGAAGCTTGC
>Ga0123342_1010736_pt1 | contig 10337 bp, 8 predicted proteins | sample Turbeawhitnodule_FD_89960 | JGI IMG/M metagenome (GOLD analysis project Ga0123342, IMG submission 89960) | Root nodule microbial communities of legume samples collected from Mexico - Turtle bean Mexico white nodule | ecosystem: Host-associated > Plants > Roots > Nodule | place: Mexico: Nepantla... | reverse complement strand
TGGCATTTGAACATGTAAAAGAACGTCTTCTTGGATCCTCTTGGCCATAACTCTATGGTTGGCCCAAATCTACCCTTTGGTGGGCTTGCATGTGGGCTTGTGCTTGGGCCTCTTCCATCACACACTGACATTAGAAGTTAAAAGGAAAGAATTAAAATTGTTTCACACACTCATAAATGTGCGGAATTTAATCAAAGCGGAAGTTTCCATATTCAGTGTCTGAAGAGAAGAAGATGATGAACAATACACAACATTGAAGGATATGATAAATATATTCAAGATTATAATATTGAGGTATCAACATTCACATTTGGACAAAGAAAAGAAACAACTCAAATCACATTTGAAGTCTAAGACTCAGAAGAATCAATCAAATTGAAGAATTCAAAGCTTCAACTGTCACAATTTGAAAGCTATGTAATGACCTTGAAGATGAAAAAGATACACACAAGAGACCACGAATAAAGAACACGATTAAAATGTTTAGTGTGCATAGTCATACTCTGTTTGTATTTAGTATTTGCTATTTAGAGCACTTATACTTTGGAGAGTGAGCCATATAATTAAATCCTTCACTGTGTGAAGATAACCTAGTTTGCTTCCATTGTTGCTATCGAATTGAGAGTGTTTCTCACTTGTTGATAGGTCTTGGTTCTAGAAGGAGATTAAGATTGGCTACCTGAAGAGATGTAGAATACTTGTGTACCTAGAGAGGTGTAGAATAATTGTACCTGAAGAGATGTAGAATTTATACCTGAAGAGGTGTAAAATACTTGTACCTCAAGAGGTGTAAAATACTTTTACCTGGAGAGGTGTAGAATACTCATGTATCTGAATGGGTGTAAGAATACTTGTCTTAATGAAGGATCTTAAACTAGTTGCTTAAAGGGACTGGAAGTTGCTTTGGTTGTGGGGTGAACCAGTATAAATATGTATCTACTTTTGTCTACTTTAACTCTATTAAACATTAACATTGTTTTGGTTATAATTTGTGATAGATGTCGTTTAGCAGTCAAATTAAAAAGATTCCATCGTAGTATGTTTAATGCAGTGATAAACTATCTAATACAAGAGATATGATATTATAGAAGTGGTCAGATGACCCAAGTCGTCTCCCAACGAATCAAATAGCGAGTCCAGTGAATAGAACTCAAAACCTATCTACAAGCTATGAAAATTAGCAATAATAGTGAAGGAAAGGGCGTTGTGATTGTTAAGAAGGAAAATATAAAAGATAAATTTAAAATAGTAGAGAACGCAAATTGACTCCCAAGTTTCTCCACCAATGATTTCCTCACAGGTTATCTAAAGATTATCACTGTTCAATTCTCACACAGGGTTAAACTAAATCAATCATGCGTTAATCCAATTCAACTGAATCTTGTGGGCAAAATATGTGTCTATTGATGTATTCAATACCCCACTTGTATCCATGCATGTACTTATGTAATGTTTCTCTCTTCTCTCTTGAAGCATGTACCTAATAAATTAGTCAGAATAATGCGAATTGATTAAGAAAGCAAAATTTAAACAAAAGAAGACTCTTAATCATGCGTTCAAGTACAACCTCTCACAAAATCCAATTTTGTAGTAGACCAGAAGATTTTAACAATTTGCTACAAAGAATTGAAAAATGAATCTTTTATTGATTAGAACCTTATAACTCAATGAGAAATTACAAAGGAATTAGTGAAAAAGGGTTTAGCCTTCCATACGGAGACAAAACAAGAATAATACAAAAAAAAGAGACTAGATTTAGAGTGTGTTGTGCGGCTGTGAGATACAATCCAAAAACTCCCTTCTTTATTCTTACATCTCTTCCAGATATATTGTTTCCAATTTTTTTTTCATATTTGCACATTGATTGTAATTTATTCCAACACTTTTTTTAGAGATATTGCAGAAGATTTTTTTGAATAATATCTTAAAAGTATATTTGCTCATTGTTTAGGGTTTTGGTAAGGAGTTTTAATTGTAGGATTTTGAGAGAGTACTCCTACAAAAGATTTTGTGAATGAAAATTTCTATATTTTAATACACAAATAGGTAATTGAAACAAAAGATTGAATCAAGAATGACAAAAATTTCACCAGACACTCTCCAACTCTCAAGGGTTTGAGATTTGTATTTACACTCAGCAGTTATGTAGACAAATACTACCATATGCTTAACAAGACTTTAATATTCGCAAAAATTGAAAAACATGCATTCAAAGATCAAGAGACTTAATAAAGGATGTAATGGGTCAAGGCAAAGGTAGGTGAAATGGAGAAAAGAGGCTTAAAAACCATAGAAAATGTAGGAGCAATGAGGGTTATTATCTGATCATGTAAAAGCTTTATCAAACATAAATATAGATTGCACAATGTTGTATAAAAAATAAATACAAACTATAATCTTATAGACGAAGCATGACCATACTTAAATTTAGTTGTTTTTAGTACTTTATAAAAATCATAGGGTGTTGAACTTTTGCTTTAACAATGTGTTTACTTCTAAATTTGTCTTTAATTCTAACTTGTCATCGTTATTGAATTGTTTAAGTATTGTAATAAACATATTTCCCTTTGAAGTTGTCCATTTCTAATTGATTTTTTCTTGATTTTATCTCTTCATACTCTTGATTGAAAATGTTTTACTTAACCATTGTTTCTTGAGAACTCACCTCTTTCTAGGATAACGTCTTAAGTATTGTTGCAGCCTAGGTGGAACAACTATTTGGGTGAATTCAAGATTAAAAAGAATATCCAAAAAGAGTATAATCACTTAAGAGAAGACACCAAAAAGAGAGTTGGAGCAAAATTACAAGAATCACAAAATCAACACTAGGAGCCATTTTTGGATATAAGTTTGTGATGAATATTTCCATCACTAAGCTTGAATTTCCGTCTCAAGAGAAAATCGTATTTTGTTTGTTGTTTTTAGCTTATGGTTTAGTCACAAAACTATAATTATTATTTTTTTAATTTTCTTGGTTTTGTTTAGGTGTCTAATCTTTGGTATTCTCCATCTCCCTAAAGGTAATTGTGTAATAGCTAAACATTTAGACTTGTGAAACTGTGCTAAGGGTTTTATAACTGACACTTAGATTTTCACATTAGAACATTGTCTAGTTTGCATTCTTGTCAAGTTTTACTTTCTTTAATTTTAAGCATCTAGTTGATGCAATAATACGAGATCCTCATGAAGGAGTAACAAAAAGGTTTAGACTAAAGGACCAGACCGTTATGATCTTAGAAATTGAGCCTAAGAATGTTAGCAAGGCACTAGAAGACGAGAGCTAGATGCTTTTCACTTAAGCCATGCAAGAGGAGTTATACCAAATTGAAAATAAGGCTAGGCTTGTATCCAAAGGTTACTCACAACAAGAAGGTACTGATTATAGTGAAACTTATGCTTCTGTTGCTCCTTTAGAGGTTATACATATTTTACTTTAATTTGCTTCCCTTGGTAAAATGAAGATGTATTAAGTGGATGCAAAAATTTCATTCTTGGATTCGTTAAGGAAGAAGTCTATGTAAAACAATCACTACAAACAAGTTGTAAATAATTTGGGCTCACTTTAGGGGTCCAAATAGCAAGATAGGCTAGAATAGGTGTCTTTAGCATAATATGGGGCTGTAGTTATCATTTTAGCTTGTTTTTTTTACCTAGTTTCTAAAAGAAGTGACCTAAGGTGTGGTTTTGACTTAGTCAAACCCTAAAGGCAGCCCTCTCACACATTTACCATCCTACCCTTGCTTCTTGTTTTCCAAGGCACCATCTCCTATAAATAGGGTGTCTTCCTCCTTGTATTTTCATGTTGAATTTGAATAGAAAAGTTACTCCGCACAAATTGTGTAAGGTGTTTGTGAGGCTTGTTTTCTCTTAGCATTAGGTCTCATCTTGAGTGATTGGAGAGCTCTGAAGTAGCGAACATCAACACTTATCTTGGAGGAAAACCACACTCCAAGTGGCGTGATAAACTCTCTTCCACCACATAAGCATTTTCCTTCCTTCATCTCTTCCATTTATCTTTGTGTTCTTATATTATTATTTTCCTCCATTGTCAATTCGATTTCCATCATGCTTTTATGTTTCCTTCCATGTTCATTTAATTTATGCTCTTCATCATCAATCACCATATACTTGTATTTTTCCTTTATCCTATAGAAGTGAACATTCACACTTACTTAACCACTTGGTTATGTTTGTGTCCAGTGGGAATCTTTTTTGGGTTCTCACCATATAATTGATAAAAATCTCAAATCCTAAGTAAAGTGTTATATCTAAAATGGAATCACTTAAAATCAACTCACATCATGTGGTATTCAAAGCTTTGGTTTTTTTAGCATATTTGCTTTGAGTTGATTTGACACTTTACTTTTCTTGCACCTTTAAATCCTTGCCATTACATTCAAGCAAATTTAAATTCAGCCTTTACTTTTTTGCCTTTTCAATTTGTCACTTTTTTATTCATTAACACTTCTTTTTCATTTTTGAATGTTTATGTCATGTCCATTTTTATTCTTACTATTTTTGCTTGAGTCATATGTTCTTAGTGTTTCTAGGAGTCCTTAATTGCTTCTACTTATTTTTCTTTTAATTGTGAAGGTATAAAAGTAACTAGAATTTGTTTGAGTAGAAGTAGATATAAGTTCCAAACATAGTTTTCAAGTGTTCATTTAATTTGAATCCCAAACTTTTTGTGATAATTGGAGGTAAATGAAAAATACACATGACAAAAAATTATGGACATCTTATTTCCATAAACGAAAAACAAGTATTAAAAAAAGGAAGAGAAGTTGCACAAATTATTTTGTTCCAATCTTTTCAGGAGCAACATTTCAGAAATAGTGAATTCAGTTTATTTGGCAAATTGATTTCAACCTTGTGGAATTTTTATCCTTTTTCTTTGAAAATTTTTAAAGAAAAGAAAACTTCATTGTTAAAGGTTTAGTAAGTTTCTTAGAGTATTTTTGTGTGCTTTTCTTGCTTGTCTTTCTTTAAAAGTTTTGTCATCATCTCTTTTTCCAACTTGGTTTAGCTTCTTTGTTTTGAGATTTTCTTGTTTTTCTTTTAAAATTATTTAGTTTTGTTGTGGTTCTTTTGAGATCAAGTGTTAAGGGTTTTGTCCTTTTTTCGTTTGAAAGCTTGAAATCCCAAGATAGACCTTTGTTGAGAGAAATTTATTTTGAGTGCTTGGATCTTTTCTCCTCTTTGCTACACAAAAGAGTGACACAAGTGAGGAGAGGGTTATTAACTTTTTCTTTCACTAATTGTTTGTTCTCTTTGTGCAATTTTTATGGCTCATCTTTCTTCTGGGGAATCATCCAAACCTCAATCTCCCCAAAAGGTCTTTCTTATGGGTGAGCTTGCGGTAACCAAAAGAGCATTAGTCCAAAAAGAAGAAGATATGCGGCATTTGGAGGAGAGGCTTCAAAGAATTGAAATGGCTCAAGATAGACAACCAAGAAGAAGGAAGTGGGATCCAAGGAGAACTTCAAAGAGCTATACCCATTACGACAACCAAGAAGAAGAAGAAAAGTGGAGAATGCATCATTATGATGAAAGGTGCCACCACCACCAACCATCCAAGCCCTCTTTCCCTTTTATTAAATTGCCAAGTTTTAATGGGGAAAGTGATCCCAATGTATATCTAGTAAGGGAAGCTAAGTTAGAACAAATTTTCAATGTGTATGAGGTCCAAGATGACTAAAAAGTTAGGTTAGCTTCCCTAGAATTCTTAGACTATGTCATGCAGTGGTGGCATCAAACTGTAATGGACATTGGGCTAAACAAGAGGCCAGCCACGATCTCTTGGGACGATTTAAAATTATGCATGCGCGCACGGTTTGTTCCTCCTTACTATAGGAAGGAACTCTTGTTGAAGCTCCAACAACTTCAACAAGAACCTAGAACTGTAGATGAGTACTTCAAAGATCATGAAACTACTTTGACTAAAATTGAGATGCATGAAAATGAGGAGTCAAAGATAACTAGATTTGTAAGTGGCTTGAGAAGAGAAATTCAAGATATGGTAGAATTATATGAGTATTCCTCTTTGGAAAAATTGGTTCACCTAGCCATCAAGGTTGAATCACAATTTTTAAAGAAAACTTCTTTCAAAACCACTCATAATGATGGCTTCTACAAAACATCATGGAAGGACAAAAATCAAACTTCTTCAAAAACCTTTCCTTCCAACTTAGTAAAAGAAACCACTTACAATCCTAGAGTTTCTAAACCCTCACCCTCTACACCTAAGTCATCCACCCAAACCTCAAGTAAAAAATGTTTTAAATGTCTAGATTTTGGGCATATAGCAGCTTATTGTCTTTCAAAAAGTAACATGATGGTTAGAGGGGGGGTCGTCATGAATGACCATAGCTGCCAAAGGTCTAGGTCCCCTACCTCTCCAAGAAGCCAAAGTGAGGAAGAGTGAGTTACCATGTGAGGGAGATTTGTTAGTGATAAGGCGCATGCTTGGTCACATTCAAAAGCCTTTTGAGGCAAGTAAAGGGAAAACCTTTTTCACATAAGGTGCCTCAACAACAACAAATTGTGTTATTTAATTGTGGATGGGGGTAGCTGCACCAATGTGGCAAGCACAAGAGTGGTGGAAAAACTTGGGTTACCCACCATCTCTCATGCAAAGCTCTACAAGCTCCAATGGCTTAGTAAAGAGGAGGAAATCTTGGTTAATAAACAAGTCCTCATAGCCTTCTCAATTGGAAAATATAAGGATGAGATCTTGTGTGTTGTTCTACTTATGGAAGCCACACATATTCTTCTAGGAAGGCCAAGGCAATTTGATAAAAAAGACTTTACATGATGGCCTCACTAACGACATTTCTTTCACCTTCCATGGGCACAAGATCACCTTAAAATCTCTTTCTCCAAGAGAGGTCCATCACGACCAAATAAAAATGAAAAATAAAAGAGAAAATGAAAAAAGAAAGAAAGAAAAGATAAACCTGAGTCACAACATATCATCTTACACAACTAAATCAATCATGTTGACTTGTGCCATGCTACAAATTGCACCTCCAAGGTGTCCTTCTTCCTTATATTTTTCATTACCAAATAAAACTAATTACTTGACATCTTGGACAAAGAAATTTTGGGATGAACATCAAACACCTCCTAAGGGTTCTCACCTTTTGAGAGGATTTTTATCATCAAGCCCTTTCATCCCCAAATATTATTTCCCAACATATCTTGTACGAAGAACTTGCCCTTTTGAACTCCCCAAGCTCAAAGAACATAAGTTTGTTTCACTTCTCACACCTTGCACTCTTTTATATGTGAACAAACTAACTATGTTATCTAAAGGAGTTCTAAATTCAAGTTCGAATTCTCTCAAACTTGGGGAGCATGATACAATCCAAGCCAACAAGGAGATGACCAAGGACTCAAATTACCATTCACACTATGAGAAGTCATCTCAATTTTCAAGTGAAGACCCTGCCAAAGATCTAACAGACCTCACCAGAAGGATAAATGGATAAACACCATAACATCAAATGTTATTCCTTATGATATTCTTAAGAGTAAAACATGTTGTAAATAAATTGGACTCACTTTAGGGGTCCAAATAGCAAGATAGACTAGAATAGGTGTCTTTAGCATAATAGGGGGTGTAGCTATCATTTTAGTTTTTTTTTTACCTAGTTTCTAGAAGAAGTGGCCTAAGGTGTGGTTTTGACTTAGTCAAACCCTAAAGGCAGCCCCTCTCACACATTTATCATCCTACCCTTGCTTCTTGTTTTCCAAGGCACCATCTCCTATAAATAGGGTGCCTTCCTCCTTGTATTTTCATGTTGAATTTGAATAGAAAAGTTACTCTGCACAAATTGTGTGAGGTGTTTGTGAGGCTTGTTTTCTCTTACCATTAGGTCTCATCTTGAGTGATTGGAGAGCTTTCAAGTGGCGGCTATCAACAGTTATCTTGGAGGAAAACCACATTCCAAGTGGCGTGATCAACTCTCTTCCACCACATAAGCATTTCCTTCCTTCATCTCTTCCATTTATCTTTGTGTTCTTATATTATTATTTTCCTCCATTGTCAATTCGGTTTCCATCATGCTTTTATGTTTCCTTCCATGTTCATTTAATTTCCGCCCTTCATCATCAATCACCATATACTTGTATTTTTCATTTGCCCTCTAGAAGTGAACCTTCACACTTACTTAGCCACTTGGTTAAGTTCGTGTCCATTGGGAATCTTCTTTGGTTTCTCACCATATAATTAATAAAAATCTCAATCCTAAGTAAAGTGTCATATCTAAAATGGAATCATCTAAAATTAGCTCACATCATTAGGTGACTTCATGCGTCGCGCTAATGGGCTTACTAATAAAAACAAAAAATGGCCTAATCTGTATGACATATTCTCGCTTGAGTGAGAATATCACGCTTGAGCGAGAAAGGCGTTGATTACTGAAAAATTTCACTAGAGCATTCTCGCTCAAGTGAGATACTCCGTTGCTGAGTTTGACTTTTTGTGCATTCTGGACCTTCCAACTTTCTCCTTTTAGCTTATATCATTCCTCTTTAGTCCAAATCTCCATTCTTCCCTAAAAACCTGAAATTAACACTAAATTTGGGAGTAAAATGCTCTTATTCAAATAAAGATCATAAAAAATGTAAAAAGGTATAAATTCATAAATTAGGAATTATTTTATATGTATTTTAGAAATTAATACTCATAAGTTTCTATATTTTAATATGAATTATTACTAAAATTAGGCACTTATCACTTTCTCCAACTTAGAATCTTGTTTGTGCTCAAGCAAAGTAAATGAATATATTTGAATTTAAATATCAAACAACTTAAATCATTAAACAACAGATCAAATTAGAAGCATATGATGCTTCCAAATTCAAATATAGAAAAATATAGACACAATGAACTTCCAGATCAAATCAAAACAAATAAATGACAATTCATCAAGGAATTTCTTCTCATATGCTCACATGTAAGTGTTTCTCTCTATCTTCATTGGATAATAACAAATCATAGTTGTTTTTCATTTCATCTTCAATTCACAAATATATTATAAACATGAATCTTGAGGTCTTTTCTAGGGTTGTAATGAGGTTGGGCTTCCAAAAAATATTGGTTTTTTTTCAGATAACAAAATGTAGATCTTAAAGAAGAAGAACATACCTACAATTCAATTATAGAAAACATATATGTTATCTAATCACCATTTTCTTTTGAGTTCACACTTTTCCTCATTTTCTTTCTATCTTTTCATGATGAATTTTTTCTTTTCTATTTCTTTTTCTTTTTCTGTTTCTCTCTCTTTTTTTCAATAGGAATAGATTCTTCCTATTTTCAACGTTTTGAGTTTTCAACAATCATAACCTACCATTCCCTTTTCTATATGCATTGCATTTATGTTCTCCTTCCTTAACATGCTAAAGGGTAGGAAAATATATCACCCAAGGTTAGGGTGCAATAATAACAAAAAATTCTTTGCCCAAAGGGGATATTTAAAAAAATGGAATTCTAATAAGATAAAGGTTGGCTAGTTGGTCATGGTTTCCTAATTAACACAAACAAATGCCTCAATCATCTTTATGTTGTTTTATGAAGTAACAAAAAATAAAAATTAAGTAACCAAAATTGTCAATTCACGAGTAAAACTCTCAAAACTGTTTAAGGTTCACATACTCACTTGGTTTAAATGGCCTCATTCTTTTTTCTTTTGTCCTTCTCTGTCCTAATCAATCATCCTGTTAAATTTTCATGTATCACAATTTCAACTACATTTGAATAAATATTCAATCATATTTTATTTTCTAACATGTGTCTAATTTATCTCACTATTTAATGTTTACACACAAATTCATTTTTCCTCAATTCAAAATGAATATTCTAGTGCTTTTTTATTTGAGAAAAACTAACTAGAAAACAAACAAATTAAACTGAAATGTATCCAAGAAAATAATTCAAGACATAAAAACTAACAAAACAACAAATTTATTCAAACTACAAAATAAGTAAATAAAACAAACTAAGCAAATAAACGAAATAACCGAAAAATAAAAAATGAAAACATAAACAAAAAAAATAAAGCAAAATTTAAATAACTAAAAAGAAAAGAGAATTAGAAAGATAAAACTATATTTTTGCTCAATCCTCTCTTTCTAAGAAGTCATCCAGCTCTTTGTTAAAATCTTCATCTATAGTCTTGCTTCATTTGTTGGATCTAACCCCCCCCCCCCCCCCCCCCCCCCCCCCCCCCCCCACCCCACCCCCCCCCCCCCCCCCCACAAACACCACCCACACCACAAAAAAAAAAAAAAAATAAAAAAAAACCACAATAATATATTAATTTTTTTTTTTT
>Ga0123342_1010735_pt1 | contig 10338 bp, 4 predicted proteins | sample Turbeawhitnodule_FD_89960 | JGI IMG/M metagenome (GOLD analysis project Ga0123342, IMG submission 89960) | Root nodule microbial communities of legume samples collected from Mexico - Turtle bean Mexico white nodule | ecosystem: Host-associated > Plants > Roots > Nodule | place: Mexico: Nepantla... | reverse complement strand
TGTATATATATATATATATATATATATATATATATATATATATATATATATATATATATATATATGTACAAATCTGCTTGCTAGTATTCTAGTAACAAATGAGATCGTAAATGAGACACGCAAGAAAGAAAAAATGTGTAATTTTTAAAAATTACAGGATTAAGTAATTAAGATGAGAAATTTATATAACTTTATGTTATATGCTAAAGAGAATAGGCCTTCGTAAAAAGTGGATAAATTAGATTAAAAATTGCTTAATCTTGACAATTGTTTCAATGGCTCAACATAAAAAAATTATACTCACTATTAAAAGAAAATTATTAAATAATAGTTAATTTTAAAAATAAAAATAATAATTAATTAATATATTAATTAAATTAGATATTATTTTATAAATTAAAAATAATTTTTATTTAAATTAATTTTTATTATAAATAATAATTTATAAATTGGTATTTAACATTAACTATTAAGATTTTAACGATTAATTATTTTAAATTCTAAATTAATTTTTTAGTTTATAAAATATAATCTATAAATATAGTAATATATTATTTTTGTATTTAAATTAGTTTTTATTTAATAATTTTTTTTAAGTATATAAAAGGAATCAAGCAAGGCCACTTGCCTCTTTTTATTCATAATAATAGTTAAGGGTTTTGTATGTGTCATAGGGAAGAAGTCTAAAATACCTATAAGGGGTGAAAAAAGGTAGAAATAAATGTGTTACAATACGCTACCATTTTTATATGCGAAGAAAACATGCAAAATATGGTAACCGTGAAAGCAGTTTTAAGATAAATTACCATAAAAGAAGGGATTGGAGTTAGTGATAAATTAGGTGGGATTGGAGTTAGTGATAAATTGTCCTTCCTGTAATGAAAATTCCATTCATATATCTAGGAATACCGATTAGGGAAGTTCTAGGAAAATTAGGTTGTGGGTTAATATGATACAAAAGAAAAGAAAGAGATAGTCATAAATTAAACTTAGAAAATTCAAGGGTAATACACGATGGAAGGGTAAAAACCTAACATTTACGGGTAGGACCTGTTTGATTAAATTTGTGCTCACTATCTCTCCTTCTACAAATCCTCAAAGATAGTCATAAATTAAACTTAGAAAATTCAAGGAAAATTTTTATGCAGATGAGGATCATATGGAAAGAAAATATCATGGGTTAAATGGTTTGAAATTAATAAACCAAAAAATTTAGGAGGACTTGATCTAAAGGATATAAAGATTCTTAATGATGCATTACTAGAAGAGTGGAAATGTGGGTATGCAACCGAAATCATTGGACTATGGAAAATCATACTAGAATCTAAATATAAGAATTGGAGGAAATTAAATCAACCCAAAGTTTCAAAATGTGAATTTGTATGGTGGAAATATTTGAAAGTAGTATGAGTAGGACAAGAGCAATCATGGTTTGACAATAATATCAAGTGGAGTATATGAAAGGGAATGAATTAGTTTTTGGCATTGATAAGTATAATTCACAAACAAATCTAGTTGAAAGATACCCCAAATTATACAACAACTTCAATCTTAAAAAACAACAATAGCTTAAATAGGGACTTGGAATAATAATTGTTGGGAATGGAGATTTCAATGAAGAAGAGACTAGTTTGATTGAGAAATACCTGAAGTCCAATCTTTTAATAATGAAATGATAAATTTCACTCCAAAGATAATTGGAAAAGACAATTAAAAATGGAAATCAAAGGAAAGAAAATTTGCTCATATACAATGAAAAAGACATATAATATACTGCAACGAAATGTAAAATGCAAGTGTGAAAAAAGAGAAGTTCTTTAAAGCATATGGAAAACTAATTTTATCCCAAATGTAAAACATTTTTGTCAAGAGAACAAATTTGAATAGAATTGCAACTAGAAATAACCCGTTAAGGAGAAGAGTGCAAATAACCAACAATTAGTGTGTGTTATCTAATAATCAGATAAAACTATAAATCACCTCTTTCTTTAATGTAAGATAGGTACAATGGCTAGAAATTTATGTGACAAGTGGGTAAATATCACAAATGTGCCCCCAAGCAGTGTAGCAAATAATTTTAATCATTTCAATATACCAAGTATAAAAAAATGGGAACAAAAATTGAAAAACCATGTGGACGACTATAATAAGAGACATATAGGAATAGAGAAATAATGTCATTATATGGATGAAATAGTTTATGGGGAGGACTTTTTTGCAAATGCACAACTAAAATCTTAGGCAAGGATTGCAATTATAGCAAGAAGATAAAAATTCTCCTACTCTGACTAGTGCGTCTATCCAAGGACATGCATCAATAACATACAAAAATGAAATCTTTATGCATAAGATGTCATGCGAGGAACTTTGAATAATGACAATAAGGTGAGGATAGGGTATAAATATTAAAGTGAACAAAAAAACTCAAACTTTAGTACACGGTTCTTGACTGATATTTTCATATCCAATTGAAATTTCATATCACAAGCATCCTTTCAAAATCCCCATTATTGTAGTGCTCTCAGTGAATGCACTATGTTTTGGTTATCTTAAATTCATGTAATGATGAAACATGGAAAGTTTGCAATGGTTTCTTCTAGCATGATAAAATTTCAAGAAAATTCTTTAAATTAATGTCAAGTAAAGGGGTAGAGTTCCCTTTGTCTTAGGCTATTTTCTGTCTGTGGTGTCCTCTATATAAGTTGCAAGGTGTCAAACACCTACAACTCGGGATACCATATCATATGATGAACTTGTAGCAACTTCTTCTCATTAGTTGGGAAAACAAAAATGTTTGGAGTGTAGAGCATATGAAGTTCAAAACATATTGTAAGGAACAATAAATCCCACACCGAGTAGTTGAGCCAAGTGAAAACCAAACAATCTGACAGATAAATCTAGCACTGAAGCTTCCAAGTTAGACATCTAACACCCCAAAGGGAAAGGAACTACTTAGCAGTAAACCCTGTGCTAGATGATGGGAAATTTAGTTATCTCAAGTTAGGCGAAGCTTTGGCAAAACATGTTCAAAGCATCATTGTATTATCTGGAATAACATGTTATAAATTCAAACATCATACAAAGTAGGGAGAGAGGAAATACACTTTTGACTAATCTTTCCTGTTGACTTCGAGAGAGTTCATTTTCGGTATGATAGTGTTCATATTCTAAAAAATGTATTTTGCTAAATGCACACTAGTAGGAGTCATCATTTTTTGTATTATTCAAATACATACAAATACTCTATAAATTCTTTTTGCTAATTAATATATATATATATATATATATATGTATATATATATTATCACTCTCTCAACAATAAAAACAAGTTTTATAAGTTCTATCAAAGTAAGTGATTTACGTCTTTTAAAGTAAGAAAGTATGTAAAACAAAAATTGATTATTTTTAATTATGAAATATTTAATTTAAATTTATTACGTGTTGATATATCTTTAATATCTTCACCATATCATGTTAATTAAGTGACCAAAGTGAAATTTTACAATAAAAAGATAAAATTAAATAAAAAATGAGACTTTTTTCAAAGAGTTGCAATAGTTAAGTAAAATATTAAAAACAAAGATATCAATCCCTTTATTGTGCCATTAATGTTATTTTTACATAATTGAGAATTGAGAATGACATTTATATTCAACACGACAAGAAAATCATTAAATAGAACATATATTTAGAGATAAAAAATAATTAGTTATTATATTAATTAAATTAAATATTATTTTAGAAACTAAAAAAATTATTAGTATCTAAAGTAGTTTATATTATTAATAAATAATTTCTAAATTGGTATTTAATTAGTTACCAAAATTTTAGTTGTCAACTTTAGAATATAAATTTTTTTAGTGTTTTAACCGTGCTTGAACAACTATAGTACACATATTGGAAACCTTCCAACACCTTGCATAGCTTGCCACATCCTCGTTGGTCTTGAGCGACATGACATCGTTTTAGTGATCTCAACGTGGTACGTGTGGTTTTCATCAAAACTTATAACACATGCATACCAGTAAACACCTTGCTTAAACACTTAACACAATGATGAGGATCTTTAGAGAAGAGAGAATTTTCTTAATCTCTCCCTTGCTTAAGCTTCAAGTTATCGCTTAAGCTAAAACACTTCATAACTTAAGTGCCCACATTTTTTATTCAACAATGATGAGCGATGAATGTAATGATTATACACCATTTTATATTGCTTGACCGACATTACTTCACTCGTCCAATATTCAGTCCAAGAATACTCAATCAATATATATACTTCACATTTAAACATTATTTCCAATTTCATATTTGTATATTTTCACTATCATATACAATTATTACACTATAATACAATCACACATCTATAAAACCCATTTACTGTATAAATATATCTATTAGCTCCTCTTAATTGAATTGAAGAATATGTACTAGAAAAGCATTTCTTCAACGACTTTTAGTTACTTGAGACAGTCTAGGTAATCTATTAAAGCAAAACCTACACTATTAGGATCTTCTCTTAACAATCCACTAAAAGAGGAGAAGAAACCTTAGTAGCGGTGATTTACTTACCAAATTCAGGAACTAATTTGTCAAAAATAATCTTTAACCTTCCAACTCCTAAAAAAGATGATCTAGTAGCACAAGGACAATCATAATTTTCTTACTTTTAGAAAGAGTACAAGGAGAAGAGTTTTATAGAGATAATATTTTGGAATTAAATTAGAAATAAACATTTAACTTATATTTATAAAATTCCAAATATTTATTCATTTAAAACCTATATTAAAATAAAACATGGGTCTTAGACTCTCCTTTAACAATAACAAAATTTCATCCTTGAAAAATAACTCATTATGGAAAAGGTAAGGGTAAGACTCTCTCGTCTTGTCCTCTAACTCCCACACAGAATCACAAGTCTTCAGGTTCCACAACACCTTGATCATATTGGTATCCCTACCCCTAAGTTGTCTTATCCAATGATCTTTGACCCTCATAAGGTTAACATAATAAGATAAATATTCCCTAATATGAACCTTATCAAGTTAACACATAAGTTAGATCAGGTACATATTTTTTGCAGGTTAGATAGATGAAATATGTTAGCCAATTTGGCGAGATAAGGTTGTAAAGAAACCTCTTAACCCATTGAAGTTATCATTAGCATAATTTGACACGAGTCAATGAACTTAGGTATCGACTTCTTAGATTTGGGTTGCTTACCGTAGAATAATCATAAGACAAACCCTAAAAGACACATGATCACTTCCTATAAATTCTAAGGTTCTTTTTCTCTAGTATGCATAAGAAGTCTTTATATGATCATGTATTTTCTAAACCTTCTCATTAATTTGCACTGTTTAGTCAAGATAATTTCACCATCCTGATTACAACATAGAAATGTCCTACATCTCCTACCATATAAAGTTTCATATGGTGTTATCATGATACGTGTCTGGTAGTTGTTATTATATGTGAACTCCGTCAAAGGAAATATATCCTCACAGCTTCCAAGATCATCTAACACACATGTATTTAACAAATCCTCCAAAGATCGAGCAATCATCTTTGTTTGACCATCTATCTGAGGATGATAATCTTAAATGAGTCTTAATCGAGTCTCTATAACTTCCTGTAAAGTTTTCTAGAACCTAGAAGTTAATCTAGGATCTTTACCAAATACTATAATTGTAGGAACTCCATACAATCTAAAAATATCTCTAATGTAAAAGAGTTTTTTTTTTCAATACCTAGGAGTTCCTTTTAAAAACTCAAGATGATCATGATTTGTCTATAAACATGAGACAAATCTGACTGGGAAAAAACACTTGAACAATCTAGTTTAAGGCCACTCAAGCCCTGAACTAGAACAATATTTATGGGATGAACATTCATGTTGTGCATGAGTTATGGATGTCAATCCTGATGAGATCCCAAAGTTGCCACCTTAGCTGGTGATATATTCCCCATGGATCTTGTTTTTGGTGTTGTGCTAGTGTCTATGGATCTGTACCGAATAATAAAAACTAAGTTGGTAAAGCTGAAGAAGCAGGTAAATGATTCATCAAACTAAATGTTTATCCTTGGGTGCTCCAATATTATTAATGACAAAGAAATATAGATCATTAATACTATGTATTGATTATAAGTAATTAAATAAGTTGACTATAAAAAATAATACCTTTTAGCCATGATTGATGATTTATTGAATTGATTCTTGGATCATTTGTATTCTTCAAGATTAATTAAAGGTGTGGCTATTGGCATAACATAGTGAAGGCATGAGGATGTGTAGAAGACAACTTTCAAGATACGAAATGATCATTATAAGTTTGTTGTCATGCCTTTTTAAGTGATTAATGCTTCTGCTACACTCATGGAATACATGAATAAGATCTTCAGAGTATATCTAGATCAATTTGTGATGGTTTCATAGATAACTTACTAATATATTCATGTACTCATGGGAAACGTGAGTCACATTTTAGGATAGTGTTGTGTTTTGATAGAGAAACAATTGTATGCAAAGTTGTCCAAATATGAGTTTTGGTTATCATGGGTGCATTTCTTAGGGCATCTGATCTTAGTTGAAGGAATTTATGTTGATCCTTCAAAATATTTACTTTAAACTTGTGTCCCTTGACAAATAACTCATATTTTACGTATACAAAGGATGTCATCATTATACCACATGTTGGTGTATATGCTAAGAAATCACACTACAACTCTCTTAAAAGGAGTTTCAACCGTTTATCGCATAAATTGGACACAAATGAATTTGTTTCTCCATAATCATACAACAGTGGAAAAGGTGAACCTACAATAAACATGAACAATTGTACCAAGCTATCAGATTTCAAAGCCTAAGTTGCACTAATGACAAAGAAATTACCAACCACCATGTCTTTGTTCACCTACCAAGGTTTCTTCTATATTGAATTAAAAGATGTAGTATGAGTCCCACCTTTCCAATCCTTAGCTAGATGATCTGGCTTACAACAAATTACACAACTCTTTTTAAGTCTAAGTATAATCTATGATCATATGGGGTTCATTGCCTCTGTAACATCTCAAGCAGAACTGTTGTTGTGCTCTTAACCCACTCCTTCAGGGAGTCAAAATCTTTTGGTTGAAATGTTACTTCAAGCAACAATTTCTTGCCCTAAGCAACTCATAAATATTTGGTTCTTGATATGCTCTTAGTTATATGTTATTAACTTATTAATACCATATAATTTTGTTGTGTACACATAAGAGATAAAATGAAATAAAGGAAATTTACATCACTTTATAACTTTTAATTGGAAAATATATATTCTAGTATAATATTGTGTCAATTAAGGTTTTATTTACATGCATATTGAGTCTAATAATATAAAAGGTGTTTATAATTTCATGCATATAATTAAGTGGGAAGGTGTTCATCCCTCCTTGCACTATACTTCTTTTTTGCAAAATGGTATGTAATCTAGAACAAGGTTAGTGTTGGAGTCAAGTGTGAGTCCCACTAGGTAGAAATGGGTAAGAAAAGAAACATATAAAAAGAAAGACCCACAAACTTATAACTTTAAAGTTTAGAGTTGAAGGTGGTGTCTGGGTTATTTATTGGGTCGGGTTACCCGATGATCCAACTTGACCCAATCCAACCCAATTAGATTGAGTTGAGTTTCATTTATGAATGGGTCAAACCCGACCCAACCCAAACTAATTCACCCTTATGCGAGTTGGGTGACGGGTTTAGTATGCCCAAGATCCAACTCGAGACCCACTCTTATATTTATGTCATGGACAAATTGTGTTATGTTTTTCTTTTTGTGTTTTGAATTAGTTTGAGAAAACTTATTATGACTTGACTTATTAACTTCCTTGAAGCCTTGAATTAATTTTTTTTCAAAAATTGTGGTACTTTTTTAAATTAGGTTAATACTTAAAAACTACAACTTCTAATAAAAAAAAGTTTTTTAAAATCTTAACTCAAATCAATCTCCAACCATCCACAGTGTCATGGTCTCTTATATAAATTTTCTCATGACTCGTTAATGTCAAATCTCCCAATATATCTCCTAAAAAAACCCAACAACGTGTCAATCTCGTTACTCAAGAATTGTAACCATCACATAGTTATGAACATGATTTGCTTGTTTGCTAGGAATAAACTCTTGAAAGTTATTATGAATCAATGTATTTGTTACATTTGATAAAAGTATCCCTTCGTTTTTATTTTTTATCATTGGTGGGTATGATAATACAAATTAACCTACCTAAGGAGCAGATTATTGGTTACAATTTCCTTGTCACTTGGGTTGGTAATTATAATAATAGTCTTGTTGGTTGACCAAGTGGATATCGAGACCTGGTTCTATGTAATAGGGAATGTCATGGAAAAACTTGAAGAAACCCATGGTAAAAGATCCAAAAGCTAGGACAATCGAGATCAATAAGTGATACACTTGAGAACCATGGATAACAAGAGTTAGTACTAATTCACTTGATTTAAGAAAACGTGAACATTGTCGTTGCTTATTTTCTTAATTTGATGTGTTTGGATGTATTTTTAACCATGCATGGATCATGGGAGTTGTGGAAATTGATGTTTAGAATACATAAATAAGTTCATTATTGTATATAAATGTGTTTACAAACCCTAATCAAGACATTTTAGTCATAATTAAGATCAAACTCTTTTTACAAGAGATACGTTGTTAGTTAAACACCAATTTTAATAAAAAAAAACTTCACAATTTAAAAAAATTCAAATATAGTAATTATTTTTATTTTGAATTATTCAATGTTTTCAAATATTTTTGTTTGAATAAAGTAATTTAAATTTTGATTTTTTATTAGTATAGATTATTTCAATTATTACCAAATATAAAAAATATATTTTAATATTAAAAATATTTAATAATTCAAAAATAATTTTGGTGATGTTCTTTAATCCATATTGGGCAATGTTATTTTTTTTTTATTTCGGTTGTTTAAAGTTATTTCTTTTAGGTTGTTAGTTAGGTTTCGGTCAACTTTTTTTACCAATGTCGGCTAAAAAATTATCTCAACTATCTTTGACCAAAAGAATCCTAGTAAAAGTTTGCTAAAAGCTTCCCATTTAAATTAGAAAAATATATACCAGTCCAACCTATTAGGGACCTCTACGGAAATATAATCTCTACAACGGTCGACTAAAAAATAAGTATTAATAACCTTCATGAAGAAATTATAGTTGACATAACCGTAAAAATATAATCTTAATTCCATTGGTTCCCAAAAATTTTACTAATGTCGATCAAAAAAATAATAGTGGCTACATCCACGAAAAATAATATCAATGTTAATAAAAAAAATATAAAAATTCTAACTTATATTAATTAAAAATAGTTTTATTATTATTAAAAAAATCTAGCTAACAATGATTGAGAAATAGATATTTTAATTTTGGTTGAGAAAATCTTTATTAACGTTAGTCAAGAAATAACCTTATAAATATTGATTTAAAAAAACTTTAAGTAATATTGATAAAAAAATAATCATGATTGACATTAACTAAAAAAATATCTTCTGATGTTAATAAAAAATATAATAATGTTGAAAAAAAATCCTCATTAATATTAGTTTAGAAATAACATTATTATACATTGAAAAAAAAAAAAATCTTGACGATGTTAGCTTAAAATTAATTACAATAATTTTCAATTTCAAAGAAATGTTTATTAATATTAGTGAAAAAACGATGTTGAATTGGTGATGGTGAAACATTAACCGGAGTTGTCAACATCTTAATTTCTGTATGTAGGGATATCGTGTGCGAAAGTGTGATAATTTCAACCAAAGATTATGAGAAATTAAAGTAACAAAGAAAATAAGAATGATACCAAAAAATTTTAGGCGGAAAATCCCTTTAAATAGAGGTAAAAAAATAGAGGTAAAAAAACCACCGGCGAGAGAGCCAAAACTTCCACTATAATGGTACTGGGAGTACAATGAATTCCTCTCAGACTAATAGATAAATAGCCCTAAAACAATCCTCTCTATATGGTTAAACACTTACACCCAAGAACAGAAAATAGAGAGTATATGAAAAGAGAGAGGAAGCAGGTGTTGTTTGTTTGTTGTGTGTTACATTGCTTGAAGGAAACCACTATATATAGTGATTCTAAGAGACAACAATAATAAAGACAATTAATGGTAACTAACCTCCCTTTAATAACAATTAATTGTGAACGGTAAGTAACCTCCCAATAATTTCAATTAATTGTCAACGGTAAGTAACCTCCCATTTATGCCAAGATAACGGTAAAGGTGAGTCATAACCCACAAATCTCCACCTTGACTTGCCTTTGACTG
>Ga0123342_1010733_pt1 | contig 10341 bp, 5 predicted proteins | sample Turbeawhitnodule_FD_89960 | JGI IMG/M metagenome (GOLD analysis project Ga0123342, IMG submission 89960) | Root nodule microbial communities of legume samples collected from Mexico - Turtle bean Mexico white nodule | ecosystem: Host-associated > Plants > Roots > Nodule | place: Mexico: Nepantla... | reverse complement strand
TCTCTCTCTCTCTCTCTCTCTCTCTCTCTCTCTCTCTCTCTCTCTCTCTCTCTCTCTCTCTCTCTCTCTCTCTCTCTCTCTCTCACACACACACACACACACACACACACACATACACAAATTGTTTGATATTTCTTCTGCTGTTATAAACATCCGGTTAAAACGTTTTTTCAATTGGTTGATATTCTTGTTTTACAAATTGTTTGATATTTGTCTTTAATGCTATAAACAACCAGTTATATCAAAATATCAACCGGATGATTTTCTGAAAACAAATTTAATTGCTTTAATCTCTTGGCTTCTCTGATAATCCTTTCTATGATTCTTTAAAGAACTTCATTTTAATCATCTTTTACGAAAATCTTAGATCAAACAATTCACCCCCCTTCTTATTTAAGCCATTAATTCTTATATCCTTGACCTGAGAATCTGAATGTGAAATAAAAGAAAATATTTGAAGATGAGAAGATTGAGTTTCAAGTTAAATTGGATGCAAATGAAGGAGATTGTAACCTACTTCTAACGAAGAAGAGCTCTCTTGCAAAGGAGATAGAGAGATTTTTTGCAATTTTCTACGAATTAAAAAAGTAGAGATTATTGGCAGATGCATATGAGAGATGACTGTTTTTTAGGGCTACTCCAAAATCACAAACTGTATAAAACACGAAAAAAATAAAATAAAGTGATGTATGTAAAAATCACAATTTTGTAATAAAGCTTCACTGCGGTTTTGTAAAAACCGCCAACATCGGGGTTTAGAAAACCTCTGTAATACATGTGTTTTATGGGAGGTCATTGCAACCTCTCTTAATAAACCTCCGTTCCTCCGTTAAAGTTAAAATTAAAAATTTTGGCAGTGATAAATTCATTAAGTTCCTCACCCGCGTCCAAGTGTATAGATGTGATAATTTGTCTTTTATTTCTTAAATTAAGAAAATAAGAGATTATCCAGAATAAGGCAAACTAAACAAGAATTTCAATTAAAGAACAACATTGGATTATCAAGAAGCATTCAAAAGCAATTCCTAAGGAGAAATTAGAATTAAAAAATTCCAGACCGTTTAGCCCAATTTGTTACAGAAATTGAAGAACAAAACTAAATTGTACAAAGTCTCGGAATTCGATGTAAAATCACAAGGTAATCAAGTCATAAAGATTTATCCTTCCAAAGAAGAAAATAGAAGACTAAGGAAAATAGTGCAGCTAGGTCTCAAGTCTGTTGTAGTGTGGAGTTTGTTGTGTCTTCTTATAAGCTTCTTTTCCTTGCAAATTTCATATGCAAATTTTGTTTCCAATATTCTTTTTCACAAATTTTTTAGATTTTGTTTATGAGATGTTGTAGATTTTATTCTCCAGTTCTTTTTCTCAAATTTTGTTTCCACTTTTCTTTCAAATATTTATTTCCAAATCTATTTTAGAAAAGTGATTTAGAATTTGACTAATCTGGTCCAAAACAACAAAATTTGTTGGCGTCGATCCATATCAGAAGAATGTGAACAAATTGTCCAATGGGCCTTGAAAATAAGACAATTTATTGCATACATCATCTTAGCTTTTCAGTATTCAAAGTACTTTATTCCTTTATCAATATCAAAATTTTAGCTTTCCAAAAGCATTGGAATCATTGAAAATAGTCATCTAATATTCAAGATATCTTCAAAAGTAAGATAAGTAGGTTAATAGACTTAAGAATATTAATTTAATTAATAATCTTAGTTAAGGTCCAATTGAGTTCAATTGGGTAAATTCCAATTAAAAGAGTGAAGTTATTCTTAATTAAAGTCAAAGAAAGCTAAGATTAAATGTTCTATGTGTGAAAAAAAAAATGTGCTCATCAGTGAGCCCAAGCCTAAGTAGAGCCGAGTCGATTCGATCCCAAGTTCAGCTGAGTCAGCCCAAGCTGCCCATATTGAATAACATTGGTTAGGTTGAGATAAAGCTGAGTCGGTCAAGCCCAAGTTGAGACGAGTTAGCCTGGACCCAAGTTAAGCTGATTTAGCCTGATCCCAAAACGGTTTGATCACTTAATGAAAACAGTTGTATCAAATTAAATTGGATTGGTTAATATGACAAAAATCTATTAAAAATATTTAATTTATTTTTCAAAATAATTTATTGTTTTCTTTTAACAGAAGAAATCAACATATTTTAAATCGGTTCTTTGATCAAAATAACATGTTGATTTTACTTAATAGAAAATAAGAAATAGAACACAAAGTATTTTAAATCTTTAAAAACTTTAAGTATTTTCAACTTGTTGATACGATAAATCAATTTGTTAAAAATACTTACTACAGTCAGCAGACTATAATAGAAGTAATTTTAACTGATTAAAACATGAATGAACTGATTAAAAAGATACAACAGATTTAGAAAACAAAACTTTTCAAGAAGATAGCTTATGAAATGACTTAGACCATAATGTAATGCAAAAATATACAACAAAATCTAGCTAAACAGACACACAACTTCAATTCTTCATGACAGATTGGATTCATCAAAACTTCTTGGTCAACATCTTGTACATGATTTTCAACTTTGATTTGAGTAATGAAATGTTCTCCATATTTTGAGCCACTTCTAATTGTTCGAAGTTCTCTCTAGAGTTGTCTTCTTGCTATAAAAATTTATATACTCCTCCTAGTAGTTTCATACTTTCGCAATATCATTCATCTTCATTTAAAAAATACTCAGACTCTTGTTTGTAGACTTGTGGGTTCTAGGTTGGTCAGTTGCAAATGGATTTTCAAACGTAAATATGGTAATTCAAAAACTAGTCAACGAAAATTCAGGGCAATATTGGTGGTTAGAGGCTTTACTTAAAGAGAAAGAGTTGGTTATGATGTGTTTTCTCCTATAGTAAAGCAAAAATCCATTATGATGCTTTTAGCCATGATTGCTGACCTTAACCTTGACTTGGAACAAATGAACGTTGAGATTGAACTCCTATATGGAGACTTAGAGAAGACCATCTACATGAAACAACTAAAAGGATTTAAGGTAGGAGGCAAGGAGGATTATGTTTGTAAATTAAAAATATTTGTATGGTCTAAAATAATCCCCAAGGAAATGGAACATGAGCTTTGATGAGTTCATTAGAAACATTGGTTTTGAACGTAACAAGTATGAAATTTGTGTCAACTTCAAGTTTCTAACAGAAGGTTAGTTCGTTGCATTGTTGTTGTATATAAATGACATTCTGATAGCAAGAAATATTAAACCTGAGGTGCAAAATGTTAAAAATGAGTTGAACAATGAGTTTGAGATGAAAGATCTTGGAGCTGCTGGGAGGATATTGTGGATTGAGTTTAAAGGGTTTGTACTTGTCTCAGAAGACCTATCTCAAAACAATTCTTGATAAGTTTGAGATGACAAACTTAAAACTTGTCTCCACATAACTTGCATCTCATTACAAGTTGAATGTTGAATAAACTCCTAAGATGGGTGAGGAACAACATTATATGGATGGTCTTCCATATGGTAATATTGTTGGTTCTATTATGTATGTTACGGTCTACATGCACCCTAAAATAACTTATGTTATGAGCATTGTTAGTAGGTTCATGTCTAATCCTGGGAGAGCACATTAGAAGCTCTTAAATGGATTGTTCATTATTTAAAAGGATCACTTGTAAGAGTCTTGATTTATGGTGGAACCAGACGGTCTGCTAGAAATATTCCCTTAGAAGCTTTTGTTGACTTGGACTATGTTGAACGTTTGGACGATATAAAGTCTCTCACATACTATTTTTTCACTGCTTGTGGTACTACTATTAGTTGGAAGGCTAGTCTACAGAAGGTCACTTTGTCAACCACTAAAGCTCAGTACATTGCCATGATAGAAGCTTTGAATGAAGCTTTATGGTTGAAGGGTATAGGCAAGGAGCTAAGGGTTCAAGAACAAATTGTCACAGTCTATTGTGATAGTAACAGAGGAATACTATTGTCTATGAACCAAGTCTACCATGAAAGAACTAAGCACATTGATGTGAAGCTGCATTTTCTAAGAGAGAAGATTGCATGAGGATCTATGAAGGTGATGAAGGTCTCAACATAACATAATCCCTCTAACATGATTACAAAGGTTCTGACAAGAAAAAATTTCTTTCATTGCTTGGATTTGATTCAGTTGATTGAGTATTAGCCTGTAATATGATTAATGGTAGATAACAACTTCTGCTCAAAGTATTGATTTTAAACCATGGTGAAGATTTTTGAAGAATAGTCTAGTAAAATTTTGTCTTTAAGGTTGCTAGATCGTATGACATTGTTAAATTATCTCAATAGATCGTTTAGTCTCTTAACGTCTACTGATACCTGGACTGTTTAATGAAATTGTTTAGTGGCTGATCTATTATGAAACGAGAAACATTATTCATATGTCTTCTTCATTAGTTGATTTGATTTCATTTTTAAGATTGCATATTTTATGGTGGCACTTTGTTTATGAGTTTTGTTTTAAGCAGAATATTGTGAGAAACCCAAAGAAGATTCCCACTGGACACAAACTTAACCAAATGGTTAAGTAAGTGTGAAGGTTCACTTCTAGAGGGAAAAATGAAAAACACAATATAAGGTGACGATAATGATGAGGTGCGAAAATTAAAATAACATAAGATGGAAGGAAGCAAGATGATGACCGAATAAAAATGAAGAACAAATAAGCAAATGGAAATGGAATTATGGAAGGCGTAATGGAAGAAAGAAAAAGAGAAAGATGAGAGAAAGATGGATCACGCCACTTGGAAGGATGAGAGCTTCCAAGATGAAAGATGAGTGGTTAAGAGTCGCCACTCGAGGTGCACTACTGATACAAACCATCTCGACAAACAGATGACTAAGGACACAACAAACACTTCTCAATTCAGTCAGTTATCTTAGCATCCAAGACAAGGCCCCACCAAACTTTAGAAGAACCTCAGCAGAAGAAGAAGTGGACATAGGCCAGAGCATCAAATGTTCTTTCTTCTGGTCTTTTTAAGAGACAAGTTTATGTAAATAAATTGAGCTCACTTTGAGGCTCCAAATAAAATAATAAACTATAGTAGGGTGTGCTTAGTAATTTGAGTAGGGTGTGCTTAGTAATTTGAGAAAGTGCTTCTAGGTTTAGAGTTTCTTTAACCTACCTTCTAGAAGGTTTCTCACAAATGACACCCCTACCCCTTTATCTTGTTCTCTAAGACACTCTCTCCTATAGATAGAGTGTCTTGCCTCATGTATTTGGACATTAAATATTGAATAGAAAAGAAACTCTGTAAGAGTGTTTAGGGAGTCTGAGTACTCTAGAATTTTTGGGTCTTATCTTGGGTGTTTGTGCACTTCAAGTGGAGCCTCTTCACCACTTATCTTGGAGTCTCATCCCCCTCCAAGTGGCATGATTCATTTTTCCATAAGCATATCTTAATCTCTTCACCTTTGTGTTTTTCTTTCCATTCCATTTTATATTTTTTCTCCTATTTACAATTTGGTCATCTATTATATTTGTTTCTTTTTTTTGTTCTTCATTTCCACACCTCATCATCATCACTCTATATTTGTGTTTTTCTCTTTGCCCTCTAGAAGTGAACCTTCACACTTACTTAACCACTTGGTTAAGTTCGTGTCTAGTGGGAATCTTCTTTGGGTTTCTCACCATAATTGTTAATCAAAAAATCATAAACAAAAGTGCAACCCATAAAATGTGCAATCCTAAAATCAACTCACATCAACTACATTCAAGATAAGACCCAAGAACTTTAGGAGAACATAGCTGACTAAACACTCAAGCAGAGTTTCTTTTCTATTCAAATTCAATGTGAAATACATGAGGCAAGACACTCTATTTATAGGAGAGAGTGTCTTGAAGAACAAGATAGAGGGGTAGGGGTGTCATTTATGAGAAATCCTCTAGAAGGTAGGTCAAGGAAACCCTAAACCTAGAACCACTTCTCATGAAATGTGGGCTTTGCACAAGCCCAATTTATGCTAAGTACATCCCAATTTATGCTAAGTGAACCCTACTTTAGCTTATTATTTTATTTGGACCCCAAAGTGAGCCCAATTTATTTACATAAACTTGTCTTTTAAAAAGACCAGAAGAAAGAACATTTGATGCTCTAACCTATGTCCAATTCTTTTTCTACTGAGTTCCTTCTGAAGTTTGGTGGGGCCTTGTCTTGGATGCTGAGATGACTGGCTTAATTGTGAAGTGTTTGTTGTGTCCTTGATTATCTTCTTGTCTAATTGGATTGTATCACTAGTCTTAGGCGCATTTCACGTGTGTCAGTTATAATAGTATTTTCTCTATAAATAGGACCTTGTACTTTCAGTAAAAGCGAACTTTGAGTTGTATCTAAGTAAGAATTTGCTAAGACAGAAATTGTTAAGTTGTAATCTCAACGTTACAGTGAATTCTTTTGTGGATGTAGGTTAAAATTAGTTAATACTTTAATCAAATCATGTTAAGTTTTTGTATGTGATTCTTTCTTCTTCCTCTTTTATTGTTTACCTTTTATCGATAAGAAGAAGGTGTTATTTCTCTATTATCGTTTGTGTTTGTATGGTAGACATTCTAAGGGATTTTGTTGAATTAATTCCCTAACAATTTATGTAAGAAACATATTACAATCCTAACAAAGCATGGTCAAGCCATTGAGCATGGATTTTTCCCTTGGAACCTAAAATAATTGGTCCTCACTTAAAAGAAACGTTCCAACAGTCTTATCACCTTACCTTGATTTTCCTTGCCCCTTGAAAAAATCTTGGGGTTAAAGAAGAGAAAGAAGCAAAAATTGCTTGATCACCTAAAAAAGTCAAATCATAACTATCAAATATTTACGGATCAAGTTAAAACCTTAAATTTCCCTAAAACCCACAAATCATAAGCCTTGCATGATTTTTCCACATGAAAATTAAGTCAAATGTTGAGAAATGAGAAATAAATTAACTAATGTAAAGCTTAAGATGGTGATCTCATATTTTTCTTAGCTAGATTATAGATCAAATTTGAAAAAGAAATAGGAAGAGAGCCCTTAAAGTCTTCTTGAAATTTATGCTTTGTATATATTCAATCATGTATTATGTAAGAGGAATGAGAGGTGAACAAAATTCACAAAGTAAAGGTGGTTTACTTCAATTTATTGAAGCTAAAATGGAAGGAAAGATAAGAGTGACCTAAAAGGCTAGTTTTTTTTTTCTATAGTTAAGATTTTATAACAAGTTAATTTTTGTGTTAATTTTGCATGTCATGACTGCATGATTAAAGAATAATAAAAATGAAGAAGAATGCATAAGGATTTAAAAAGAGTGAGAAGGAGCTTGGAATCATAATTTGTAGGATTTAATTTCTTTGTAATTTTGAGTTTTACATAAAATTGGGGTCCAATTAAGAATCATTCAAGCCTAATTAAAGTTTTACATTTTTTGGCCAAATCAAAAGAAAAAGAGATAATGAAACATGACAAGTGTGACATAAGCAGAAAAGATGTGATACAAACATGAAAAACATAAGATTAATATTGACCCTAAATATGATTATAAGATATTTGAGTTTTCCTCCTATGACTCCTGTAAGCTTTAGCCAAGTGAGGCTATAAATTACTTACATCTCTCTTTTTAATTCACTTTTTAGATATATGAAATTGGAGAATTATTGTAGAACATTGTTTATTTAATGAGTGTGCTTCCCCATTTATATCTTAGGTTCATGATGTGATTCATCATGGCATTTAATATTCAAATTTTAAGTGCCATTTTCTTCCGTCTCACATTTACATATATTGGACCTTCATGAAGATTTGTTTCAAATACCACTAACATTTCGTCTTGTTTTAACCTGTAATCTCTTAATATCACAAAGACAAGTGTATTTATTCTGTTCCTACTAGGGAAATGGGACCTAGAGAACTATAGAAGTCTTCTTCTCCTTCCTTCGGTCGGTCAGGTGACTGGGTGATGAGCTGGGATTCTCCTCGACCTCTTGCTTCTCCTTCGGCACTCGGTCTCGGGTGAACACCAGATGGTGGGGGTACCTGTGAAGGCACTCCGACGCTCAAGTCAGTAAAGCGGGTGGTCAGCTCTCAAGTAAGTGAACAGTAATAAATGACATACCTTACTCCTTGGGATGCATGCTATTTATATTATTCTAATGGGCCTACCTTGTTGGGCCCGCTTATCGGAGTGGATACCGATTAGGATTGTATTACCTAATTCTTAATGATGGATTAACTTTACTGATCTTGGTTTGAGCGTTAACGGTAATAGGGGTCGGCCGTCGGTCGAGTTCCCCCTGGTATGGGTCGGCCATCGGCCAGATTTCCCTGGTCTTGGTCGTCTCGGCTAGGTCTTCTAAGGCCTCGGTCAGGTAGGTCGTCGGTCTCGTCGTCTCGACCAAGTCTCTCAGGTCTCAACCAACACCTCCCTTAGTCTCGGTCAGGTTGACTAGGTCTCAGACAGCCAGGTGGGTCTCGAGCGGGGAGACTAGGGGTCGGCCTCGTCCATACCGATACATATTCCTTGTTTAAATAAATATTTTACTTCTATTTGAACTGAACCAATATGAAGGTATTGATGTTTGTTTTTTTTTAATATATATTTTCTATAGTTAATTATCTTGAAATTAAGGATGTGGTTTTCTTGACACATTGTTTTATATGAATTTCCTTTTCTACTATTTTAATTATGTATTCTCCTTTAAACAATAAGTTATTTTAGTTTTATACATTGAGGATATTTTTAATTTGATAATTCCATCTACTTAATTAGGTATTCTTAATTAAAGGTGTCAAAGTGTGTTAACTCGACTTAAACGAGTTAACTCACCACGAATTAAGCAAGAAAGGAGTAAACTCAACCCATCTCACTTCTTGATGAGCTACAAATATTTTAACTCAACTTAACCCATCACGAGTTAATGGGTTGATTCATTAAAACATATTTTGTTTCTCTAGCTTGTTTGATATATTTGTTACAGTATCAAAATAGATTGAGTTGACCTATTTATAATGGATTAATTAGAGTTAGCTAATTGGGAAAAACATTGTGGATTAATTGTATAACCCTCGACCCGTGTGTGTTGGTTTGTATTTTTAAGCTAAAAATTGAATGTGAATTTTTAAAACCTGATCCGCGTTACCCGTGGACTAAACGTGTTTTACCTATGAAGTAGTTACCCACATACAATGTAAAAGAAGTCCAGTACTACAACCCAACACATTTAGGCTTTCAATGTCAAGTTGTTAAAAGTGATTTTCACCAAGAAAAAGTTCAAAATGGCGCTCCTTATTCCACTTCAATTCGCATCCAACTTCCACATTCCATTGTCATTGTCATTGCCACCTCCACCTCCACATCTCAAAAGAGGTATTTTTGAGTTATGCCTTGATTTGAGAATCCAACTCACTCTCCAACATGTGTTTTGTGAATTCAATTTTGAAACTGAAAACATATCTGCTTGCTTCAATCCTTGAAGCCACACACAATCAAGTTCCCTTTCTCTCGTTTGTGTTTGTATATTCTAGTATTGTTAATTTAACTCATTTCTATTTAAATGTCATATTGTTATGTCTTGTTTTGGAACTATTTTATATTTTATTATGTAATTTAATGTTTAATGCGCTTTGTATTTGAATTTACAATTTGTATTTGAATTTAGTTTAGATTAAGGAACACTTAAAAGTGTGTTTGAAGTATATTAAAATTATTTTTAATTATCTTTGTTTGCAAAGTGGGTGGCCTAGTATAACTGCGAGGTTTGCAAGGCAAGTGCGATCTATTATTATTAAAGCATGTTTAAGATGCAAGCTATATTGGAGGACTTTTTTTAATGTTGATTATTGTGGGTATGGGTTTAAATCGGCATGCTTAACGTATACCTAGTTTTAACTACAATCAATCAAAGTGTTCACTTATTTCATCAAGCATTAACCTATGAAAATCAAAGTGTAAAATGCATATAATTTTATAAACAAATAAATTAAATATCCAAAACATTATTGGATAACATTTTAATCTTGAAAGAGACTGGAATGTCAAACCTACAAAAGTAAAAATAGTAAACAATTATAGTGAAAAGATATTAAAAATAGACAACAAATTATTGTTGGTGAATTAAGGACCCACCTCTAACCTAGCTCGAACCTATTTAATCCTGTTGGGAATTAATTGATAATTGGAATTGAAACTGAAATCTCTTTATTAGAAAAATTGATGGATTTCCTATGAGCTCTTCTTGGATGTTTCTGGAAGATGGTGCGGAAGCTTAATGGAGGAGATGGACAAGGTCCTCCTAGGAGGTGTGGTGACCTTGAAGGTGCATGTAGAGTATGGACATGGGGAGGTTCGGCCAGCCCCTTTGTAGGTGGT
>Ga0123342_1010732_pt1 | contig 10341 bp, 5 predicted proteins | sample Turbeawhitnodule_FD_89960 | JGI IMG/M metagenome (GOLD analysis project Ga0123342, IMG submission 89960) | Root nodule microbial communities of legume samples collected from Mexico - Turtle bean Mexico white nodule | ecosystem: Host-associated > Plants > Roots > Nodule | place: Mexico: Nepantla... | reverse complement strand
TGGGATTTGGTACTTGTTTTGGTGAGTTCTTGATCTTAGAACCATGATCCAACTTCTAAGAAAGTGCCTCTACATTTTCCAGCTCAAGGTGATTCCTCAAAGTGTCAAGAATCTTGTTCTATGAGGCTATTGGAATCACATCACAGGAGGCGGTCCAACTAGAAGCGAAGATCTTGCCTTTTCGCACCAACGTAATCGAGCTGGAAGGGTTGGTCGAGGAGATGAAAGAAAAGATGGCCAGGCTGGAAGAGAGAGCCACCCAGCGCGAGGTCTTGTTGGGACAAGTTGAGGGGGAGCTAGCTGAGAAGGTTGAATCCTTCAAGAAAACAGAGGAGGAGCTCACCAATGATGTCGTTGATGCTTATGGTGAGGGGTTCCTAGACGCCATCGCTCAGTTTTCCTGCGTGCATCCTGAGGTGGGTCTTACCCCTTTCGGTGAGTCCAAGTGCATTGTTGATGGGCAACTCGTGCCACGAGAATGACTCATTTATAACTTTGGGTTTTTTGAAGAACAATTTGCCTCTGTACATATAGTTTATAAGTATCTATCTTCTGTTTAATTGTTTGTTTTGATCTGCATCTTTCTGCCCTTACTTGTGTTGACTTCGACTAACAGCGCCTTCGACCTAGGTTGCCCTTTAGGTAGCACTCTTAGCTTTGTACGCCTTCTCTTGTGCACGCGAAACCCTTAACTGGCTCGGCCTTTGTTCGAGGATAAACCCCTCTTGCTATTCTTGGTCTTCTTCTTGCGAAGTATGGCGATTTGTTGATCTCGCCCCTACCCTCCTTAGATTGACGGGAATATCTTGCTAGCAATACGGGTGAACCCCACTGTTCTCGACCTTGGCTTTCAAACAAGGGAGAAGTGTATCCTCCCGATATCGATCCTGCATCACAAAGGTAAGGGTGAACTTAACTGGTGAGCCATGTTGTCCGACCCTGGAGTTACTACACAAGAGGGAGGCCCCCCTAAGGAACCATACTTCTCCCGTCTTGGTGTTTCTAACTCGAGTGAACGGCTCTTGTCGACCTCATCCTTACTGTACAAAGTGAAGGGACAGGTCTTTAACGTTTGAACCATACTCGTTCCCAACCTTGGTAAACTTGCTTAAGAGAGAGGTTCATCATCGAACCATACTATTCTCGACCTAGGCGCATTACTTCAAGGGAGAGGTTCATTTAACTCGAGAGCCATACTCTTCTTCGCCTTGGTGAACTTACACGAGAGGGGCTTATTAGGAAAACCAAACTACCTCTACTCCCTATGTATCACTTCAAGGGAGAGGTTCATTTATCTTGAGAACCATACTCTTCTTCGCCTTGGTGAACTTACACGAGAGGGGCTTATTGGGAAAACCAAACTACCTCTACTCCCCGTGCATCACTTCAAGGGAGAGGTTCATTTAATTGCAATACACATTTCTTAACTAAATAATTGAAATTTTATTCGGGTGACCTCGTTAAAAAACTCTTATGAGGGAAAAAGAGTGCCCCCTTAAACGTGTACAATGCATAATGTTTTTAACTAAAATAAAACTTTAGATTGGTCGCGCTCTAGGTATGAGGGATCGCACCACCCTCTAACGTTTCGTGCCTGTATGCTTCATTCCCAAGGGCCTCCGTTACTCTGAAAGGGCCAGTCCACTTGGGAGATAGCTTGTTTTCTAATTGGTACGGGTGGGCCTTCTGCAACACTAGGTCAGCGACCTGAAACTGCCGAGGTCTCAGCTTGGAGTTGTACTTATACTCCACCCTCCTTTTCAAGGCTTCAACCTTAATCCTTGCTTCCTCCCTTACTTTATCTAGTAGGTCCAGGTTTACCTTTCTTTCTTCGTTGGACTCCTCGACCACAAAGTTCTGAAAGCACGGTGAGTTCTCTTGGATTTCTACCAGAATCATAGCGTCCGAACCATACACCAAGCTGAAGGGTGTTTCCCTGGTTGTGGACTCGGGAGTAGTGTGGTAGGCCCACACGATTCTAGGAACTTCTTCCGCCCAGGTCCCCTTGGCTTTGTTTAGCCTTCTCTTCAGGCTTCTGAGCAAAACTCGGTTGGCCGACTCGACCTGTCCGTTTGTCTGGGGGTGTTCTACCGACGCGAACACCTGCTTCACTCCCAACTCTGCACACAGCTTGCCCAATTGTTGGCTTGCAAACTGGGTACCGTTGTTGAATACCAACCTCTTCAGGATCCCAAAGCGGCACACTATGTTCTTCCATACGAAGTGTTGGACCTTATGGGATGTGATATGTGCCACGGGCTCAGCCTCGATCCACTTCGTGAAGTATTCTATGGCAACCACGAGGTACTTCATTTGTCGCATCGCCAAAGGAAAAGGTCCTAGTATATCGATCCCCCAGGTGTGAAATGGCCATGGGTTGTTGATCGGTCTCAACTCCTCTGGGAGCCCCTTTTTATATGCTTAATGTAACCCTCCATGCATAAGGCCTAGGCGGCTAGCGAGGGGTAGTTATGGACATAGGGGTGTGCTTAATGCGCATAGGATTTAGTTTAAGTAAAACACTTTCTTCTAAAACCCAAGTCCATGTGTGCTAGGGCACGTAAAGGTTAGGTTGCAAGTATGATGAAAAGAAACGTGCGTCACGCTGAGGGTGCCTACGTAAACAGACTGGACCCCTGATGCTGGTACATGAGTTGGTACCCTAGTGGTTATTCTATTATTATTTTATGCACTTCGTGAAGGAAAAATTTTGTTCTGTTGCAGCCCCGTGAAGGTGTGCCCTTGAACAGGATATTTTCCAGTTAAGTATGTTTTCAGTTGAGATTATATTCTCGTGATAGAAAGTTGTTACAAGAGGTAAACTATAAAAGGGACTTGAGATCCCAAGTTAAGGTACGCTGTTTCTAAGACTGAAATTGATTACTTCTTAAATTCTTATAAGTCTTTATCGCAATCAACTGATAGGGCCTCCTCTGTTTTAACGAAGCAACGATCCAAAACAGCAAGTGATAGGACGAATTCGTGAAGAGACAGACGAAACTAGAACTTATCTTCAGAACCAACCGGCGAACAGGTCAACCGACAAAAACAACTGCTATGTATTTTTTGCAAATCCTCCATACTTACGTGGATGGTAATGGATTTGTTCATTTGAATTATGATAATTTACACTACTTTGAGCTCTCAGTAATTTCTTTAGTGGGGCATATAATAAAAATTTAGACCATGTAACAGCTCATCAATTTTAGTATATTACATAATATTTTTAGTCTTTATTTCGGTACTATATGCTTCTGTTTACCACTCTAATCACTTGCTAAATTGTCGTCATTAGGCTCTTTCAATAAGGGGGGTCAAAATCAATGTTGTGTACCTAGGCATTGTTTTCATAGAACGCTAAGTTCCATAATAGCAATGTCATGCTGCTAGGATTCAACTTTTATTGTTAGCAAAAATAGAAAAATGGTGACACCATTATTTAAGAATGAAATTAATTAGACAATAGTTTCCATTCAATTTAATGTAAATTAACTGGTGGAGCATTTCATTATAGTGGATAAGATGCCCATGACATTCCTCTTGCACTTGAAGCACACAGCTCCATAACTACCCCATTGTTGGTGGTTCAATCTTCTCAAAAATCATGCAATTTTCATTTGAATTAGGAAAGAAATAGAAATAAATAAAATTTTCGTTTCACTTCTAATCATATCATTTGCCTTCCCTTGTTTTCTAGTGAATCTAAAATTTTCATTTTCATCTTATTTCTGCTTCCAGACAAACGTGATCATTAGGCCCTGCCTGTTTATTTTTCTTTTGCAAAACTAGTTCATTATTTTTAAAATTAGAAAAAAAGTTAAATAAAGTTTAAGCCTCAGCGACAGTTCCTGTCTTCATCAACTCCGACAACAACGACCGAACCCTTAACATTCTATTCTAATGTCTAGGGAAGAGGGTTGGTGAATGGGGTGAGGGGTTACGGAAGTATACAAGACCGGTTATTGACTCTTTTGTGCACAACATAACAGAAACAATTGAAAATCAGAAACCATTTCCTACCTGTTTTTGTATTTTATTTTTTAAAACAATGTTTTAAAAACAAATTTCAGAACTTCATATAACTGTTTAACAAAGCAGTTTTTAAAATAAAAAACTGACGAGAAACAAATAAACCATTAGGTATTTCCTATTCTTATATTTCTGTTTCTTTTTCCTTCCACAACACAGTAAGGAAATCTCCAGAATACTATTTCAAAAGATTCCACTGGCGGTACTTAAATTTTTTTCATAAATTTCACTCCATGCTGCTCGTAGCAACTCTTGCAATATGATTTTTACATGCATCTAATCACCAAAATACATGTAAACAGATGCCCAGCACATTCCTCAAGTAGCACTCAATCTCGTGATTCTAAACAAATTATGAAGCATGGCATGCCATTAACGGGGTTAACTCTTTCCAACAGTAAAACAGAATTCAGTACAACTTAAATGATGCACACCATTAACCTCTGATAGAGCTAAGCATTTTTTTACATCTCATTAATTTATACAGAGGGGGGCCTAAACTTCTCAACACAGTGGATGATAAAATGGTTCTATCCTCAAGGTAACAAATTTCCATAATATGGCCATCAAGGAAACAGGACTGGTAATGTAATGGAGTTAGTTTGAAGTTAACGCCTAAATTCCCAGAGAGCACCGAAACTGGGGATCACGGATCAGGTTTCCCTTCATACAGTCGAAGAAATTGATAAATAAATGTGCGTCATGAAACATGAGTTATAACAAACATACATCAACAGTTGTCTCTGTTGATTTCTTATCAACTGGAAGTGAGCATCAAACAGAATTAAATTGCTAGAATTAATTTAAAAAAACATAGAAATGCAAAACACTAAATAAGTTTCCATAATTTGTGACTTCATGTCAAATATAAGGTAACAATTACCCTACTTAAAGGTCCTGGTTTCAAAATAAAGCTCTGTACATTATAATTATAAACATAAGCAAGCAGCAGCTTTGAATTTGGTATGAACTAATTTCAATCAAATTCTACCGAAAAAGCTAAACCTTACTATGCAGTTTCTCCTTCAGTTGTTGGAGCACATTCAATAGGATCAGAAACCTTGCGATTAGTATTCACTTCATTCAATTGTTTCATTTTGTCCTCCAAAGCCAAAAACCTCTTATTTAAGGATTCAACTCTACTCAAATGAACTTCAAATATACTAAACCATTGAGATTCAAAATCGGTAGACTTCTTTTCAAACTCTATCATAAAATCTCTCAACTTCGCCCTTTCTTCTGCTTCTTTCTTTAGACGTTCCTTCTCCACCTCCATCACAGTCAAAACAAGCCCCCCAGACCCAGGAACATCTACATAAAGTGCTTCGTCACCTTGAGGATAGCGTGCTCTATATTCAGCAAAAGCCTTCCGTGTTTCTTTCAAGGCTTTTCTATAACCATCGACAAGGCTTTGCATCATATAAAGTTCCTTCTCAAACTTATATACCTCCATCTGTCTTTTCTGACTCTCTTCAAACTTGGCTTTATGCAAATGTTCAATCAAGTTATCTCGCTTCTGTAGCTCATTCATTAAGAGTTGCTGATTCATTGTAGATTCTTCGCAAGCCTGATCCTTTGTGGCATACATCATTCTAGCTTTCCCCATCCAATGTTCCATCTGTTCCATGCATGTTTCAAAGTCCATTGGTTTAGTATTCCACGGGCTATCACTTCTCAGCCTCTTATTACTGCCATTCAAAGAATTATGCGAGTTATGATTATCCAGGGCAAGGTTGTCTCTCTTGTGACCATTACCAAAAAGCGATGAACCAGAAATCATCTGAGGCTCATCCCTGGATGACAGGAAATCCCCGACCGGATCATCACGAAGATCAATCCCAGAACCAAAAGGCATATGTCCAGCATCCATCACTTGAACGAGACCATTCCCAGAAGTCATCCCCTCCATAGGAATACACTTTGGAGAGAGATGGAACCCGCCCTCGTGCTCATCAGATTCTCCATCCTCCTCTTCCTCCTCCCCTTCCTCTTCTTGCTGCCCATCTTCTCCCTCATCCTCTATCAGTTGTTCACAGTCCAGACCTTTCACATCACCACCATGACAGGGCCGCAAAAATGGCTCCTCCACACAGCTCTTCTGATCCATAAGCCACATCCCAGGCTCTTCAACGTCCTTAACCTGCTCAAAATCCATCATATGTTCCTCTCCACCCTGCTCCTTCTCCACTTCAACCTTCTCAACATTATTGTCTTGCCCAAGACTCAACTCAATGTGGTGCTCCTCCAATTCCTGAACCCGCTCCTCTAACTGCTGAACCTGACCCCCGTCAACCTCACCCATCTTAACATCCCCATTCCTATCCACCTCCTCCTTTACCCCCTCCTCATCTTCATCCTCCTCCTCTCCTTCCTCCTTCACCTCATTCTCCTCCTCCCCCACCTCAAGCCCCTCCTCCTCCAACAACTCCTTATGTTGCGTCTTAATCAAAAGCTGCAAATGCGAAGCGTAATAACAACTCACCAACTGCGGCGCCCTCAATTCCTTCTCAACCATACACCAAATCAATCCCGCCCAATCAATCTTCTCGAAATTCCCCTCCTTAATCAAATCTAAACACCCTAAAACTTCAGAAGACATCATACAAGTACCAGAAGGCAAAAGCATCCAATGATACACTAACTCCTCAACAAACGCAATAGATTCTTTGAAGTCCACCGAATCATCGACCACAACAACGGCAGCGGCGGCACCAACGGCCTTCTTCGGCAGCTTCAGGGCGCGGCCGAGATCAGCACGGTTGACATTGATCCTAAAGTCGTTGACATAGCTGCACCGGTTATTGGGGGCATAGCTAGCGATGAGCTTCGCAATAAGATCATCGCGGAGCGGCGAATCGAACTCGATGTTGACAAACTCCCAGAGCCCTAGGCCCTCCAAGAGGCTCTGGTATTTCAAGAAGTCGAGGGTTTTCGCAGGCGTGAAGGGAATGGGTTTTAGGGTTTCGACGATAACCCGAAGCTTCTCCCGCCACTTTCTCTCCTTCGCGGTCCTCTTCGGACCCATTTTCTTCTTCTTGATCGAGCGTCTTGTGGTGGTCCCGCCACCTCCGATGGCGGCGCCGGAGACGTTGGGCTCCGGATCGTCGGGCTCTGTATCGTCGACGGTAACTATAGGGATGGGGTCACGCATCATAGAATCATTATCTTGGTTAAGGTTGGGAAATCGAGGATCGGGATCAGGTAAGGTTAGGGTTTCAATTTGGGGAGATTGGGAGTCAGTGGTGGGGGATGACTTTTGCGGTGGGGATGGGTCCTTTGATGAGTTTTGTTCAGCGGCGCAAGGGTTAAGGGTTTCGTCGGGGATTTCACACTCGATTGGGTTGGTCATTGCGAGAGGGAAAAGAAGAAAAGGGAACAAATTTGGAAATTGTAAGAGTGAAGTGACAGAGAACCAAGGCAAGGCTTTGATTTAACGAGGAGTAGAGAGTGGAGGAACAGTTTCACTAATTGGGCCTTCGGGTATGTAAGTCTTGGGTTTCCATTATTTCTTTTTATGAATTTAAATTCAAAATATTTTTAAAAATTATAGAAAATATTGTGTTATTCAACCAGAAACTTTAACATTTAAAAAAAATCTAATTAAATTAAGACTATGAACATTTTTTAAAGGACAGTGACCAATCTTTTATTTATATGTATCAATATTATTTTCAAGTCAAATATGTCATTCAGATTTTTCTTGATTCTAATATCATTGCATTAGTACATTCTTCTCTTCCTAGCTCAAATATGCAATGTAATTGTTTTGTCTTATTGTTTCTTCCAATCAATTTTTAGTTTATTGTTTTTTGTTATATATAACTAGTAAAAACAATGGCGATGTGGCCATTTTTTAAATATTATTATAATAATATAAATTATAAATTTATAATAATTATATTTTTTTAATTAATAGTTAAGATCTGTTTTAACTTCCTTATTATTAAAAAAAAGTAATATTTTTATTAATAAATATATTTATTAAATTATAATTGAATAAATTTATATTATTTAAGTAAAAAATATAATTTACCTGGACCTTATTAAATCTATATAGAACATGTTATCTATAAATATATAAATATTATCGTAACAATATATATAAAAATAAATTATTTTTGTTACACATTTTTACAATAATTTTATAGTTTTCAAATTAAATATAACTATAAAAAAATATAGAAGCATATTCAGATTAATTTTATTTAATTTCTTTAGATTTTTTTTAACTCATTTGGATAATGAAATTATGATGAAAATATAGTTTTTAAATAAATAATTTTTCGTATTAAATGATGAAAATATATTTTTTAAATAATTTCTCTTGTTAAATAAATAAATAATATTATTGAGAAAGATTCAGTTTCTATGAATAATAATAAATAACAATGCAATAATAAGAAAATATAAGAATAATATTTATTATGTTATATAATATTTATGTCATATATTATTTATTCACTAAGCCATGTGAAATAGATGTCAAATTCATTCTTAAAACAACATTTGTAATATAAATAATGTTATTTTATCTTTGCTCAATGATTATTATTCATCTTCTATTATTTATTCTTCATGTTTCTTGTTTTATCACTTATATTTTTTATTTTATTATATAACTGATTAAAATGAAAAAAAAAATTATGATGAAAATGTAAATTACAAATTAATTATTTATAAACTACTAGAAAGATAACTAATATTTAAAAAAAAAACAAATGACACTATATTTTCAAGAATTCCTATCAATCTAATGAGTTTGACTAAGATTTTGACTAAGATTGTGGAATTTGAATGAGATATTTTCATTCATCTATACTTATATAAAGGGATTCTTCACTTTAATTATAATTTTTTTCTATTTTATCCTTATTTTATATTTTATTTTATTAATATATTTTAGTTATTTGGACATTTTATAATTTCAGAAGTTAATAAAATAGTTTTTTAATTTTAAAATTTTATTTTTATTATTGTCGGTTGACCTGCTCGTCGGTTGACTCTAGTGACAAGTTTTGGCTCTGTCTATCTCTATTGGAATCTGTTGTTCCCTTTGTTAGACGTGACTCCGTTGAGACAAAGGGGGTCATACCTTTTGATTGCATTACTACGTTGTCTGCCTCCCGACATGGGCAACAGCTCCTTGTAAGTCATTCTGAACTTTGGTCGGAAAGGCAAGTCATATCTCGCCTTTGTCCTGGGTTGGCTCTTCCTTAATGCGTAAGGTGTACGTCGTACGTCCGACCTTTTCTCATTTACAAATTCATGTACCCTAGGGGTTGAACTCGACTGCCTTCTTTGGGCTTGACCTACACTAGGTACATGCTATCACGCTTCACTGTTACAGCTTCTTCTGCGGCAATGTTGGCGACAACTCGTCGTCGGATCTCCCCAAACCTCCTCGCTCGATTTCTGAGCAGCGAGTCGTTCAATGGTCCTGATATGATCCCCTACCCAAAGGTATGAACCATCAAGGCCTCATCCTAGGTCTGGAGCTTTACTATGAACACCCCAAACCTGTTCAAAAAATCCTTCAAAGGTTCTCCTTGTCTTTGCTTCACACCGAAAAGGTCGAAAGACTGGCGGTTGGGCTTGGTTAACAATGAATTGTTCCCTGAAAAATCCATAAAATTGATCGAAATAGGTGATATGGTTGTCCAGGAGGCCAACAAACCACTGTAACTTTGTACCTGTGAATGTGCCTATAAACATCTTGCATTCGTTCCTCCCGAGATCATCATCTGGACATTGAATGTTGTGAGGTGGCTCTCGGGGTCTTCTACACCTGTAAAAACAATATTGGGCGTTATGAAACTGGCTGGTATGACAGCGTCCATAATCGCCTGTGAAAATGGCCTGGGACGAGCCCTTGGTTGAGTAGTCAGACCTCGTTCCCCCGTGGAACGTTCGCCCAACTGTTGTAGATCCTTACATAATTCCTCATTGGCTTTGCATAACTCCTCATTACTTGCTCGTGACGCATCTATCTCCGCCATGAACTGGTCTTGCCTCAGCACCTGCTCGACTCGGACCTCCGCCATGAGTCTCTCTTGTTCAGCCTTGGATCTCGTTATCGCCTCCTGGAGAGATCTCATAGTCTCCATAAGTTGTTGTATGGTGGGGTTGTCACTTCCCTCAGATCCTAACTGATGGCATTCTCAAGGAGCTCTTCTTGGATGTTTGGTGAGTTGGTGCGGAAGCTAATGGTGAAAGTGGGCAAGGTCCTCCTAGGAGTTGTGGTGACCTTGAAGGTGCATGAAGTGTATGGAAAGAGGGAGGTTCGGCCAGCCCCCTTGGTAGATGGTGAAGAGA
>Ga0123342_1010731_pt1 | contig 10342 bp, 12 predicted proteins | sample Turbeawhitnodule_FD_89960 | JGI IMG/M metagenome (GOLD analysis project Ga0123342, IMG submission 89960) | Root nodule microbial communities of legume samples collected from Mexico - Turtle bean Mexico white nodule | ecosystem: Host-associated > Plants > Roots > Nodule | place: Mexico: Nepantla... | reverse complement strand
GTCTCTGGGGCGGCAGGGGTACTTCACGAGTCAGGCTGCCCTACACTGGTGCTATCACTATGGCCTTGAAGCCACCTTTCTCTTCTCTTTATCACTACCCCGGATTATCGGGACCTGAGGCCTATCCACGGCGTCGCTCCCTCCATGGTCTTTCCTACCCATGGGTATCGGGGAACCACACGGTGATCGCCTTGCCTTAGTGATATTTGATCTTGGCGACGCCTTGCCTCGGCGATGCTGGTACTTGGCGTCTCTCCACCTAGACGACGCCTTGTGTTGACTTTGACTCCAGGCGTTGACTTTGACCTTGACTTTGTCAACGCCCGGATACGGGACGGTACAACACTAAATGATCAATTTAGTTTAGTCTTGAAAATTACATCCTATTATCATATTATACTTCAAATAATTTCCTGAAATTATTTAAGATTTCCTTTAACTAAAATATTTGTTTTAGTTTTGTTTCCTAGTTAGGCTTACATGATAATAACAAAATTTAGGAATCAAAATAAAACATAATTTAATTTTAATAACATAAAACCTTTTGATCTCTACTAAGTCAATATTCAATTTAATATAATGGTTTAAAAAAAAAATCAATTTGGTCTCAACGTTCTTTTTTAAAATTTAAAAAATTCAAGTGTTAACGGTTGATGATGTGACGCACACACTGACATTTGTTTGCACATATGGACTGAATAAAATTTGAGGTTTTGGGCTGAATGGAATTGGAGAAATAAGATTGAGGGGAAGGAAGGCGGAGGCAGCAGTGGAGGCAAAGGCGGAACTGTATGAAAATGATGGATGAAAAAGATATGTTGGTATAATCTCATCATCAACCAATGCACTAGCAAATGATCATGTAAATTGTCTAAAATGTTATAAATTTTTTTGTTTTGTTGGTCATCTTTAGTGTTTACATATGTTGGTATAATCTCATCATCAACCAATGCACTAGCAAATGATCATGTAAATTGTCTAAAATGTTATGAATTTTTTTGTTCTGTTGGTCATCTTCAGTGTTTAAATAACAATCACTCCACCGCACTAAAAAAAAAAAAAAACAAGAGAGGAAGAAAACCAGACCCGCGACAACACTCAACAAAATAAAAAACAGAAGAGAGGAAGCAACAACCGCAAGAGAGAGGGACGGTGGACGCTAGTGGCGAAGGGCGGCTACTGTGACGACAATGAGCGCGACGACGAGTGAAACGACGACTGTAAGTGGTGATTGCGATCACGAATAGAGAACGAAACCGCCATAGTCGTCTCGCCTCCACCTCCCTTGGCTCCACCACCATAGACATCACCGCCTCTGCCAACCTCTCTCTCAATCTTCTTTCCCCAATTTCAAAACTTTAAAGTTTTGTTCATGCCACTGTGTGTGCCACGTCAACAACAACTAACATTGTTGGTGAAAACTTAACGGAAGGGACCATATTGAACATTTTTAAAAAACATTGGGACCAAATTGAATTTTTTAAAAACCACTATATTAAATTGAATATTGATCACAAATATAGGGACAAAAAGGTAATTATACCAAATAAAAATCTTAAAATTTAATAAAAGTAATTGAATTTCCTTTAATTTCAAAGACTAATAAAATTGAATGCAATTTTTTACTTAATTATTTATGCAATTTTTTACTTAATTCCTTTAGTTATTTATGCAATTTTTTACTTAATTAGTACATTAATTAGTAAAGTTGAATTTTGTATGCATACTAGCTAGTGAAAAAGAGGGAGTATGTGGCTCTATATTAAAAATAAAAGTAATAATGTTTGTTTGACAAATTTAAGTGGTAAATTAGATAGTAATTGATAAACTATTTTCTAGCTATTAAGCTAGTTGGTAGCTTATAAGTTGTTAATTTATAAATTTTAGTATGATAAACTAACTTATTGGATTGGAGATGTATAAACTGATTAATAGTTATAAATTATTTTAAAAAATATAATTACATAAGTTCTATTATATTAGTGAAATTTATATTTTTATATAAAAATATATTATTATGTAATTTTTATTTTTTATTTTTTAAATAATTAATGTTTTATTGATTTTTTTAATACTTCTCTTTATTTTTTTTAAAATTATGTTTTTTAGTATTTATTATTATTAGTATCATTTTTTTAAATTTAAATCACTGGTACATTAAATTTATTTTTTTATACTTTTTATTTTGTGTAAATTCACGTAGTATCATAAGCATTTGTTTCTTTAATTTATAATACTAATTTTTTATTTGAAGTTCATAAAAAAACTTAAAAATAACTCAACAAATAACAATACAAGAAGTATAAATAACTAATTGTATTTATAAGATTGAAATAGATTTTAATAGGTAAAATCAAATTAAAAATAAAAATATAAAAAATTAAATAAGTTATAAGTCACAAACTTAGTTCAAGTAGTTTATAATTTATAAGTTATAAGCTTCTAAAATATATTATTTTGAAATATCAACCAAACAACTTTATGTTTGTCAAATTAAATTATGAACGAGTGAAACAAACTATTATAGCTAACTATTGATCTTATCAAATACACTTCAAAATTAAATATTTTTTTAAAACTTAATTACTCTTTTACTCCTTACGTTCTTACAACAAGGTCCGAGAACACTAAAATAAGTTGACAAGACCAACTTCTTCAACTGATCTTCCGATTTTGGGCTTTGGGCTTCTCTCCAGGTAGGTCTCTCGGCTTCTCCTCCTCACGGATAGGTGTGTGTACCTGCAAGGCGCTTTGATGCCAAAGTCAGAACTAGTTTAATGTTCATCAAATAAAATTTACTCTACCTTACCTCTTGCCCTGATTCTCTATATATAGGGTTTTCTTATTGAACTTATATCTTATTTGGACTTTTCTTTTTGCACTACTTTATTATTTTACACATACCCATTAATTTGGGCTCTTATTGAATTGGGATTTGCTACTGTGATTATATACGTATGTTTATTTTATTCTTTTATATATGTAGTTCTCGGCACAACCTCTTGGTTAAACCTCTCGATCCTATCAGTACACTGGTCCCCCGGCATAAGGATTTTTATTTATTTAAGAAAAGCATTTATGCCTTAATATTATATAGTATATCAGGAAATGATTTTGATTTTGCATTAAATGTCTCATTTTTTTGTGCTTTTTCTTGATCAGAACAAGTGATTTGATGTAAGCGATCTATTCAACCGTTAGATGGCAAGTATTTGAACAGTTTGAGATGTTGTGATGCTTCAAAATTTAGGGTTTTGCTTATACTATAAATACCTTGTTTCATCTGTTGTTTGTGATACTATTTAATCTTTGTTGCTTTCTAAGAGCTCCAACATATCGTTTCAAAGGTATAATGTCTATTTTAAGTTCTGTTTCTGCTTCTGATGACTTTACTGGTTTTTCGAGCGCGGGTGGTGAATCTACTGGGCGAGTGATACGAGCTGAGCAAAAGTCTCATTCCAAATCGTCATATGCTACTCTTTCATGTATGAAAGATTCAAATGAAGCCACTACCGTTGTTGTTCCTCACAAAACCGAAAGAATCGCGTCACAAAGGATCCTTTGTCTTGGTTATAATTGGGTTAATTCCAAAGTCCGAGAATTTTTCTCTCGGTACCGTTCTGCACAAGAGCTTTGTAATTTTCTTTCTAACTCCCAAATTTATTCTTCTAACATTGATGATGATATAATTTCTTTTTAGCGTGTTGGGGATGTTGATAACGTTTGCCATGGTCGAAAGAATGATAGTAATGAATTTTTTTTATTTTTATGCTTGTTTTTTTAGTGATCTTCATATTCTATTGCCTTTGAATGATTTTCAAATGGGTATACTTAATTTTCTTAATATTTCTCCTACCCAACTTCATCCTAATGGTTGGGCTTCAATTCAAGCTTTTAGCATTTTATGTAAATTACTATCACTTTCTCCTAGCCCATTTTTTTTTGTATTACTATAGCTCTCCACCTGGCAAACGACCAGGCTGGTTGTCCTTGATTAGTAAACCTAGGATTTGTTTTCTTAAACCCTTTACCTCTTCATATAAAGACTTTAAAGGGGTTTTTTTCAAGATTTTGATAGAGGAAGAAGGAAATAAATATTTCTTTGATGGAGATACCCCAAAATTCCCTTTGTACTGGACTGACCAACCTTTGAAGTTTAATTCTTGGTCATACCATTCAATGGATGCTGCTGATCGGCGTGTAATTGAAGTTTTCGGTCACTTCTCGTATCAAATTCCCACTCGCGCTTTGTTACGATTATACAGTTCGGAAACGCCTCCGAAAGATTTAATTGGTATGTAGTTGTTTCACTTTTTTGTTTTATAGCAAGAGATTTTTAACTTTGCTAAATGTTTTATTGACTTTCAGATTTGATGGCGGCTACAAATCCGAAAGCACGGTCTTACTTTACCAAGCTTCTAAGTAAAGCAGGTGATGTCACTCCTCGACATGAACTTGTTGTTGATCCTGTGCTGGAAGTAGAAGTTGTTGAACCTATGAATGAAGATCGTGTTGTAGGTCCTTTAAAGAAAAACAAGAAAAGAGATCGAGGTTGCAAGAGATCTCATTCATCTTCTCGGCATCATCGTCATGCTGAAGGAGGTTCATGACAACCTCTCCCAGAATCAATCTTTGCTGCTACCACTAAATTTTCAAAATTTGTTCAAACTTCTGTCAATGAATCATCGTATAATATGTTGAAGGCGACTGATGCTGCAACTTTGGCTGATTCTATTATTGAACTTTCAAGTCGAACTCTTCTAATTGGAAAAATGATGAAGACCAAAAGTGCAAATAGCATCTCGTTCGCTGAAGTTGAGAAGATGAAAAATGAACTTGCTAAAGCACATGAGAAGATCAAGTCTTTGACTCTTCAAGTGAAAGAAATAGATGCATTGAATACTCAGAATCGAAAAAGAGAATCTTGAAAATAAGATTACTGAGTTAAATGTCGAGAAGTTGAAGAGTGACGAAGAAAAAACACAACTTCAAAATGAAAGTCAACTCTTGAAGGAAAAATTGTTGGAGTTGTCTACTGCCAAAGAAACTGATAAGAGCACCATCAAACTCATGGAGAAAGAAATAAATCAATTAAAGGTGAGCGTGTTTGAAGCCGAAAGTTTTATCTTGGAACAACATCAACTAGGTTTTGAGAAAGCTCTTCAACAAGCCAAATATTTTTACAAGATCCCTATTGATGAAGGAAACTTTGATGTTAAAAAAGAATTTTACAATGGTGAACTAATTCCAGTCAACAAGATTCCGGAAGAGAATGGAGAAGATGTTAACGTCGTGAGTTAAATGAATATGAGCTCAATTTTTTTGTTATAGTTATCGGTTAGTTTATCGGGAATTAAACTATTTTGAACGCCACTATGGCTACTAATGTATTTACTTCTGCTTATTAAATATAAAATTTTTTGGGCCTTTCGGTTATTGCTTTCGGTTCTACATTTCTTTGATTATACTGAATTATTTGACTAAATCAATTAAGAATAACTCTCGGTTATACTTTTCGTTTCTTAATTAATGTAGTTGATTTTCAAAACATACGTTTTACTATATTCAATTACCTTTGGGTTATACTTCTCAAATATCATGATAAAAAGCGCAAGGATTGATAAGTGTTTTGTTGTACTTAATAAGCTTTCGGTCGTACCTCTCAAGTTAGTTAATTAAGTTAAAGTATTGTTTTACTACATATAAGAACCTTTCGGGTAAAAACTTTTTTTAATTTGTGAATTCAAATTCCTAACTTACCTTTAGATGTATTGGGATTTATAATATGTATTGGGTGGGTTTCACCTGTAATGAAATCATCCAAGTCCAATTGATTTTCGGAATGTTTTATTTTGGCAGGATTTCATTTATTTTGAAATCGTCCATGACCAAAATGTTGTGATATTTTTCTCGGCAGGGTTTCACCTGGAGTGAAGATATTTGTAAGCAGAATTTTATTGAGACTAATTTTTCTACTAGCACAAAATCTTCATTATGTAATAAGTTTATACACAGTTCCTTACATCTTTCAATTTAAATAAAACTTTAAATGACTTGCATTCCATGTTCTCGGTAGTACCTTCTAACGTTTCCAACCTGTAAGCTCCATTCTTTAGGTTTTCTAAAACTCTAAAAGGACCTTCTCAATTTGATGCTAACTTTCCTTGTTGTGGGTCCTTTCGAGCATCAATCCGCATTCTCCAAACCAAATCGCCTTCATTAAAACTTCTTGGCTTTACTTTCGCATTAAACCTCTTAGTTGCTCTTCTTTTTACTGCTGCTTCTTTTATTTTTGCTCTTTCTCTAAGTTCTTCAATGAGATCAAGATCAGTCCTTAAGCATTCATTGTTGATATTTCAGTCTTCTATTTGCCTTCGCAATGTTGGTTCATTAACTTCTATTGGTAGCATTGCATCAGTACCATACGTAAGGTTAAATGGTGTTTCACCAGTTGAAGTTTGTGGTGTACACCTATATGCCCATAATATCTCTGGTAGTTTCTCTGCCCATAATCCTTCCGCACTTCCTAATCTTTTCTTCAGTTGTCCGAGAATAACTTTATTTGCTACTTCAGCTTGTCCATTTGTTTGTGGATGTTCAACTGAAGCTGTTGTGGACTTGATCCCTAAATCTGCATAAAATTCCATAAGCCTTTTATCAGTGAATTGTCGGTCATTGTCAATTATAATAGTATGAGGGATTCCAAATCTACATATTATATTTTTCCATACAAATGTTTGAACTTGTTGGGCAGTTATTTTAGTCAAAGCTTTTGCTTCTATCCATTTGGTGAAGTAATCCACAACTACAATCATAAATTTGGTTTGTCCACGTCCAAGTGGAAATGAACCAAGTATGTCTATTCCCCACTTAGCAAATGGCCATGGGGAAATAATTCCTTGCAATTCTTGTGTTGGTATATGATTAACATTTCTGAACTCTTGCCATTTTTTACATGCTTTGACATATAGATTGCAATCTTCACGGATTGTCGGCCAATAATATCCAGCTCTACAAATCTTTGTTGCCATTGTTCGGGCTTCGCAATGTAACCCACAAATTCCTTCATGAAGCTCTTTGGTTACGTATTCAACTTGTTCTTGTGAGAGACATTTCAGCAAAGGCATAAAAAAACCCTTTTTTGTACAATTCATCAGCAATTAACACAAAACTAGCCACTTTCTTTGTCATCTTAGAATTTGCTTCAACGCCCTGTTCTTGACCTTTTATCACTTCTACATATGTTTTGATCCAGTCATCTTTTGTTGTTGTAATATTGAAACATTCCTCTAAACTAACTGTAGGGTGGTTGAAAGTTTGTTGTATGACTGAATTATGTTGCACTTGTCGTTGCTGACTCGCCAACTTGGATAACGAATCTGCCTTCAAATTCAGCTCTCTCGGTATGTATTTTATTTCGGCCTTACTAAAGCATTGCATAATATTTAATACTTTATGGTAATAATTCATTAACAATGGATTTCTTACTTGATACTCCCCTTGAATATGTCCCACTGAAAGTTGAGAATCACTTTTGCATATTACACTATCCACTCCCATGTATCTAGCTAAAAGTAGTCCTGCAATGAGTGCTTCGTATTCGGCTTGATTGTTGGATGTTTTGAACTTGAGTCTTAATGCCATTTATATTTGGAAATTATCTAGTCATTCTAGTATTATCCCTGCTCCGCTTTCTTTTTTATTTGACGAGCCATCCACATGTAATGTCCACTCTTCTTGTTGTGTTGTTGTTGCCATTTGAATAATGAAATCAGCAAGAGATTGTGCCTTGATTGCTCCTCTCGGTTCGTATGTGATTCCAAATTCTGAAAGCTCCATCGACCATGTAACCATTCTACTAGCAAGTTCTGGTTTTCATAAGATTTTAGATATTGGATAATTTGTTCTCACAATTACCTAATGATTCTGAAAATATGGTCGAAGACGTCTTGCTGCATACACCAATGTTAAGGCTATTTTTTCAACTAAGGGGTATCTGGTTTTGGCATTTTGGAGGGATCTACTTACAAAGTATATTGGTTTTTGCTCTGGATTTTCTTGGATTAAAGTTGTTCCTATGGCTTAATGTGAGGTTGCTAAGTAAACTATGATGGGTTGGGTTGGCAAATGTTTAACTAAAATAGGTGGTTCAGCTATCATACTCTTTATCTGAGAAAATGCTCGCTCACATTGTTCACTCCACTCAAAGGTTTCAGATTTTTTTCAATAATCTCACTATCGGTTTTGTTCTCTCTACTAGAATTGGTAAAAATCTTGCCAACGAATTCAACTTCCCCACCAATCTTTGCACTTCTTTCAAGTTTATTGGACTTATCATCTTCATTATTGCTTCACATTTTTCAGGGTTTGCTTCAATGCCTCTATTGGTTAGCATGAAACCTAAAAATATTCCACCTCTCACACCGAAATACTTCTTCAAGATCTTCCATATGTCATTGCACTTCACTCGATTTAATGATCGTATCATCAACATAAACCTCCATATTCTTTCCAATTTGTTCTTTAAACACCTTGTCCATCAAACTTTGATATGTTGCTTGAGCATTTTTTAAACCGAAAGGCATAACTTTATAACAATAATTGGCTGTATCGGTGGTGAAAGTTGTTTTAGGAATATCCGGTCTATGCATCTGTATTTGGTTATAACCTGAATAAGCATCAAGAAAACTCATCATCTCCTGGCCAGATGCTTCATCAACGAATCGGTCAATACTCGGCAGCGGATATGAATCTTTTGAACATGCTTTGTTTAAATCAGTATATTCAATACAAATTCTCCATTTCCCATTTGGTTTCTTAACAAGCACCACATTAGATAACCACATTGTATATTGGGCCTCCTGAATGAAACCAGCTTGCATTAACTTCTCGGTTTCTTCAATTGCTGCTCTTCGTCTTTCTTCACCCAATTTTCTTCGTTTTTGTGATACCGGTTTTGCTCCTTGACAAATAGATAACTAGTGGCAAATTACTTCTGGGTCTATTCCTGGAATATCAACTATTTTCCATGCGAACAAATCTTTGTTTCTACGCAATAACGCAATCAACTTGTTCAATAAGTCTTCAGGCATACTTCCACCTATGTATGTACATTGTTTCTCATTTTCTCCCAGCACAATAGATGTTGTTTCCTCTTTTGGTTCCAACCTCTCGTCATTCATTCTCGAATCTAAATCCACCATGGCTACCATATTTCTAGCATCTTCTTTACCTGTCTTTAAAGTCATCTTCAACCCTGCTGCATAACACTTGCGAACATCTCTTTGATTAACATAAATAGTTGTTATTTCACCCTTCTCGGTTAGGAATTTCATGGCTAAATGTGGCGTTGAAACTATTGCTCCAATTTTTTTAGAGAAAACCTTCCCAACAATGCATTATATGACGTACAAGCATCTACCACCAAATACTTGATTTTAATTTTCCTTGTTGCACTTCCTCTTCCAAATGTTGTCACCAAGTCAATATACCCTTTTGTACTAACCCTTCCACCTGAGAAGCCAATGATTTGCTCTCGGAAAGGCACTATATCTTCCTCTCTCAAATTTAATCTCTTAAAAGTATCCCAAAACAATATATCAATTGAGCTTCCTTTGTCTACAAGAGTTTTCATAACTGCATACTCCGCTATTTCTATTGTTATCACCATTGGAACATCATGATCAGGATCGATCTCTTGAAAATCTTCATCTGTAAAAAGCATTGGTGGCAAAGTTCTTCTTTTAAAAGCATGATTGACTATTCTGACACTTCTCCAATATTGTTTTCTTGCTGACAATGACTCCTTCCCAGAAAATCCTCCCGAAATTGTGTTAATGAAACCTCTCACCAGTCTTCCTAGACTTCTTTCTCTACTTCTTCTTGTTGATTGTGTATTTTGGTAACCAATTTCATTTCTTCCTTCCGGTCTACCTCCCCTTCTTTCATCTCTTCTCTTTGTTGAAGCTGGAGGAAGCTTCTTCCCTACCAAGGCTTGATGTGTGTTTAATGAAGAAAATAGCTTGAGTGCTTTGAAGATTGTAATAGGTTTTAGTTTCGTTTGTAATTAGGCTTGTAATTGTGTAAGGTTGCCTTTTGCTGTATAACCCATCCTAGATGTCTAACCAGGTCTAGATCAAGCACATGATGTGGTTAAATGGTTTTTGAAAAGCTTTTAAAAATTCTCTTAAAAGATTTAAATCAGTATAAAAATAAATCTGTTTTGTGGAGAAAGAATCGATTTATTTCTTCTCTGTTAAAAGGGCTTTTCTAAAATTATGTTAGGGCACCACAGGTAAAGCTTAGTTAGTTATTTCAGTTAAAGCTGAGCTGGCCTGTTTGC
>Ga0123342_1010730_pt1 | contig 10342 bp, 6 predicted proteins | sample Turbeawhitnodule_FD_89960 | JGI IMG/M metagenome (GOLD analysis project Ga0123342, IMG submission 89960) | Root nodule microbial communities of legume samples collected from Mexico - Turtle bean Mexico white nodule | ecosystem: Host-associated > Plants > Roots > Nodule | place: Mexico: Nepantla... | reverse complement strand
AACCTATATAATGGGGTGCTTGGCTCATGTTTTAATAAGATCAATTTTATGAGTAAAATGCTGCCAAATATTGCAAGCTTCTACTCCCTTGTCTAGTCTCTCTAGGTTAGACACTTTGATCTTGACCTCCACCTTTCTCCAAGTGATATGGCCCAACCAATGACTCTCCATACCTTTCATGCACCTACAAGGAACCCATAGCTCTATATGAGCCCTCCTTGATCCATACATCTATTGCTTCCGCCACCCTTTTCAAATCTCCAAGAAGAACAACCCATCTTTTGGTATCAACCCATCAGGTTGGGTGTATGTTGGAATTGATATGATGTAGGGAGTATTTGCCTAAACATATAAGCAATTATATATATTAGGTAGTTCGATGAAATTAGGAAGATATAATGATTATATGCGGAAAAAAATATCAGTTGGCATAAAAAGTGTTATCGCCGGTTGAGCTCCGGGTTAAAACGACTTTGCTTGGTGTATTGAATTGATATGAAGACGATTTGTGACGAAAGAGGCTCCACCTGTTGACCACACTTCAACGATCAAGTCAGTGATTGCATTCAAACTATAAAATATGTATCACTATAAAGTTCTCAGAAAAACTTACCTTTACTTAGGGTCTCAAACCCTTTTTATAGACGTTCCTTCAACAATTTTCATCAACAATAATATAATTTCAACAACAAGAATATAATTTCAACAACAAGAATATAATCTCAACAACATGAATATTTCGTTAATGTGGACCTTTAGTTTTCGGGTACAATGCAACATTATTCCTAACAAATTTTATTTACATCGAAAATATATATACGCTTAACTACTTCAGTTATTCACCGTGTGGTTTTGCTTTTAGCCATCCCCTTCATATGGACTATCAAACATTTGGGCCGACCTCATTATAAACCATTGAGCCTGTTACTCACCTTAGGTCGAGCTATGTATCTCTCAAACTAGACTCACTAAACTACTATACTTAAGTGCTTGGGTCGAGGACCCGAGTATGTCCCACCAGTAAAAAATTAAAATGTTAAGAAATTTTAAACGACACAAAAGGGACTCTGGGAGATTTTTCACACATATGAAACATTGGATGTTGTTGTCTAGAGGAAAAAATGAAGGAAGACAAGCTCCACACATCTTACACAAAAATTCTTATTATTATTTTATAAGAAAATTACATAATATAAATAAATTTATATTTAAAATTTTATAACAAATTCTTCGCTTCAAGTAGACCAACTTAAGATGGATGTAAAAATATTATCTTCATAAAATATATTTATATAATACTATTAAATATTTTAAATCTTTTAACTTCGATTAAACCAACACTAATAATATTTCATATATTTTTAGACGTTGTTATTTGAAAGGTAATCACATATATATTCTTGTAGTAGAAAAACTAGAAAATATATTTAAACTAAAATATTAATACTTCTGAGGTACATGCAATAATTTTTAATTTGTATTATTTAAAATATGTTTTTTTGACTTGCATTATATAAGTTAATTATATATTACCAAAAAATTACAGTTATATTAGTTGAGTCACAAAAATTGATTAGTGTGAACACTAATCGAGTTTAATTAGCGTTTGATAGAAATAATATTTTATGAGTTTTATTATTTGTCAGCATAGATTAATTGAAGTACAGATTTGAGATACTATTAGATTTTATTCATAAAAAAATAAAATGAATATTTATTTTTTTAGTTTTTTAATTACACAATTATTTTTCTTTCTAAACTACTTATGCCTTTATTCCTCTATCTCTCTTTGTGAAAATGTATAGACTAGAAAGGTGTGAAGTAATGTTATTTTATAGTTTAGGCAGGGATGTAAGAAAACCTCACGCTTTATAGTATATAGAATCGTGTTCAGACATTTATTTATGGGAAAACCAGAATTAAGTGGTTGAAAAAGGTTTGTGATGAAACGTGTGTGGTAATAAAGTCCAGTTTGTTTCCTTCATATGTTGTTGACATTTGAATGTTCCTTAGATTGTGTTCTCTTGTATTCTTCGCCACCCTTTTGGACTTCCTCTGCGTCTCTCTTCTTTTTCCTGCTCCTTCCGCTTCAACCAAACAAAACCATGTACAAAGTCACGGTTATTGGTAGCGGCAACTGGGGCAGTGTTGCAGCAAAGCTTATCGCCTCCAACACCATCAAGCTTCCTTCTTTCCATGGTATTAACTACGTTTTTTTCTTTCTTTAAATGCACCATTCTCTATCACTTTAATCATTTTTATAAAAACAAACACTTATTCTACAAATAATAAGAAAATTACTTATTATTTTATATTTTTATTATAATTTTATAATGAAATTCGCAAATTTACATTGTAACATACTTAAAAATTATTCAATTATATAATGCCAAGAATACTAAAAACACAATGTTATCACACTATATAAAAATTAATTAAAAATCATATAAAAGTATACTAAAAATTGTAACATAACATAATTTTATAATCTTAATAAAATTATACTTTTAATTTCTTCACTAGTATCTTAATTAAGAATACTTGTGAATATTAAAAAATGTTTTTACTAAAAATTATATGAAAAAAGTTTAAAAACTATAACAAACCATATTTGTATTTATGTGTAAGTATAGATATACTTATATGAAATGAGGATTTTTTTTTAATATCTTCGTTAAATTATGTAAAACTATTTTATTTACTTTTTTTTATATCTTATCTCATTCTCATGGTCGAAGCTAATTATTTCTCATTCTTCATTTTATTCATTTTTTTTTAATTTTTCTACTCTGTCATATCCTTTTTGTTCTCTCTAATCAATGAATTTACATTCTTTAATTTTAAAAATTAAAAAAAGAAAAATATATAAATTTTGTACAAATAAACATGTATGAAATCTAAATTAATCAACACATTCATATGTAAAATAATAAAAGTTATTACAAGAATTAAATCTTTATTCAATAAAATAAAATAGTATTGATACACCTGTGTTTTTCAAGAGCATAATATAATGGATACCAATATTTTAAATACCTTTTTTTATACTTCTTTAATTTTTTTAATTTTCTTTATAATATTTTGATATTTATTTATCCATATAAAAAGAAGGAACAATTTTAAAATTACATCAAAGTTAGAAATTGACATTTCAATGTGAAGTTCTGAAAGTAATATGTTCTTGTTTAAAATTAAAATATGTACATAGAATTTATCAAAGATTTTGTGGGTAATATGAAAGCTTTTAGAAACGAACTCCACCCATCTGCCCTGAAAGTAAACAATATAATTTGAATTTGGATGTTACTTTTCCTATTTCAATTAATGAATTATTGGATTTTTAATCAGATGAAGTGAGAATGTGGGTATTCGAGGAAAAATTACCTAGCGGGGAGAAGCTCACAGATGTTATCAACAAAACCAATGTAAGGGCCACTCAAGCATTTCTTTCCCATTGTGTATGCATTTTTTTTCAATAAATTTACTGTTCTTTTCTGGCAGGAGAATGTTAAGTATCTCCCTGGGGTTAAGCTTGGTAAAAATGTAGTTGCAGATCCAGATCTTGTAAATGCAGGTACTATATAAATTGTTCACTTTTTTTTCAAAAGTAAAATTAAAACCACACAAAGTTGTACCAACTACCAAAGGAGCCAAGATTTTTATTAGAGAGTTGTTGAATTTTGATTTTTAAAGTGTTGTGTTGTGAATGGTTGATTATGCAGTTAAGGATGCGAACATGCTGGTATTTGTAACCCCACATCAATTCATGGAAGGAATATGCAAGAGGCTTGCAGGGAAAATAAGGGCAGATGCAGAGGGAATTTCTCTTATCAAAGGGATGGAGGTGAAGAAGGAAGGACCAAGCATGATATCTACTCTCATTACCAAACAACTAGGAATCAATTGTTCAGTTTTAATGGGGGCCAACATAGCAAATGAGGTAGCTACAACACTGTTTAATCTACATACTTGGGGAAACTTATAAATAACAACTTCTGCTGCTGTTTCTACAGATAGCAATGGAGAAATTTAGTGAAGCAACAGTTGGATATAATCAAAACAAATCAGCAGCAGATAGATGGGTTCAGTTATTTTGCACTCCTTATTTCAATGTCACATCGGTGAGTTTAGTACGTTCATAAGCAAACAAAGTACTCAAGTACTTGGTGTTTTCAACGAAAGTGGGTTGTTTTTGGAAAAATTATAGATATGTAGAAGGCACAATTTTTGTTTATATGTCAAAGTGAAGTCGGGCATCGTGTCATCTTGGTGAAATAGAGGAAAACTACACCACTTCAGAAAACATGGCGAGATAGTTTTGAATGAGAAAAATTATGGCTAAATCCCTAGGAATGTAATAAGTAATAACAAAAAATATGGAAAAATGATTCAATTAATGGTTATTCCTACTTGTATACTAATCGTGAGTAAATTTAAAGTAGTAAGTTGTGAGATACAGTTCAAGCATTTGGTTTTTGCATTATCATGAATAGGTGGAGGATGTTGAAGGCGTGGAACTGTGTGGAACTCTGAAAAATGTTGTGGCCATAGCTGCAGGTTTGTAATACAGTACATTAGTACTTGCAATTTATTCTCCCCTTTATAGTTTCTGATGAAGAAATTGGATGCAAATGGGGCAGGTTTTGTTGATGGCTTGGAGATGGGGAATAACACAAAAGTAAGTTTAAAGGATTTGATGGCTCAGAAAAGTACCCCTTTGGTTTTCTTATTTTATACATATATATATATATGTAGGCTGCAATAATGAGAATTGGCCTGAAAGAGATGATGGCATTTTCAAAGATGTGGTTTCCATCTGTTAAGGATAGCACCTTTTTTGAGAGCTGTGGTGTGGCTGATCTTATCACAACATGCAGTAAGGACAGTGATTGATTTACTTCACCTTATTTTTCATTGCTTATAATATTTCATGCTTTCATTAAAACCATATTATTTTTGGCAGTGGGAGGGAGAAATAGGAAAGTTGCTGATGCTTATGCCAGAAATGGAGGGAAGAGGTCTTTTGAAGAGCTTGAAGCAGAGATGCTTCAAGGCCAGAAATTGCAGGTACATAGATGAAACTTAACATACCAATGCATGACACATTAATGTGTTGCTTACTTATAGATGGGGTTTTTGTTCCATTAAGGGTGTGTTAACTGCACAAGAGGTGCATGAGGTTCTAAGTGATCGCGGATGGCTACACATTTTTCCTCTCTTCTCAGCAGTGCATGCAATCAGCATAGGTCATCTTCCACCATCAGCCATAGTTAAAATCAGTGAAGAAAAACCCAGGTATTGTGTATATTTCTGAGGGAAGTGACATTTTATGTTAAGAAATAAGTATCAGTGTTAATTATATCTGCACTTACAAACTTAATCTGTAGGCATGTACAATTACTAAGCTCGCTTTAGATGCATTTTGCTGTAAAAACCACACAACAGTGACGATCGAGGACACTTACAAAGATAGAAGGAGCATGCAACAAAAAAGTTTTGAATCTATCTACACTTAGTACACTTTCCAATTAAGTGCAGTTTCCAATTTTGAGATTGTATTAGATGAGTGGTGATACCTTTAACCTGTATCAAATTATAACTGGAAAAGTATATAATGTTTTGGTGAAATTAACTAATTTTAAAATTTTATTAGTTAAATTCATAACCATAAAGTGATGCCTTTAAATATGCCTAACCTCTTACCTATTAAATTATCCACGTGTTTTAACTCCCTGTACATACGGTGAAATCTCTTCCAATTTTTACGTTGTAATGTCGCGTGGGGTTAATGTATTGTATACTCCTTATTTTTTATTTTCTCCTTTCCTTATGAGCCTAATTTACTCTCATTTCTTCTTTAATGGGACGTTAACTAAGCATAATTAACATAATTGAGAATTTTATAATATTTAACACATTCCAATATGATGTTATTTTAAATTATTTTATTATTTTTTAATATTTTATTTGGATAAGATAATTTAAATTTATTGAAATTTTAATTCTTTTTATTTAGATAAAATATTTCAACTATCATCAAATTAAAAAATCATTAAAATAGTATACGAATATTAGTAATTAAAAAATATAAATATTAATAATATCTTTCCGTCAATCTTAGTTGATATTTGTTAATTTTTCTTAATTGATATTGATAATTTTTTTTCTCTATAAAGATTGATCGAAATTGTTTTAAATTAATGTTAACATAATTATTTAAGTTGAGATCTCAAACTTATGATGTCATTAGTTAGAGTTATTTCTTCACACGTCTCGATGGGCCTCGACTGGAAAATTTCTCCAATTACTTAATTTTGACCAAAAGTTTTCTTAGTTAACACTAAATGTATAAAAGTATAGGTGTATTAATGCACTCCATCCATCATTAAATGTCAATCTCATTTTCAATAAACATCCTCATAGCTAACAGTACTTTTTGACACTAAGTCAAAGAACTTTTTACTCAAAAACAAGTTAAAGCAAAGACCATACAAGACATATAACCAGAAGAAAGTCGACGTAAGTTTTTTTTGGGATGGTTGTTGAAACAAAATGACTTTAGCATGTATTCTAGGTGATCATGATGTAAACTTGTTCTTTGAGTGAATTATCTAGGTAGACAAGAAACGAATACATTCCCTGTAACACGATAATAAGCTTCAAGAATGTTTTTATTAGGTACAGTGTAGGCTTAAAGTTTGCATGTGTTCATCGTCAGATGAAGATTTCACTTATCAGACGAAGCAAAAACTACAAGACATTGTTGTTGAGACCGTAGATGGTCTAATATTTAAATCTCATCTAAATGATCTAATACCAATAGACCATCTATGAGTTTTGATGATAACAAACACTTTATGTGAATTACTTGTTTAACTAAATATAAATATATATATATATATATATATATATATATATATATATATATATATTAAACATTCTAATATGTTTTTTTGAGCCAGCTGAAGGATTTATGGACCATCTAGTGATATCACCAGTTCCATGATAGACGATATTATAGTCCTTGTGTTCTTTGAATTAAAATAGTAATCAAAGTCGTAATGATCAAATGATTTCTAGAGATAAAACACATGTCTTGAAACGTAATTGAAACAATATCTTCAACGATTATTTATCAAGTTTAGAAAGTTTTTATATGGCCAACGATCAAGAAATTATATAATTAAAGAAACAAAATATTTGAGTGATTTTGAGTAACTGTGATTAATTTCCACATATGCAAAATTGTTGAGTGTGAAGCCATGACCAATTGGACTGGGCTGACTAGACACCATGTTTTAGTGAGTGGGCTTAATTATCGTGTCCCTTCTATAATCTCTATTTAAGAGATCTTTGTGCTTGTAATAAAATTGTAACAAACAGAATAAAAACCTAATTAGTTGCCCGTGGACGTAGGTTGCAGATTGGCGACCGAACCATGTTAAATCCTGTATTGTTTATTTTTTGCAATTGATTCGTGATTATGTGTGTTGCTTCCGCGTGCATTTTTTCCATCAAGTGGTATCAAAGCTTGGTTCATTTACACACTAGAGATTCGATCAGAAGAAATTAATCGACGAGACGTGAAAATTACGGTTGCAACAACGTCCCAAAGTTAGGGTTTCGTAGGGGTGGCAACGACGTCCCAAAGCTAGGGTTTCGCAGGGGCGGCAACGACGTCCCAAAGCTAGGGTTTCGTAGGGGCGACAGTGGCGTCCCAAAGCTAGGGCTGCGTGTGCGTTCTGCAGGTGTGCTGGTCTGAGACGACACAAAGTGCAGTGCAACGACGATGGTGGTGTAGAGCGCGCCAGTGCGACGGAGCACCAGTGCAGTGGGAACTACGACCAGGTCTGTTGGTGAGTGAGTTTGGGTGGTGCAATTTTTTGTGTCTTGATTTAAAAAATAAATAAAAAAATTGCCAATATCTGAAATTAGTTGCACTTGTCTAGTCGTTTGAGATGGCAGAAGAAGGGAAGTTCCGAATTGAAAATTCGATGATACAAATTTCAGTTGGTGGAAAATGCAAATTGAGGATTTGCTAGTTCAGAAAGATTTAGAGGTAGTTTTGGGTGACAAGGCAGAAAATATGTCTGATGCAGAGTGGGCAAGTTTGGATCAGAAAGCTATGTTCGTTATCCGACTCTCTTTGACCAAGAATGTTGCGTTCAACATTCTGAAGGAGAAGACAACGAAATGTATCATGGAAGCATTGTCTAACATGTACGAGAAGTCATCTGTTGCAAACAAGGTGCTTTTGATTCGAGAATTGGTAAAGACAAGGATGAAGGAAGACAGTTCAGTTATTGAGCATACCAATAAAATGAATAAGATCTTAGCCAGACTTATGTCAGTAGGCATTAAGTTCGATGATGAAGTTCAAGCTTTACTATTGATATTGTCATTACCTGATAGTTGGTCCGGAACGGTTACCTGTTCAGCGAGACCGGATGGATTCACTTTTGAGAAAATTCGTGATCTCATTCTTGGCGAGGACGTCCGAAGAAGAAGTTTTGGGGAATCATCTAGTGAATCGCAATATGTCATCAGAGGTAAGAAATATCAGAGGTAGAGGGAGCAAGATCAGAAAAAGGAGTCAGTCAAAGACTCATGATTGCTCAAGTGTAACATGTTGGAACTGCAAGGAGGTGGGACATTTCAGGAATCAATGCCCAAATGATAAACAAGTCAACATTGCAGAAGACTCCGCGGACGAGGACCTCTTAGTCTGTTGAGCGGATAACAGTGTGGATTCCTGGGTCATGGATTTTGGTGCTTCATTTCATGCTACCCACAACAGTGAAGCATTGCAGAATCTAGTTATTGGGGACTTTGGAAAGGTAAGACTAGCGGACAACGAAACTCTTGATGGTACGACCATGGGTGACATAGTGTTAAAGACACCAGTCAATTTCTGGACTTTGAAGGATGTCAAAGTTGTTCCAAGATTAACGAAAAGTTTGATTTTTGTTAGGCAGTTGGACGAACAGGGACATGATGTGAAGTTCAGAAATCAGCAGTGGAAGGTTGTCATGGGAAATCTTGTCATGGCCCGCGGAAGAAAGAGAGGTTCACTGTATATGGTCGGATTACCATCTGAGGGAGTGACTGTCTCAGTTCGGAAGATAAACAAAGTCCGGTTCACAGAACCTCGTGGGAAGAAGAGGGTTGTCTTTACAAGAGAGAAACCCAGAGCCACATATCATATTCAGGATGAACGAGCATGGAAAGGTTCAGGTAGACTAGTCAGAGGTACTTATGGCAGTGAGAGCACGGGTCGTGCTTCAGTTGAGGTTCCTAGATGACAGTGGGTTAGGAGAAACCAATATTCCAGCTATTGAAACATCTCCAGAAAATTTCTTATTGAGTATGGAGTATGTTTGTTCTCAGGCTATTCCAGGATCCAGCATTTTGTGTAAGTGGGAGCCAGTAGGAACAGAGGACTCAGTGGCAATTTCAGTCATGACGAACGTGTTGAAACTCAGGGGAGTTTCAACGAAGTCTTCAAGATGATTAAGAAGGTTGGTGACAACTAGAGGTGGAACATTGAGTTCCGTTGAAAAATTACAGAAGTACATGTATATAGTTGAAGCGCAGATGAACATTGTTCCGTGGCTTCAAGTGGGAGATTGTTGAGTGTGAAGCCAGGACCAATTGGGCTGGGCTGACTAGATACCATGTTTTAGTGAGTGAGCTTAATTATTGTGTCCCCTCTATAATATCTATTTAAGAGATATTTGTGCTTGTAATAAAATTGTAATAAACAAAATGAAAACCTAATTAGTTGCCCGTGGATGTAGGTTGTAGATTGACGACCGAACCACGTTAAATCCTGTATTGCTTATTTTTTGCAGCTGATTCGTGATTGTGTGTGTTGCTTTCGCGTGCGTTTTTTTCCATCAAAAACTCGTTTGAATTGTTTCCATATTAGTTAAAGGAAGAAACGTGAATGAAGAAACGTACAAGACTTTCTATATCAAACTTCTAATCAAACCGCTAATTAAGTAAATACACAGACGATTATGTGCAGATGATGAAGATCAAGTAAATATTATATCTTAGCCAAACAAGTGTTTCAACAATCATCTCCCCAAAGGTATATGAAGGATGTTGAACCAAGTGGTGTTCAAGCTTTGAAGAATCCAAACCCCTTTGAAGGATGTTGGAGGCTTGGTTGTGCTTGCTGTTGCTGAGCTGTCTTAGTTAGGATCTAGGGTAGTTTGAGTTTTGTAATCCAGTCTAGATTGAATCCAAAGCATAGGCATTCTCAATCTTTTTAAAAGAAAAGTGTTTTTCAAACTAAGTGAAAAACAACCGATTGTTTTGTCGAAACAACCGATCGTTT
>Ga0123342_1010729_pt1 | contig 10342 bp, 4 predicted proteins | sample Turbeawhitnodule_FD_89960 | JGI IMG/M metagenome (GOLD analysis project Ga0123342, IMG submission 89960) | Root nodule microbial communities of legume samples collected from Mexico - Turtle bean Mexico white nodule | ecosystem: Host-associated > Plants > Roots > Nodule | place: Mexico: Nepantla... | reverse complement strand
TAATCCGGAAGCTAATAACACATCTGAAAAAAAAGACTTCCGGATTACATAATCCGGAAGCTAATCTTATGTATAGAAAAGACTTCCGAATTATGTAATCCGGAAGCTAATCACAAAAGACTTCCGGATTATATAATCCGGAAGCTAATTTTGAATTAAAAAAAGACTTCCGGATTATGTAATCCAGAATATTGAAAAGGGTATTTTTGAAATAAGAAAAATTTATGGGATTGGCACAAGAAGGTATGGAGGTGCAGGAAGAAGCAGCCGTGTTAAAAAAAGCAAATATAAAGGAAAAAGAAAAAGGGCCAAGCAGCCAAGATGAGAAAAAAGCCTAAAAGACAGAAAGCCCAAAACAAAATACATTTTAGGTAGTTTCTTCCTGCACCCCACATTTTTCTTCCTGCACCCCACAAGGTTGCGCAAAGACAAAATTGTCCCTCTATAAACTCTATAAACTGTACATTTATTTTTTTTTATTCCGGATTATGAAATCCGGTAAATTTTTGTATTGGCGCAACCGGTAATCTCCCGGATTGATGTTTCCGGTAATACATGAATAATAGTGTCAATTCGAAATAAAAAAATGAAAAACATTCATAATTGAAAAAATAATTCCGGATCCGCCAATCCGTAATTCAAAATATGCATTCTGGATTCAGAAATCCATAATTAAAAAAAAATTCATTCCAAATCCACCAATTCGTAATAGAAATTAGGCTTCCGGATTCAGTAATCTGGAAATCAATAATTTATGCAAACTTTGATTCTGAAACACCCCTCATCCGGAATGCACCATGATTCACTTTGTGGGGGTCAGTTTCGGAATTTACAAAATTGTGGGGGTGCAGGAAGAAAAATGTAGGGGTGCAGGAAGAAACTGCCTACATTTTAACATCTGTTTTCGCATACAATCAAAATTGGCCTGTAAATTCTGTATTGCGAGGTTCATCTCATGCTCTTTCTTTTTTCTTTTCTAATATGTTATATGGTAGTTAGAGAGTCAAGAGAACTATCAATAATTTTTTTTTATGGGCAAGAGATTATCAGTCAAGGCAGGTATCTTTTTATACTTCTAAACTGTGTTTCAAGTTGAGTTAATCAACTTTGAGAATCAAAATAAACATTTAAGGTATTCTAAATTTGAAAATCATGATCATACACTATCATTTTTGTAAGTAGACTCTGGTGAGAGGACTCAATTTACTATTTAGCCCATTTTTTACCTTTTTGTTATAAAAAAAATCTTGTTTTCAACTTAATTATTTTTCTATTTTAAAAATGAGACTCCTGTAGATAGTGGGAAAAAAACATAAAGTATGTTTAAACATTAATTTTTTAAATAATAAATTTAAAATTTTAATAATGTTAAAATCAATGTGAAAACTATTCTTAATTTAAGACAACTTGTTGTAGTAGCCATATACATAATACACAACTTGCACAAGAAAAATGGTGGGGTGTTAAGGTTTAAAAAGAACCCCGCCAATGAGCCAATGACCAATTATGTACAGAATCAATTAGGCAGCAATACAGGTACAACCTAACCTAATACACAACCTCTGATACTCGCTCAAAACACCAAAACCCCGGCATAAAATGGGATTGGCCGACTCTCACTTGAAATCACAATCACTTCCTGCAACTTTCCCACCCCACCCACTAATATTTTTGCTAAGTCTTAACCTTCAATAGAAACACTAATCTTCAAATTACTTTCAACTTTAAATAAGATTAGCCCTCTTCAAAAATCTGATTGTCCGACAATAGTAGGGCCATATTGATTCCACAAAATCAAGATACTTCTCTACAATCCATTCTGACAATTCTTTCAACTTTTTTCTACCCAGCTGTTTATAATCAGTATTTGTTATGCTCAATGTAGGCTGCAAAATATGAGCATCGAAGTCTCCTTTGAGCTTGCCACAAAAGACATAGCTGTAGGCCAACATGAAGTAAGAGGGCAAATTCTTAATTACTTTGATAGTCTGCTTGAAGCTGAAGACATAGAGTGCACATAGCCACCGCCCCATCATGATGAAGAGAGCAACAATGAGTGGCCCCAAAACCCATAAAGGAGTTAAGTCCTTCGACACCTCAGCCCCATAAACTGCATTAACAGCCAAGTAGAAAGGAGCACTGCAGATAAATACGGAATCAGAAGATGCAGAAAAGCATCAAGCATTATTATTGTACACTGCAAACTGTTGACATTGCCAGTTAAATACGCTTTAATATATAAGGGAGAAAACGTTGGTGCTTGAATACATTTACTCTCTTTGCATACAAATAATCTGTCTAAAAGCAAGTACGTTTTGCAGTTTTTTGTTATATATCAGACTTCAAAGTGTTCCATGAGCCTCTATAAGAAAAAAGCAAACAGCATTAAAAATGGCAACTTCCTTTTTTTAAGCAAGCTTTCTGTGCTTCAAGAAAAAATATTTCTTTCTTTTCTTTTCCAACATAAAAAAGATGTTCAAACATAAAAAAAAAAAAGCTAATTATACATTCAAATGAAAAAAAGTCTTTAAAAGGAAAAAAAAAAACCTATCAAAAGAATATACAAAAATATCTTATTCAAAACCTCGTCCAAACAAGTCCATTTTCTTTCTAGTTGACATTGTGTCCATTTGATATTGGCTTATTGCATATATATTGATCCAAAGGATCCACCTGATAGTATCCTACCATTATAAAGGATTTCTATAAAACCCGAGATCAGAACCCTAAAAACAACTCTAGGAATTGTTTAAACATGAATAATGAAAACTTTAACATTTCTAAATTCTAACAACCAAGAAAAAATCACTTGTATAGAAGGTGTACAATTCTAATCCTAATTACCATTAAGGCAATGCTACCTAAATCGACCACGTGAGTCATCCCCACCCACTTTTCCTTTCTTTATAAATTCTTATAACCTAAAATTTGTTTCAAACTAAAAGTCCAAGTAGACACCTTGTTAAATTAAATATATGATTACTTGACAGCAATGCATATGATACACAATAAGAAACACCAACACATCCTTGTTTTCCTCAAACCCAGCAAGCACGTGATGTAGGGAGAGGGGCAAATAACTTTGAGTGCAGGGATGGAAAAACTATCGTACTTACAATATTAAGAAAGGAATCTTTATTGTAGCGTCCAGAGCTAGAAAATAGGACCATGCTGCCTTCAAACTCTGACCTTTTACAGTCTTTTGCGTCCCTTGTAAAGAATTTGGTAAAACATCTGGAGGTGGTTCTCCCAAGATTTCCTCCTCCCCTTGATTTGGTGGTAGTGTGTGCAACATTGTATGCCACTTTTTGAGAAGTTTATGAATACCAGATGATACTGCAAGGTTCTCATTTCCTTCAGAAGCACAAGAGAGTGGAACATTGTTGGCCTTTGGAAATTTTGATTTGACTTCGCCATTCTCATCCAGTCTGACAGAGGTCATGGGGTTGGGGACCTGCAACCCATTAGCACTGGTTACTGAATCATCACTTCTGGCACTGCCTTGGAAGCCTGAAATCTTCAAAGGTTTCAGCTTGGATCCGCAAATGTGAGGAGGCCCTACACTGGAAACAAGAAATCCTTTATCTTCATTTTAATGCAGGTATATAGCTGAAATTTTAAAGCCAGTATGTAAAAGAATCCTAGGACATCTAATCAGTCTCTCTATCCCCAAATAGTATTTCGTTTCATAGTATCAACCTCCAATTCTATGAGTAGAAAACTATGGCCAGATGGCAACTTTATTATGTTAAAAATAATATAAATATAACTACATCAATCATGACTCCAAAGCTTTTTAACTCTTATTCAAGGAGGCTCCTTAAAGTGGCATTTTAAATTGACTTTGCTAAACCTCATACGATATAATCTACGACACTTCTATCATTATGTAAATATGTTCCACACATTTTTAAGTAATTGAAAACAGTGACCCGTATAACAGATCAAAATTTGCATCACAGTGGCACAACAAACTCTCCACCTTAGTATGTAATGCCAATCAGCTCTTCCAATCAAATGACATTTTGATAAACATTGCTTCAGCTTCAGCCTTTTGCTCCATAACAAATGCCTTGAGGAAAATGCCACAAACAAGCCCTGGGAAAATAAAAACAAATTATTATATTTCATATATCCTTATATTTGAAATCTTAACACGGAAAATCTCAATTGTAAACACAGAACGCCACTTAAATTAGACGAAACGCTTATTGAACTTAGTGTGTTTGTATTGACCAAGAAAAAGAATTTAGGCAAAATTGAAGTAGTTTTCCTCTCAGTAACCAAAGCTTTGGAAATTTTGAAACAGTGTTTACCAAAGAATACCAACAGAACTTTAAAATCACGGAAGAATTTGAGAGAAATAGAAATGTGCTGTAAAGCTTCATCTTCAAATAAAATTGAATCTTCTGGATGACTGATAACTAATAAATGTTGACAACTCTCGGATGTTCAAATTACTAAATTTTATGTAACAGTTCAAGTGTTGCCACCAGAAAGCATCACTAGGACAGTAATAATACTACTCTACTGACTATACAAAATACAAATAGCATTGATACTAAAATCTGACAGCATCATAACACAATGTAAATTTATCCTAAACTCCTTAACCCTTCAATCGGCAAGTGATCATGTAAACAATCCTCAACATCCTTTAACAACGATAAATCCATATAAGGCTAAAATCATGATGACAATCCAATAGGAGGTCAATTTGATATGTAAGTACCTGCTGTTGATGAGCAACACAAGCCATTAGTCTTTAACCACCAAATTACCTACTGATAGGACCTATTGCCAAAAAACAAAACAAGGAAATCAAAGATAAATAAACACAACCAAAACAAGGAGTGACTCACAAGAAATCTTTAACAAAATTTGGTAAGTAATGTGTAGCACATTGACATTTCAACTTTGGAAGTTGAATGTCTTCGTCCAGCATACAAATTGTCATATAATTGAAAATGAATTTTAGAAAGCAACAGATTAAAATGTCAGCGACACCGACTCCGACTCCGGTGCTTCGAAGGGTTTCAGATAAACAAACCATAAATAGAAAGTAAGAGAAATTCACGTTACGGAAACAAAACGAGCTAGAATTAGCGAAACGAAACGATTGAGGAATTACTTGCAGGAATGGAAATAGAGAATTATGAATCGAATTTTGAAGCGGTGAAGAAATGAACGGAAATCGGAACTCTGGAAACCCTAAACCTAACAACGCTATGAACGATGGATGAACAGTACCACATGCTTATCTTTCATTTCCTAAAACTTCATCACATGTCAAAATTGCCGTTTGGCAAAGTTTATTAAGTTTATTTTTTGATAAACTTTTATAAACTATTTTTTACCAAATGAACTTTTTTTTTATAAATATTAATTTATTTTGTATTTTCCCATTTAGTCTACAGAATATAACAACTCATGAAGTTATTTGACATGTGTCAACACCATAAAAGTTGGACAAAATAATTTCAAACCACCTTGTGATGATCATTTACTATATATAGATTTTATATGTTTTTGTATGTATGTTGTGTGTTTCATTCTATGTGGGCACATTCTCTTTTACTTGTCTCATCCTTGTGAAAATGTTAAATAAGTGTTTCTTCTCAAAATTCGACAGTTATCATAGAAGGCAACACAAAGGTTTTGTTTGAAATTTCGAGCCAAGTTTTCAACCATATTATAACATTTATATGTGTTCAGTCTTCGTCCCTATTTCTGCAACACCTATGAAGAAGCAATGAAGAAAGCAAACGAGAAATAAAGAAAGGTAAGTATTGCACTATTTTTGCACTATATATATCTTTATTGGGTACTGATTTTTCAAAATATGTTCGCAAAATAGTCTGTAAGAATTGACATCCCACTACTCAATTCGTCCTTGTTTTTGTAATGCGTATGCATATACCATTTTCATATACGCGTAGATGCTCCTAATCGATTCACCATGTGCTTAGACCACCAGCGAATAACTTAGTCAATTGGTTTGCATGGATAATACTATATAGATGTGGAAGCAAATGATTCTCACTTACCTTCTTTCAGTGTCGACCACAAAAAAGATTAAGATCTCAAAACACTACAAATGTGGAATCAAAATGTCCAAATTTTGAGAAATCGTTGTTGTATATTTTTTTTTCTTTTTTTTAATGTTTTCTAAAAACGTGTACTGGGATGGACTTCTTTTTATTACTAATTTGAACAATTGTAAAGTGTTATTTAGTGGTTCATTAACAAATTTTTCCATTTATTGTGAATTGATTTATGCATTAAAAAGTCTATGACCTTTCAAACCATATCATTCTATATACAAGTATTATATAATCAATTAGATTATCTAACTTATTAAACACACTTTGAACAATCCACATGTAAAACCAATTAGACAATCTAACTGATATATACAACTATTATATAGTCTAACAATGCATTATATTGATAATAAAAAGGGGTTAAAATCATCACTTGAATTACCCAACACATATATGAGTGTATAAAGGGATTAAACGCTCTTCAAAAATCTCATATATCATCACTTAGACTATTTAGCACATATCACAATGTATAAAGACATTAGATAATCTAACAGTGTATTATATTGATGAAAAAAGGGACTAAAATCATCACTTGGATTGTCTAACACATATCCTGGTGTATGAAGGGATTAAACGGTTTTTAAACAACCATATATATCATCGGTTAGACTGCCTACAACATATCACACTTTATAAATGGATTAAACAATCTAGGTATAATTACCTTATTCGTCCCTACTTTCTGGGGCAATAGTCAATTTAGTATAGTGGTTTTAAAAAAAAATCAATTTCGTCCCTATGTTTGTTTAAATGTGTGCAAAATGGTCCTTTCTGTTAAATCGCACCAAACGTCGTTAATGGTTGCTTATGTGGCAGAGAGAGGTGTTCATGTGCACTGTGAATTTAAAGACACATCAGATTAGGTTGGTGTGAGGTGGTATGAAATTGGGTTAGGGTTTCTTCTTGTGACTTTGGATGGTGGGCTATATGATTTTAGGAATAATAATCGTTTCTTAAGTGTAGAAGAAAGCATTGGCTGTTGTTTGCAATCATCTTCCCCATATCACCTAACTGCCATTGCAGATGAGATTTCTCTCATTTTTCTTCAAACCAAACACTTCCTTCTCCTTACAAACCCATTACCCTTCACTCTCTCCATAATTTTTCCGAAACATTTATGGGTCTTCTCCGGCACCGTCTTCGACACGAGACACTATCCACCACCCTCGGGCGCCCACACACGTGCGAACCCCTTCTATGCACAAACTCTGCGTCTGATTCCAACCGAGACTCACATACGTTGCACGCACGGGCACACGTGTGTCGCTCACACAGATTCACATCTCGAAAGTTCTCAGATCTGGTATGGACCTAAGCATAAGGCCTGGGACTACTTCTTCCTTATCGCAGGAGTATTGCATCGCCTTTACTTGGAAAAAGAAATTGACTGCGTGCAAGGGTGAAGTGTGAATGAATTTGTGTTTTGTGAATGAATCTCATTAATTGAAGGTGTGAGATGAGACTTTGTGGCATTAGGCGAGGGTTAGATGGCCTAAAGAACACCCAAGAGTCTTCTTGCTGCCACCCCAATTGCAAGTCAAAAAACCCTAAATCTCCAATTGATTTTTCCTTAATCTCTCAACCTTGCTTATAATTTACAATTAAAAATTCATAACTCCTAATTCAAATTTCAAAAACCCTAATCCCCAATTCATTTTTCACTAAACTAATTTAACCATCCACGTCACTTGACATCTCACACCTCACACTAAACCCAATCACACTTCTCTCTGCCACATAAGCACTAATTAACGTCGTTTGGTGCAACTTAACAGAAAAGACCATTTTTTATACATTTAAACAAGCATAGGGACGAAATTGATTTTTTTTTTAAAACCACTACACTAAATTGACTATTGTCCCAGAAAGTAGGAATGAATAAGGTAATTATACCAACAATCTAATAGTGCATTATACAGATGAAAATAAGGGATTAAAATCATAACTTGGATCGTGTAATGCATATCATGATGTATAAAATGATTAGACTGTCTTTAAAAATTCTCATTTATCATTAATTAGACTGTCTAAAACATATCATACCGTATAAAAGGATTGGACAGTCTAACTTTGTATTATACTGATAAAAAAAGGGATTAAAACTATCACTTGAACTAACACATATCTCATTGTATAAAGGTATTAGACAGTCTAATTTTGTATTATATAATGAAAAAAAGATTAAAATTATCATTTGGACGATCTAGCACACATCCCTGTGTATTTTGGACTCGAGACCATCTAAATTTTTTACTTGAAATTATTTTCATTTGATTGAAATAAGCATTAGATTGAATTTCATTCAAGTTCTTGACTTGAAATAGTTTTTATTTAATTAACCGAGTATTGGACTCAACACCATCAAATAATTTTAAATGATATGTTTCTCTTTCGATGATATGTTTCTCTTTCTATTACTACACCATGAAAAGAGTGAAATTGAAACTATGAGGTTGGGAGCAAAGTTGAAAAAAGGAACACCACACACTAACAATTAAGAATGAAGAAGTATTGTGCTTTTCATACCAAACAGTTTCAAGGATTCCTTCCTATATCCAACGGAATTGGAACAATCATATAAATTTTATTACAACCGTTTATAGAACCAACTCCAATAATAGTCGTATAGAAAATATTTGTTAACACGATTGTCTTAAATTAACCATAAATAAAAGTTAAACTAATCATAGTAATGTATTTATGGTAAAATTTGCATTTTATGAGATCTTGTAAATTTAATTTTGAAAAAAAAATATAATGATCTCTAAAATAACATAATTAAAAGTTCTTTTAGACACAATAAATTTCAATAGATTTTTTTGTCTATTCATAATATTTTAATGAATTTTTACTTACATGAGTCATAATTATATACCAAATTCATTTTAATATTTAATTAATGTGTAATACTTTATTAATGTGAATTATTATACAAAAGAAAATGTTACATACATTGTAAGAGATGATATCATTGCAAACCAAACCATGGACTATATAATGATTTTCCATATTCAAAGAATTTTCTATCACGAGATTATGAAATAAAATTTAAATATATAGCATTCATACATTACTAACTTTTAAAAGTTTGGAAGTAAATTTTGGATATTTGTAATAAAATTTAATAAAGTTTAACCCCAAAAGATTCTAAATTAATATTTTATTTTGTCTCTTGTTAACAAAAAGAATATACATGAATAGTTACACTCAAAGTGAACAATCCCCCCTAATCACATTTTTATATTTATGTTTAATTTTATTTAATACACTCGATTAGAATTCCATCCGATAAGAGTTGATGAATTTCAAATGTAATGAATCCAACCAAATCCAACTATACAATATATATATATATATATATATATATATATATATATATATATATATAAATTAAAAATAGTATATCTAATAATTTATATTTACGGTATGAGTATTATTTATGTATTATAATTAGCTAATAATTTATTAAAGAAACATTAGAAATATTCATTTTAAGATATTTTTTCGTAATATTTTTTTTCAAATTACGGAATGAATGACCTAACTTAACTCAATTTAATTCTAAAGAAGTTGAGTTGCTAAATAATATATATAAATTCACTCAGCTGAATCCAATAAATTTAATGAAGTTAATTAAAAAATTATATGAAACTCAACCGAATACAAATATGCCATCCTCATTTGGATTAACCAAGATATAAATAATGCATCTTTTTAAAATTATACATTATACATTTATATTTATATGCATATATAATCAAAACTATTCTTTAAAATACAAGCTCAAATAAAGTTTTATTCTAAAATACAATTTAAATAAAATCGTATCCTACAACATTAGTATATTTAAAATCATTCTAAAATTATTAAAATAAATTTCATTGGAAAGTCTAAGTTTATATAAAAGAATTTTAATTCCAAAATTCTAAATAAAATCACATAAATTAATAAAATCAAACTGAACAACTTTTATTGATGTTTTTCTTGTTAACTTGATTTTGTAATAAATTACATGAAAGCTTTTATATATATATATATATATATATATATATATATATATATATATATATATATATATATATATATATACACATATATATATATATATATATATATATATATATATATATATATATATATATATATATATAAATATAAATTAGAACAGCTATTTTAAATGGAAATATTTTAAGAATTACTTTCAACAAAAAAAAGTATTCTTCCGTATTTTTCTT
>Ga0123342_1010728_pt1 | contig 10343 bp, 13 predicted proteins | sample Turbeawhitnodule_FD_89960 | JGI IMG/M metagenome (GOLD analysis project Ga0123342, IMG submission 89960) | Root nodule microbial communities of legume samples collected from Mexico - Turtle bean Mexico white nodule | ecosystem: Host-associated > Plants > Roots > Nodule | place: Mexico: Nepantla... | reverse complement strand
TATTGTTTATATATTGGGTAGTAAGTTATGTAATGTTAAAAATTAATTTGATACATAATTTTCTAAGAGTGTTAGTTTTAAGGAACAAAAAATTGAATAATCGTGTATGGATCATGTTTGACGATAATGTAATACAATAACTTGATTATTTGATTAATTAAAAAATGAAGAAAATTGTTATTGAATTTGGAAATAAATAGATAAATGAGAAATTATTGTATTTGGAAAATAAATAGAGAATTATTGTTGTGAATTTGCAAAATAAATAGCTTGAGAAGTAATGATTTTACAGAACACGTAATGATGAAAAGAAATTAATTTTTAACATTACATAACTTACTATCCAATATATAAACAATAAAATAAAAAATTATAACGTGGCAAAAGTCGTGCCAAGTTGGCACGACTTCAGTATGACAGGGCAGAAGTCGTGCCAAGTTGGCATGACTTCAGTATGACAGGGCAGAAGTCGTACCAAGTTGGCACGACTTTAGTATGACATGGCAGAAGTCGTGCCTAATTGGGACGACTTCTGCATATGAAGTCGTCCCAAATAGGCACAACTTGCCTAAATTTGTAATTTTTTTTAAACGGACCCCATTTTGGTAAAAACCAAAAATAATAACCCCATCATGGTCAAAAAACCATGTAATGATGACATGGATAAATATGAGGTGACAGAGTGCTAAATGTTTAACTCGGTGCACGGAGTGAGTAGGTCAGTTCGGCTATTGGGTCCAACATGCGGGTCATGAATTTGGTCCAGTTTTATTGGTAAGCAATTGGGGCACAATTAAAATAATTTTTTCTATACGTTAGTATAAGACTATTAGTTAAGGGTATTTTTGAACCTATGGGTATGTATAGTACATGTGGTGTCTAGGTCAAGTAAATAATTCTTTTAACCTAAGTATGTGTGTTCTAGGTCACATAGTGGTTAAGTAGCATGCATGGTAAAGGATAACGTTGCACCATGAGTAGGGTGTCCACGTAAGCAGAATATCTCCCTGTTGTTGGCGTCTAAGATGGTGTCCTGCTGGCAGGTGGTTGTTCTGTTATTATTTTATGCTCTCCTTAGAGATAAAATTCCTTTCTGTTGTAGCCCCTTGAGAAAAGGCGCCTGTAAACAGAATGTTTTCCTGTTAGGTATGCTTTCAGTTGAGATTAGATTCTCATGAGAGAAAGTTGTTACAAGAGATAAGCTTTAAAAGGGGGTTGAAACCCCAGGTATAGGTACGTTGTTTATAAGACTGAAACTTAATACTTCAAGAATTCTAGTAACCCTTACTGACTTGATCGTTAGAGTGAAATCAACAGGTAGGGCCCCCTCTGTTTTAGCGGAGCCGCGTTCCAGTGCAGCAAGACGTAAAGCAAATTTCAGAAGAGGCAGACCGGGGCTAGAGCTTGTCGCCAAGGCAACCGACGAGGAAATGAATTGGCAAGAACATTTGGCGCCCACCGTGGGCCCCGATAAAACCTGATCCCATCCACAGTTGTGTTTGAGTTTTCTGACCTAATGAGGGACACGAGGCAAGTTCCACTAGGATTTGAACGGAACGATGCCCCCACCCTATAGCAGCTTATGGATACAGTGAAAACTCTCCAAGAAGCCAACGAGCAGTACAAGCGAGAGTTGGAGTGGATCCAACAACAGACTAAAGCCGACCAGGAAAGGCTATTGGTCGAAGCCAAAGCCGAGCAAGAGAGGCTGATGGCAGGGGCAGCAGTTGAAGCAATGGCAGAGGCTAAAGCTACACAGGAAAAGCTTATTCTGGAAGCTCGAGTTGAGTAGCTGATCAGGAAAGGTCAACTGATGGCAGAGATAGATGTTTCGCGAGAAAACAGGGAGGAATTGCGCAAGGCCAACGAGGAATTGCGCAAGAATCTACAACATCTTGATCAACGCTCTACAGCGGAGCGAGGTCCGAGTGTACAACCAAGAGCTCGTCCCAAGCCATTCTCGCAGGCGATCATAGATGCTCTCATACCAGCGAACTACATAACGCCTAAAATCGTTTTCAAAATAGTAGAAAACCCTGAAAACCATCTTACAACTTTCAACGTCCAAATGATTATTTTTGGAGGAACATATGCTATCCATTGCAAAATGTTCATGGGAACGTTCACGAGTACATCCCTACAATGGTTTAGTGGCCTTCCTAACGGCCACATCACCTCCTTCGACCAGTTTTCCGAGTTGTTCAGGGAACAATTCTCTGTCAACCAGGCCCAACCACTGATCTCATTTGATTTCTTCAACGTGAAGTAGAGGCAAGGTGAGTCTCTAAAAATTTATTTGAATAGGTTCTAGGCATTCATAGTGAAGCTCCAGACCCATGACGAGCCCTTGATGGTCAATGCTTTCGGGCAGGGAGTCATGGCAGGTCCATTCAGTGACTCGTTGATCAGGAATTCGGTAGTGACATTTGTCGAGATACGATGTCAGGTTGTCGCCCACATCAGCGCGGAGGAAGTAGTGTATATGAAGCACAACAACACATATCCATGGCAAACCAAGCCTAAGAAGGGTAGCCGAGCTCGACCTGTGAGGATCAACGAAGCCATGACTGAGAAGAGGATGGACGCAAGGCGAGCACCATACCCAACTAGGAAGAACGTGGCCAAGGTGAAGGTACGGGAAGGTTGTCGATTGTTGAGTTTCCTAGACGCGTTCTCGGGGTACAATAAGATCCGTATGCATCTCCGAGATGAGAGTAAGACCGCCTTCATGACCGAGCTCTCCAACTATTGCTACAAGGTCATGCCCTTTAGCCTCAAGAATGCTAGTGCCATCTATTAGAGGTTAATGGATAGAATTCTTGCCCCAATGATTGGCCGAAATGTGCAGGCGTATGTGGACGACATGGTCGTCACTTTAGAAGAGAAGGATTGACACATTGTGATGTGAGTTGATTTTAAGAGTTTTCATTTAGGTGACACTTTACTTTTAGGATTGAGATTTTTAGGCATTTATGAGTGAAACCTTAGGAAAATTCCCACTGGACATTAACTTAATCAAGTGGTTAAGTAGATGTGAATGTGCATTTCTCAAAGGCAAAAGGAAAAGACATTGATAAGATGAACATGATGACAAGAATAGGTGTTGAATTAAGCATGGAAAACATGACTAAATGACAATAGTCGAATGGACATAAAGAAATCAAACAAGAACATATTTATCAATAAAATAGAATGACAAATGGAATGAAAAGATGAAGGAGTAAGGAAGCTTATGAGAATGAAGTTGAGAAAGGGAGCACGCCACTTGGAGGATGAATTTACTCCAAAATAAGTGTTGGAAGTCGCCACTTGAGATCTCTAAAAAACTCACAAGATAAGACTAAAGACTAAGATGAACAAGCCTCACTAGCATCACACACAAATTTGTGCAGAGTAACTTTTCTTCTATTAGTTTCAACTTGGAAATACAATGAGTGAGGTCTCCTATTTATAAGAGGAGGAGCCTTGGAAAACAAGAAGTGAGGGTAAAAAGGGAAGAGGAAAAGTGGTGCGGCCTAGGTCATTGACTAAGGTCAATGTCGCACCATAAGCCTAATCTTCTATAAGATAGGTTAAGCTTCCCACCTTACAAGGCTTCATGAGCCAAAAAACTAGGCACACCCCCATTTGTACTAAAAGACACTTACTCTACTGAAATTATAAATAGGGAAACCAACTAATGCTCAACACCCAGAGTTTGTGCTCTGCTCCTAGTAATCTTCTGAGGTATGGTGGGTGCTGAGGTCATGGGTTGGGCTTGGTCAGTAGACGCCCTCTCTCCTAGGTTCTCATCATGCTCCCCAGGTGGGAGGGAATTTGTCCACGAATTTGGAAGACCTGCAGAGAAAGGAGTCAGATAACTGATATTGAAAGAATGACTACCTAAGTACGTATCAGGCAGATCAAACTCATAGGCATTGTCACTATTCCTCTTGAGGACCTGAAAAGGACTACGTGGCATAAGTTTGGACTTCCTATGAGTAGGGAATCTATCCTTCCACAAGTGAGCCAAACCCAATCCCCAGGTTCAAAGATCAATGCCTTGTGCCCTTTGTTAGCATGCTCAGGATACTTGCCTATCTTCCTTTCAATTTGCAGCTTGATGTGGTGGTGCAAGTCTTTAATAAAAGAAGCTTTTTCAAAACCATCTTTACACAACACCTCACCAAGTACAAGAATAGGAAGGAGGTCAAGAGGTGTGAGGGGATTGAATCCATACACAACCTCAAATGGGGTGTGGGAGGTAGTAGAATTTACTACTCTATTATAGGCAAACTCAATATGAGGTAGTAAATTTTCCCACACCCTTGGGTTCCCGAAAATAAGGCACCTCAACATTTTGACCCAAAGTTCTATTAACCACTTCTGTTTAACAATCAGTTTGGGGATGGCAAGTAGTAGAAAATAGGAGTTTAGTTCCCAGTTTTCCCCCACAAAGTCCTCCATAAGTGACTTAAGAACTTCGAATCTTTGTCTGATACAATACATCTAGGAAGCCCATGCAATCAAACTACTTCCTTGAAGAAGAGATTTGCAATAAAAGCATCATCTACTTTGTGGCATGGAATAAAGTGAACCATTTTAGAAAATCGATCCACTACACAAAGATAGAATCCATACCCTTGGATGTCTTGGGAAGCCTAAAATAAAATCCATGGAGATGTCTGCCCAAGGCGTAGTTGGGATAGGAAGAGGGGTATATTAGCCATGGGGTTGCACTTTAGACTTAGCCTTCCTACATGCTATGCATTTGTCACAGATGTTATGTATGGATTTGTGCATGTGGGGCCAAAAGAAATTCTCATGCAATGTGTCTAAAGTCTTAGCTACCCCCAAAGTGTCCCATAAGTCCACCCTCATGTGCTTCTCTAACAAGAGATTATCTTAAAGACCCTTGGGGAACACAAAGTCTTTTCCCTTTGAAAAGGAAACCATCATGTATGAAAAAGTCTTTATGTCCTTCTTTTGAGCACTCTTGATAGATGAGAGAGAAATCAAGGTCGTCTTTATAGATTTCCTTTATATAATCTGTATCGACCAGTCCTCGAGCGTCGTTTGACCACTAGTAATTATGGGCCACGTAAGGTGGGTCCCACGAGCGGCATGGGTCAGTGTCTCGCAAGGCACGTGAGAGAAGGTACGGAAGAGTGGTCAGACATCGATCATCAGGATGTGCTGATGTGTCCTCGGCAGTGTAGAGAGGTCGGACATCGGTGACTCGAAGAGCAGAGCTGGGCCACAAGAGGTGGATCCCAGACCACACAACAGTTGTTAGTTAGGGAGAAGCCTAGATCACGAGGGCCAATACGTGTGGTGTGGATGACACGTTCAAGCGTAACACGAGTAAAGAGCAACTGGAAGAGATACGACTTGTGAGGGTCACGTTCCAGGGGTGAGCCGCATGCATGGCACGTGAACAACTAGGGGAATCCCAAGACGGATGGCCCCAGAGATTAGGTGCACAAGTTGGTACACAGGTGGTCATCCCGCCAGAGGTTGCACTCTAGTAAGGGAGCCTTACGCGCTAGATTGCCCTAAGAGTGGGTGATAGCGGCGCTAAGGCACACCCTCAGAAAACCTAATTATGGTTGGCGAAATCAGTGGAAAGCCTAAAGTATATAAAGGATAGTATTAAACCTAAGAAGGTACACACAGTTTTACGCGATTCATACAAAGCTTTACGCTAACACACACACATAGAGCTTTTTCAGCTTACCTTTGGTGTTTCCTAGCCCTATACTGACTTAAGCGTCGGAGTGCAAACGGCCTCTAGGGCGCCCTTTATCCTTATGATTTTAGGTTTTTGATTGAGGAAAGGCACAAACGAAAGCAGGGATACTTGGGCGTGAAGACAATCGAGTCAATCGGTAGGAACATTTGGTGCCCACCGTGGGGCACGATTTAAAACACTGTCCCATTCGCAAGAACAAGAAAGATCAAGAAAGATGAGAAACACGAGGCAAGGATCCGTTTCACTGAATGGTGGCGAAAGCCTCACTCTGCAACATATCATGAAAATGATTCAGGCTCTCCAAGAAACGGTGGCTGCATCAAGAGCGGATCAAGAACGCATCCAGATTGATTTGGCTGCGTCGCTGGCGAGAAATGAGGAATTGCAAAGAGCCAACGAGGAATTACGCAGGGACTTGTGCAATCAGGCAGGGGAACGTGAAGTGGATGATCAAGAACTTACGACGCCACCCAGGGATTTCCCAATGCCATTCTCGTAGGCGATTATGGACGCTGTGATACCAGCCACGTTCGTGGGGCCCAAAGCCACCTTCACGGGGGTGGAGGACCCAGAGGCTCACCTCACGACCTTTCATACGCAGATGATGTTGGTTGGGGGCTCTGACGCCGTGCGATGCAAACTGTTCATGAGCACGTTGGTGGGGATAGCGATGGATTGGTTCATCAGCCTCCTTGATGGTCACGTAACTTCATTCGCGCAACTTTCTAAGCTGTTCAGAGAGCAGTACATCGAAAATTGGGCTCCCCCACCCATATCTTACAATCTCTTTCACGTAAGACAGTACCGAGGAGAGTCCTTGAAGGAATTCCTCAACCGTTTTGGGGCACAGGTGGTGAGGTTGAACACCAAAGATGAGACAATGATGGTGCACGCGTTCAGAAAGGGCATCGTGCCCGGGCCCTTCAATGAGTCGCTCATCAGGAACCGCCCCAAAACTTTCGGCGAGATAAGGCGTCGAGCGGTGGCTCACATTGCTGCGGAGGGAGAAGTCAACGAGAAGCGCACATGCGTTGTTCCTACGCGCCCACGAGCACCAGGTCGACCTCAACCCCTGAAGGTATATGAGGCAACGACAGAGAAGATGGCCTCAGCGAAGCAGCAGCCTTACGCCACCAGGAAGCCCCAAACTAGGGGACGCGCAAGGGAGAATGTGCCACCAAGGCACAACTTCGTGGTGGAACTGAAGGACCTGATCACCGTCCCCAATATAGCGGAGAGATTGAAGATACCCGCTAAGTCCGACAAGAAGTTAGGGCGGGCCTAACAAGAATGCGTGGTGCGAGTTCCACCAAGCGTTTGGCCACCCCATACGCAACTGCTTGGCGTTGGCACACAAGTTAGATGAGCTGGTGAAGAGCAGTTTACTGAATGACTACTTGGTGGAGTCACAGAGAGCCCCGAACGCGACGACGTCATGAGAGGATCAAGGGCACGAGATACCCGTGCATGGCGAGGTCCATACGATCGCGGGGGTTTTTTCAAGAGGAGGGTGCACCGCTTCTCAGTGGAAGAAGTATGCACGAGCAGTGATGTCGGTAGAGGCGCAAGAGGCAGACGACGCCCTTGACGTCGACCTTGTCTTCACCAGGGCCGACAGACGTGATGTTCTGGACGACCTTCAACAAGCTGTAGTTGTCCCCTGACCTGCTAAGGCCTTATATTGGCTGCCTATACGGCTTCACGGGAGACTAGACGGAGGTGCGTGGGCATTTGGAGTTGAGGACCACCTTCACAGATGGTGTCGCGTCTCGTACGGAGAACATCAGGTACCTCGTCGTCAATGCCCCCTCCGCATATAACGTACTTTTGGGTAGACCTACGCTGAACAGGCTGAGGGCGGTGGCGTCGACGAGGCACATGAAGATGAAGCTGCCTAACTTGGGAGGAAAGGTGATTACCATCAAGTCAGATCAGAAGGAGGCCAAGAGATGTTATGAGAACAGCCTCAGGACGAAGAGAGGGGTATTCATGGTTACCACCAGGGCCCCAAGTGAAGAAGGGACCGCCCGAGCAGAGATCGCTCGAGAGAGGCGACCCGAACCAGCAGGGGAAGTCCTAAAGAGGGAGATTGGAGGTAGAACGTTGAAGCTTGGAAAATCAATGAGCCAAGAAGCACAGGACCAGATCGTCGGGGTCATAGCACAACATTTGGATGCCTTCGCATGGTCTGCCTCGGACATACCAGGCATAGATCCAGACTTCCTGTGCCACCGGCTCACCATGTACCCCAAGGTCAGGCCTGTCCGCCAGAGAAGAAGGAAGTTCAACGAAGAGAGGCGACAGGTTAATAAAGAAGAGATGAAGAAGATGATGAGCGCCGGCCACATATGGGAGATCCAGTATCCTGAGTGGTTGGCCAATGTGGTCTTAGTGAAGAAGGCCAACGGGAAATGGAGAATGTGCGTTGACTTCACCGACCTTAACAAAACATGCCCGAAGGATTCCTATTCTCTACCAAGCATCGACGCCTTGGTAGACAGTGCCTCGGGCTGCAAGATGCTCAGTTTCATGGATGCTTTTTCTGGGTACAACCAGATCAAGATGCACCCCAGGGACAAGTGCAAGACAGCGTTCATGACAGAGTTGTCTTGTTACTATTACATCGTGATGCCCTTTGGGCTCAAGAATGCAGGTGCCACCTACCAGAGGCTGATAGACAGAGTGCTCGCGCCCATGATATGGCGAAATGTGCAAGCCTACGTGGACGACATGGTGGTGACCTCGCAGGTGAAAGATCAACATGTGGCTGACTTAGAAGAGCTATTTACAACAATAGCTAAGTACAGGCCGAAGCTCAACCCCAAGAAGTGTGTGTTCGGGGTGGAAGCAGGTAAATTCTTGGGTTTCTTACTCACCGAGCGTGGGATAGAGGCGAACCCCGAGAAGTGCGTTGCAATCCTTGCGATGAGAAGCCCAATCTCAGTAAAGGAGGTGCAATAGTTGACAGGGCAGATGACCGCTCTGTCTAGATTTGTATCAGCTGGAGGAGACAAGGGTCACCCTTACTTCCAGTGTCTGAGGAGGAACAATAGGTTCATCTGGACCAGGGAGTGTGAAGAGGCGTTCCTCAAGCTGAAGGAGTACTTGGCCAGTCCTCCAATGTTGTGCAAACCACAACCAGGTTCTTCACTTCGCCTGTACTTTGTTGTGACGGAGCGGGCAATCAGTTTGGTCCTCGTGCAGCAGCAGGACCAAGTTTAGAAGCCTATATACTTTGTGAGCAAAGTATTGCAAGGGCCTGAGGTGAGGTACCAGGCCCTATAGAAGGAGGCTCTGGTAGTGGTGTTCTCAGCTAGGAGACTTCGCCATTATTTTCAAAGCTTTACAGTGGTGGTGATGACAGACCTGCCTATCGGCAAGGTCCTGCAGAAACCGAATGTGGCGGGAAGGATGGTACGATAGGCAGTGGAACTCTTAGAGTTCGATGTCCAGTACGAGCCCCGAGGTCCTATCAAAGGCCAAGTTTACGCAGATTTCGTGGTAGTGCTCTCTTCGGCAGATGCACACCGAGAGGAAGCCAATTTCTGGTGGGTCCTCTAACCAACAAGGCAGCGAGGCAGGTGTCATCTTGGAGGGACCGAACGAGTTGTTAATCGAGCAGGCCCTACGGTTCGCCTTCAAGGCCAGCAACAATCAGAAGGAGTACGAAGCCCTCATTGCAGGCATGCTGTTGGCAAAGGAGATGGGAGCGCAAAGTCTGTTGGCAAACAACGACTCCTTATTAGTCACAGGTCAGGTGACTGGGGAATACCAGGTCAAGGACCCCCAGATGGCCACGTACCTAGGGTACGTCCAGGTTCTGAAGGGGTCATTCACGGTGTTCGAACTGGTGCATGTCCTTAGAGAGCAGAATGTCTGAGCTGACTTGCTAGCTAAGCTCGCTAGTTCAGGCAAGGGGGGCAAGCAGAGGATGGTCATACAGGAAACCCTGAAGACACATCAAACGCTCACCGTAGATAATTGGTAGGGGTGCACCAGGTCAGCACGACGAGAGGAGGGGCGAGGAGTCATCAGTCACTGACCCAGGAAACACTGCAAACTCCCAAGGTAAGCATATATCCAATCCTGGGGGAGCAATCAATGCAGATCTGCCTGGTCGAAGGGGGAGAGACATGGATGATGCCCTACAAGCGCTACCTGGCTGATGGGATACTCCCATTGGAACCCATAGAATCCAGGAAAGTCAAGAAAAATTCTACAAGTACACTATCATTGACGGAGAGCTGTTCAGACATGGGTTCACCCATCCAATCTTGGTATGTGTAAGCGGAGACCAATGCGTGCGAATAATGACAGAGCTCCACGAAGGAATATGTGGGAGTCACATCAGTGGGTGATCTCTAGCATCAAAAGCCATTCATGCGGGATACTCTTTGATGGAGATCAAGCTCAAGTGGACATGGAGGCCAATCATCAAGAACAAGAAGAGGTTGAGGCTCAAATGGAGGACGCTCATGGAGTTCAAGCTCCACCTCAAAGGCTTACAAGGAGCATGTTCAAGGCTTTAGGAGCTAATGGACGTTTGTTTTCTCTTTTTGTAATTTCTTTGTTTGAAGGTGCTTAGAGGGAAACATTAGAAACCTCTTTTGTT
>Ga0123342_1010727_pt1 | contig 10343 bp, 15 predicted proteins | sample Turbeawhitnodule_FD_89960 | JGI IMG/M metagenome (GOLD analysis project Ga0123342, IMG submission 89960) | Root nodule microbial communities of legume samples collected from Mexico - Turtle bean Mexico white nodule | ecosystem: Host-associated > Plants > Roots > Nodule | place: Mexico: Nepantla... | reverse complement strand
TAGAAAAATATGGATTTGGATTTAAAATCCAATCCAAATATTTGGATTTGGATTATGTAAAAATCCAAATTAGTTTTATAAAAAATATGGATATGGATTTAAAATCCATTCCAAATATTTGGATTTGGATTGGATTTTTCAAAATCCAATCCATGACCACCCTTAGTTAAGAGTGAACCAGTATAAACATCTTGTGTGAATCTCTCGATCCTTACACTCTTTAAACTGCTTTAACTTTGATTTTATAAACTGTAGATATAAACAACTGGTTGTTTCGCAAAAACAACTGGTTGATTTTCTGGAACAAAACTAAAAACAGTTTTATATTGACTAAATAATTTTCTAATTGATTGATTCTTCATAGTCTTTCACTCTACCTTCAATACTTGCAAAAATATTTAAAAAACAATTCACCCCCTTCTTGTTTAAGGCCTATAATTCCAACATCAATTTGGTCACTTGTGTTAAATTGACTTCTGTTGAAGATGGATGTGGCTCCTTCAAGTCAATGTGTTTGATGTAGCAAAGTGTGTGCCTTGCTTTGTAGTTTGTAAATTTGTTCTTGGGTAGTCTTGTATATAGGTTAGAGTGTGTTTAAGGTTGTTTTTTGCATCATGACCCACCTCTTAACCCTTATCAATGTGATAAGATCAAGCACAATGTTTCCAAATGTTTTTCTCATGTTTTTTCCAAAATATGCTTTACTGCACAAAAAATGAATCGGTTGTTTCTCAAATGAATATATTCTTTTTTAACTAGTGCCTTGTTTTTTAAAAGTTTTTGATAACTTTGGTTTTGCACCAAGTAACTTGGCTCAACTTGTTTTATGCTATCAAAATGATTGAGTTGCAATAGTTTAAAATCTCTCTGTCTTTTTAAAATAAATTTATTCATTATAATTTGAATATGTTCTTTTTATAACAGCTTTTTAAATTATTTTTTGAAAATCTGTTATAAATCATTTCATATATAAAGAGAGTCATATCTTACTAAAATGTGTTTTGAGTAAATGTGTTTGAAACAGAGATTAACAATTTTAGTGAATTGAATAGAATTTGCACAAGTTCTTGGAAGAGTTTTTTCAAAAGAAAAATGTGTGCTTATTCTTGTTAAGTCCCAAATTTGGTAGGAGGTGTTGTCACTGGTTTTGCAATATGTTCTACTACTCTTTTCTAGATTTTTCATTCTCCTTCCAGGTGTATTCAATTTCATCTTTCTACTAAATGTAATCGTAGTTGCAAGAAACTTCATGATAGTGTTTCTTGAAGTGTTGGGTGTGCTGAAATAGTATTTTTTAGCTAGGTATGTCATGTTCTTGTAGGGTTCAAGAACATTAGGTTGTATAATTGTTTTGTACTATTTTTTAGTGGATTTCACCTTGGAAAGGGTGAGATTGGATGTAGCTCATTTGAGTGAACCAGTATAATCTTGTGGTATTCAATCTCCCTTAATCTCTGCACTCATTTACTGCTTTGTGTGTTGATCTGTCAGAAAATAAACCTGTTCAATTAAAATTGAATCTGTTCTTTCTGGGTAAGTTCTTACTGTTCCTGATTTCTGGAAAACCAATCTAAATATCTTGTTGAAATCTGAGTGACTAATTTGGAGATATTTGAAGTACATTGTTTTGTAAAAATCACGTCTATCAATTGACACGGTTCATTCAAGTGTGTGGTTTGGTATTAAAACCTCTTGATTCAACAATCTATTTTTCATTTGTGCATATTAATGTGATACACTGTTTGCTGTTAAACACTCTAAATATCATAAAATCATATAATTGAAATGTTGTCTTGATGAAATAAGCAGAAAAATAAATCTGTTCTTTCCAAAATAAATCGATTATTTTACTTTATTTTGTGAAAGACCTGAATCTATTTGAAAATTTTATAAGCTCAATTCCCCCCTCTTGAACTTAGACACTAATAAACCCAAAAATTGGTATCAAGAGGTAGGACTTGTATTTTACTCAAGTTTGTGTGCAATATGTCTGAGTTTAAAGTACTTTTTGCTGAGGGTCCGTCTATTAATAAACCCCCTATGTGGGATAAATTATGCATTCTGTTAAATAAGAATGAAACTTTTCATGGAATCTATTGACTTTGGTATTTGGGAGGTTGTGGTCGATGGACCTTTTGTGCCAATGTAGGTTATAAAAGAAGAAACAGTGTAAAAACCAAGGTCTGAATGGAGTGAGAGTGAGAAAAAGAAAGCTTAATATGACTCAATAGCAAAGAACATCATAACTTCTGCACTGACAATGGATGAATTCTTCAGAATATCTCAGTGCAATTCGACTAAGGAAATGTGAGAAGTTTTGGAAGTAACTCACTCAGGCACGAATATGAGCTTTTCAGGATGCAACCTAAAGAAAACATTGATGATGTACATAAGAGGTTTACCCACATTGTAAATCATCTTATTGGACTTGGATAGGTGTTTGACAAAGAAGAACTCAATATAAAGGTGTTGAAGTGTCTTGATAGGAGTTGGCAACCCAAAGTGACTGCTATATCAGAAAGAAGAGATTTGTCTAAGTTGTCCACTGTTGCACTGTTTGGAAAATTAATGGAGCATGAGCTAGAGCTCAAAAGGCTTAAAGAGCAAGAGACCGTGGAAAGAAAAACTAAAGGACTTGCCTTGAAAGCAAGTGTATAGAATGATAGCAGTGAGGAAGCAGAGAATGCTGAACTTGATGAAACATTAAGTTTACTCACAAGAAAATTCAGTAGATTTCTAAAGAAGAAAGGCAGAGACAGAACTCAACAAAAAAGGAGGTATCCTAAACCGAATGACTCTTATTCTTCTAACTATACTTGTTTTGGTTGTGGTAAAACAGGTCACATAAAGATTGATTGTCCAAACAATCAAACAAAAGAAAAACCAACCAACAAAAAGGTTGAAAGAAGTAAGGGGAGAAAAGCCTATATCTCTTGGGAAGAAAATGAAGTTTCTTCAACAAGCAGTTCCTCAACAGAAAGTTAAGAAACAAACCTGTGTTTTACGATGAAAGATGAAGGATCAATATCTGATTCGGTTAGTGACTTCTCTATGGAGTCTAACAATTATGATCAATTGTTAGTTGCTTTCAAGGAAACTCATGATGAGGGAAATAGGTTGGTTGTCATATGCAGTAAATTGCAAAAAGTAAATAATTTTCTTACACCTAAGGTAAAATCTCTTGAGGAAGAACTGCATAAAGCTAAAACTAATCTTGCAAGTCTTGAATTGACATGTTTGCATGCTTCTATAAAGACTTGTGAAAACTGTAAAAAGCTGGAAAAACAAGTTGAGTATTTGCTGAAAACTTTATCTAATTTCACTAAGGGAAGAGATAATCTTGAGACTTTTTTAGGGTTACAAAATGTTGTTTTCAACAAAAATGGGATTGGTTATAATCCTGGAAAGAAAAACAATGTTAAAAAGTTGTCAAGTTTCTTTGTTCCTTCAAAAACAAGTTTTTCCTCTTTCAACAGTGGTAAAAAGGTATATCCTGTTACTTGTTTTTATTGTATGAAATCTGGACATACTTCTAGAGCATGCATTGCTAGAAAATACATTGTTCCTAAAAGCTTGGCCAAATGGCTTCCAAAGGAAAGGTATTAATCACTGTTTGACCCTAGACTAAAAAGGGTACCATATGTATTATTTTTTTTGTTTTACAGAAAAACAGCAAGAGAAACCAGTGGTATTTGGACAGTGGATGTTCAAAGCATATGACTGGAGACCTAACTAAGTTTACTAGTCTAAAACACAAGGCAGAGGGACATGTCACTTATGGAGACAATAATCATGGAAGAATCCTAGGGAGAGGAAATGTTGAAACTAGAAGTTCAACAACCATTGAAAATGCTTTATATGTGGAAGGACTAAGACACAGTCTTCTAAGTATCAGTCAATTGTGTGACAAATAGTACAAGGTAAATTTCAAATCAAATGGGTGCACAATCTCACATGACTCTTCTAGTAAGGTATTGTTTACAAGTAAAACAGTAAACAATATATCTCTTGGATATCTTGGAAAATGATTCTGAAAATGAATGCATTTTGTTAAAAAGTGATGAGTCTAGGTTGTGGCACAAAAGGTTAACTCACATTCATACAAATCATTTGAATAAATTGAAATCCAAGGATCTTTTTTCAGGTTTTCCTAATATCAAATTTTAGGATAATAGACTATGTGATGCATGTGTAAAAGCTAAACAAATCAGAACTTCTTTTAAATCAAAATACATGGTCTCTACTAAGAAACCCTTGGAGGTGCTGCATATGGATTTGTTTGGACCTTCTAGAATTGCTAGTCTGGTAGGAAATCTCTATCCATTGGTTATTGTTGATGATTATTCTAGATATACATGGACTCTCTTTCTTGCTTACAAAAATGATGCTTATAAGGCTTTTAAGAAATTGGCAAAAGTTCTGCAAAATGAAAATGGATGTTGTGTAAAATCTATTCGTAGTGATCATGAGGGTGAGTTTCAAAATGCTAAGTTTGAAAGGTTTTGTGAAAAACATGGGATATCACATAGTTTTTCAGCCCTTAGGACTCTTCAACGGAATGATGTTGTTGAGAGGAAAAATAGATCACTAGAAGAACTTGTTAGGACTATGTTGAATGAATCTAAGCTAGCTAAATACTTATGAGCAAATGCAGTTTATATTGTTGCTTATGTGCTCAATAGAACTTTAATTAGGCATATCCTTAAGAAAACACCTTATGAGCTATATAAGGGTAGAAAACCTTGTGTAAGTCATCTTAGAGTATTTGGATGTAAGTCTTTTGTTCTTAATAATGGCAAAGATAATTTGGGAAAATTTGATGCTAAATTTAATGAAGGAATTCAAATTAGCTATCCTTTGAATGGACATGCTTATCGGGTTTTCAATAAAAGGTTGCTAACTTTGGAAGAATCTATGCATGTAGTGTTTGATGAATGTGACAATTACATGCCAAAACCAGTTTCAGATGACTTAGAATGTGATGATTTAAGAACTGTTTTGCATAAAAATGAACTGATTGATATAGATGCAGATGATTCACATGTTATCAAAGAATTTGTTGTTTCTGTAGATTTACCAAAAGCATGGAAGACTCCAGGAGATCTCACACTTGACAATGTCTTTGGAGATATTGAAAAAGGTGTTTCAACTAGGAAGTCTCTAAATAATTTATGTGAGACAATGGCTTTTGTTTCTCAAGTGGAGCCTAAAAATCTGGATGAAGCTTTGTGGGACAGCTACTGGATTTTGGCTATGCATGAAGAACTGAATTAGTTTGCCCTGAATGAGGTATGGTCACTTGTTCCAAGAACACCTGAAAGGAACATCATTGGAACAAAGTGGATATACAGAAATAAGATGGATGAGCATGGAGTGATCACCAGGAACAAAGCTAAACATGTGGCTAAAGGATATAACCAAGAAGAGGGAATATATTATGATGAAACTTATGCACCAGTGGCAAGACTAGAGACTGTTAGACTTCTCCTTACTTTCTCATGTATAAAGGATTCAAACTATTCCAAATGGATGTGAAAAGTGCATTCTTGAATGGATATATCAATGAAGAAGTATTTGTTTCACAACCACCAGGATTTGAAGACCATCAACATCCAGAACATGTATTCAAACTCAAGAAAGCACTTTATGGACTTAAGCAAGTCCCTAGACAATGGTATGAAAGATTGAGTGTATTTATGACTTCACAAGGATATAATAGAGGCACATCTGACAAGACATTGTTCATTAAGAGAAAAGAGGAAGACATAATTCTAGTTCAAGTTTATGTGGATGATATTATATTCGGATCAACCAATGAAGAACTGTGTGAGACATTTGTGGAAATTATAAATAGTGAGTTCGAAATGTCCATGATGGGTGAACTGAATTACTTTCTAGGTTTGCAGGTCAAACAACTCAAGGATGGTATATTCTTAAATCAGGCCAAGTACAATAAGGACTTGTTAAGAAAATTTGGAATGGATAAGTGAAGATCAATCAGCACACAATTCTCCACTAGCTGCCATCTTGGTCATGATATTGCTGGAAGTCCTGTTGATGAGACTAAGTACAGAGGGCTAATTAGTTCTTTATTGTATCTTACTGCTAGTAGAACTGACATAATGTTTGTAGTATGCATGTGTGCTCACTTTCAATCTGCTCTATAAGAATCACACTTCAATGCAGCCAAAAGAATTCTGAAATATCTTCAAGGAACTAAAGATGTTGGCTTATGGTATCCAGGTAATGTTTCACTAAGTCTAACTGGTTACTCTGATTCAGATTTTGCAGGCTGCAAGATTGATAGAAAAAGCACCAGCAACACCTATCACTTGCTTGGATCAAGCTTGATTTTATGGCAATGCAAAAAACAAGCATGTGTTGCTCTCTCTACTACTGAAGCAGAGTATATTGCAGGGAGTTGTTGTGCTAAAAAACTATGGTTAAGGCAGGAACTAAATGATTTTGGTATCTTGTTAAATAAAATACCTATTTTGTGTGACAATACTAATGCCATCAATTTAACAAAAAATGTCATTATGCATGTAAGAACTAAGCATATTGAAATAAGACATCACTTTCTAAGAGAACATATATCAAATGGAACATGTGAAATTAAATTCATTGGTACGGATTTGCAACTTGCTGACTTGTTTACTGAACCTTTGGCCAAAGATAGATTTAATTTTCTGCTAAATGAATTGGGTATTATAAACGTACATTGTCCACTGCAGTAAAAAATAATTTTTTTGTTTATCAATTAAACATGTTTATTTTTTTCTTAATACTGATTTGCATTTATGACTAGGAGAGAGAAACATTAATATCTGTTTTTTGACTTTTGACTAACATAGTGGGTATTACCCAACAGGTTTTTGACGGTTTTTGTCTTGATACTATAAGTGATTTGATGCATTGATTACAAAATTGGAAGGATTGATGTATGAAATGTGTCTTCAAAATATTCTTGCTCCTTTTCAAATATTTCTCTGCACACACACAGGGAATCAAATTTGCAAAAATCTTTGCTCTTAATTGCTTGATCAAATCACTACTTCCTCTCTATTATATAAACCTGTTTCTGGCTTTGTTAAATCACACTTCCCCTCTTTGCCAAAAACTGGTAAGGTAATTCTATTTTATGTGGTTTGTTACTTTGTGCCATTCATTCTGCACTAACCTTTCTTCAAGTTGGTTGTCGTCTGTTGAATACAGTGCAAACTTGAAGTTATTTCAAGATGGCATCCTCCTCACACAAGAAAAGGAAGAGCCAAGAGAAGCATAACAACACTCAAGGAGTTCTGGAAAAGTGGTTTGCAGGAGATGAAGAAGCCATAACTGTTTATATACATGAAATGAGTCGAAAACATATCAACATTCCCAAAGTTGTGGAGTTTTCCTGGCTAAGAACTGAAAATCTGACTGAATCCAGATCTTCACTGAAGCATCAAAGGTTGAAGCAGTTTCTAGAGATGATTGGGAACGTGTATTCAGATCTTGTGAAGGTCTTCTACACCAACTTAACACTGGATAGGAAAAACCTTGGGTCTTTTGTGAAAGGTATTAAGTTGAAAATTTGAAATGATGTGTGGAACTTTGTGGCTGGAATCAAGTATTATGGATTGAAGGTTGGGAAAGGAAACATAAATGGCATTTAGAGGTTCAATAAGGTCCAATACTACAAAAGTTGTGTAAGGAATCCAACTCAAGCCATCAGCTGGTTTCATGCAGGTAACCTGAATTTGACACCAAGATTAATTGCCTACATTATTGCATGGCAACTTATTCCTAGAGGCACTAACCATGCAGTTTTTCATGAGGAAGATCTAATTCTACTTTACTGTATTATGAATATGATCAAAGTTAATTGGGTATCCATTATAATGGAACACATGTTGAAATAAAAAAGGTTAGCTGATTACAGATTTCCTTATGATATTCTTGTGTTAAAATTAATTGATCTCTTTGGTGTTGATACTACTAATGAGAGGAATGAGACTATCAAATATGGGAGTGAGATTGACAATTCCACTCTCATCAAGATGGGTTTTCACAAAGTGGAAGACAGCTGGGTGTTTCACAAGAGCAGGACTCACATGGAGGAACATGAAGGCTCAAATCTCAACAATGAAGAGGGAGATGATGTAGTGCATATGGAAGATGATACGGTGCAAGCAGCGGAACAATTTTTCTATGAAGTTCCTCACTCATCATCACACAGAATGGAATCCCCTTCTATGAGTCAAAGAATGAGATCTTAATCTATGGAACACAGAGTAGATTCACCAACAGCACCATCAATGAATGAAGATGTTGCTGCAACTGACTACAATGCTCTTGTTGCCTATCAAGCTTCAGAATACAGAGGTGAACCAATGTTTATGTTTGAAAGACAGGTTCTGCATCGTCTTGATGTTCTTTCAAATGATCAAAAAACCTATTTTGAGGCAACACAAGCCAGATTCCAGCATCTTGACCATCAAATTGAAGGAATACATGAGCAATTGGCAGAACTGTACTACAAGTAAAAGTGATATATTTTCTATGCTTATCTTATCTTATGTTGTTGAACAATTTGTATTTTTCATTCCTGGACTATTATGATTAACTATTATTTGGTTTTATATTTCTCTATGCTTCAATGTTGTTTGATGAATCCAAAGGGGGAGAAAAATAGCTCATAATGCTAGGTGGTGATGCAAACTTGATAAGCTGTTGTGATACATCTAACACTGGATCTAAATCTGTTTTGTTATATGTTCACTTTCAATTTTTGTATTTTAGAATTGGGTGCAATACAGGTGTTGATCTCTCTTCAAAGCAACAGAGCTATGGGGATTTGTCTCCATCAAACAGGGGGAGATTGTTGAAGATGGATGTGGCTCCTTCAAGTCAATGTGTTTGATGTAGCAAAGTGTGTGCCTTGCTTTGTAGTTTGTAAATTTGTTCTTGGGTAGTCTTGTATATAGGTTAAAGTGTGTTTAAGGTAGCTTTTTGCATCATGACCCACCTCTTAACCCTTATCAAGGTGATAAGATCAAGCACAATGTTTTCCAAATGTTTTTCTCATGTTTTTCCCAAAATATGCTTTACTGCACAAAAAATGAATCTATTGTTTCTCAAATGAATAGATTCTTTTTTAACTGGTGCCTTTTTTAAAAGTTTTTTATAACTTTGTTTTTTGCACCAAGTAACTTGGCTCAGATTTTTTTATGCTATCAAAACGACTGAGTTGCAATAGTTTAAAATCTCTCTCTGTCTTTTTAAAAATAAATCTATTCATTATAATTTGAATATGTTCTTTTTATAACAGCTTTTTAATCTGTTTTTTTTTTAAATCTATTATAAATAATTTCCTATATAAAGATAGTCATATCTCACTAAAACGTGTGTTTATAAAATGTGTTTGAAACAGAGATTAAAAGTTTTAGTGAATTGAAAAGAATTTGCACAAGTTCTTGGAAGAGTTTTTTCAAAAGAAAAATGTGTGCTTATTCTTGTTAAGTCCCAAGTTTGGTGTGAGGTGATGTCACTGGTTTTGCAATCTGTTATACTGCTCTTTTCTGGATTATGCATTCTCCTTCCAGGTGTATTCAATTTCATCTTTCTACTTTTTGTAATCGTAGTTGCAAGACACTTTTTGATAGTGTTTCTTGAAGTGTTGGGTGTGCTAAAATAGTGTTTTTCAGCTAGGTATGTCATGTTCTTGTAGGGTTCAAGAACATTAGGTTGTATAATTATTTTTTAGTGGATTTCAAATTGGAAAGGGTGAGATTGGATGTAGCTCATTTGAGTGAACCAGTATAATCTTGTGGTATTCAATCTCTCTTAATCTCTGCACTCATTTATTGCTTCGTGTGTTGATCCGTCAGAAAATAAACCTGTTCAATTAAAATTGAATATGTTCTTTCTGGGTAAGTTCTTACTATTCCTGATTTTTGGAAAACCAATCTTTATATCTTGTTGAAATCTGAGTGACTAATTTGGAGATAATTGAAGTACATTGTTTTGTAAAAATCACGTCTATCAATTGACACGGTTCATTCAAGTGTGTGGTTTGGTATTCAAAAACATCTCTTAATTCAACAATCTATTTTTCATTTATGCATATTAATGTGATACATTGCTTGTTGTTAAATACTCTAAATATCTGAAATCATATAACTGAAATGTTGTCTTGATGAAATAAGCAAAAAAAGAAATTTGTTCTTTCCAAAATAAATCAAAACTTTTACTCTATTTTGTGAAAGACCTAAATCTGTTTGGAAATTTTATAAGCTCAATTCACACCCCCCCCCCCCCCCCCCCCCCCCCCCCCCCCCCCCCCCCCTCCCCCCCCCACC
>Ga0123342_1010726_pt1 | contig 10344 bp, 13 predicted proteins | sample Turbeawhitnodule_FD_89960 | JGI IMG/M metagenome (GOLD analysis project Ga0123342, IMG submission 89960) | Root nodule microbial communities of legume samples collected from Mexico - Turtle bean Mexico white nodule | ecosystem: Host-associated > Plants > Roots > Nodule | place: Mexico: Nepantla... | reverse complement strand
TCGGCGATGTGCTCCTTGTGGCGATGTCAGACCACCTGATCTTCCATTATCTACTACGTCGATGACACACAACCCCGGCGACAACCGACCATGTTTACTATAGAACGCCGGTTCCACGAATCGACGACTATGCTCACTTCTGAACTGTTCATCTTTCTCTTGTCCACGTGTTCTGCTGAGCACGCCCCACATAGTCACATGCTAGACATGTCATCAGACCCGATGACCTGGTAGGTACACAAGCCCCCCAGTCTTGAGCTGCGACTTGTTCAGCGAAAAGACTAAAGGGTTGAATTTCCGGCGACCTACTTGGCCGTGCGCGTTGGCGCTCATACTGTTCACAGATTTGACACTTCACCAACCCCTTCGATCATTCGACGCGTGGACTTATCAACGACCATCATTCGTTATCGTTTGCACTTCTCGCAACGTTCGAAACTCTTCGAAACTCTTAAACACTTCGCGCCACTTCACTGTTTCATTATCTTCTTCCTCACTCCAAACTCTTGAAACGCTTCAGCGAACGCTTCGACTCCTTCAAACATCCTTTACCGAACGCTCTTCTGATCATCAAAAGGTAACCTTTTTCTCACTCCCACTGATATTTGCTGCATTTTAATCGGTTTGCATCATCCATTGACTGTCTGGAGCATACGTTGTGGGATGTTTTTTTTGCTTCGCTTTTTTCTACGCTTAGGGTTTCTAACCCTTTCTCTGCGAGCCCCGCTTGAACTCTCTGTATTCTTCTTTTCTGTTGGGTCCCTCTGCTTTCAAACTCTCATCTCTTCCCTTTTCATTTTCTTTGCAGCTCTTCTGATGGCTCGCTCCAAAGTTACACCAAACCCTTCTCCATCTTCTCAAAACCCTCCGACGAAAACTCGTAGGGCCAACCCCTCCTCCTCCCGACCCACCAAGGGATCCTAACGTCCCTTCGAGCCAGGTCGTGAGGCCTGCGTCTTCTCGACCCAGCCAACCGCAGCCAAACCCACCTCACACCAGCACGGTTGTGAGGACCCTCCCAAACTATAAGCAATTGTACCCTTGGGCCTCTTCAGCTTTGCTGGGTGAGACCTCCTCCATCAATACTGACGTCGATGTCCTCCGCCTCGAGAGAGGTGATCCAGCTCACCTTTCTTTCAGCAAAGAACACGACGACAAGGTGTTCGTTCGCCCTTGACCTCCCGAAGAACCCATCTGCACTGACAACCAGGGAAGCGACGACGAACCCTTTTGCTTTGTCTACGCCACAATGTTCAAAAAGGTCAAGCTCCGCTTCCCCTTCACTCGCTTTGAGAGGGAGCTTCTGACGGAGCTTGACATAGCCCCCGCCCAGCTTCATCCCAACAGTTGGGCGTTCGTCAGGGCGTACCAAATCATTTGTGCGCACTTAGGGTATCCGGCTTCGGTGGATGTTTTCCTTTACCTGTTCGAGGCCAAGAACCCGGGTGATCGCCTATGGGTCAGCCTCAATGGGGTTGCTGGGAGGTCCATCAACTCCATCTTCCAGCAATCCTATAAAGACTGGAAAGGGAAATTCGTGCGCGTCTGCTGCAGCGATCAAGACCCCACCCTCCTCGACGGATTTCCCTTGTATTGGGTGAACAAGGGGAAGAAATAGGCTAGCTTGAGGAGGGCTAGGGGACCAGAGAAGATGGGGGAGCTCAACAAAGACTTATGCAATTTCTGGAAAGGAGTTGCCTCCTTTAACGTGACTTTGGCCACCTCCTCCATCATCGCCTATGAGTTCCACGAAAGCCAACTTGACGTTCCACGAAAGCCAACCTGTTCGATGACACACAACCCCGGCGACAACCGACCATGTTTACTATAGAACGCCGGTTCCACGAATCAGCGACTATGCTCACTTATGAACCGTTCATCTTTCTCTTGTCCACGTGTTCTGCTGAGCACGCCCCACATAGTCACGTGCTAGACACGTCATCACACCCGATGACCTGGTCGGTACAAAGACTTTTAATCAAAGGCCAAAACAATTTAGAATCATGGAAAACAGATTTACCAGACTTAACAAATTCTATTCACATTTAAAAAAAAACAATGAATTGAAAACTCAATTCAACCAATGGAATTGGCCTTGACTATGAGGTCAGTCAATTTTAGCTTTTTCAAAACCAATAAGTGTAAAATAACCAATTGAAACGATAAATCAACAGGTTGTTTTTCACTACTTTGAAAAACACTTTTCTTTTGAAAGAACTTGATTGATCCAGTTTTGGATTAAGCTAAGAGTGGGTTAAAAAATTCTAATCTACCCAGAACCCATGCCCATAATCAGCAACCCAGCCTTCAAGCAATCTTCATGGATTTGGAGACATCAAAGCTTTAAGTTCAATAGATAAGCGGATAAAAGTTAGTCTTTATGTGGGGAACTATAAAGATGAAATTTTATGTGATGTAGTGATACAACCCAAGTAGCTATAAAGATGACCAAGGAACAAAAAGACAAAGCACATGATGAACAATCATCTTAGCGAACAATTCATAATCCTACCAAGGATCAGATGGACCTCACAAAAGGAGCTGAGCATAAACCAACACACCAAATATTCTTCCTTTTGGTCTTCTTATAAGATACAAATATGTTGTAAATAATTTGGGCTCTCATTAGGGGTCCAAATACAAAAGATAGGCTAAAATAAGGAGCCTTTAGCATAATAGGGGGTATAGTTAGCATTTTAGCTTGTTCCTAGCCCTTTAGGAAAGGACTTTGACCTAGTTTCTAGAAAGACAAGCCTAGGGTGAGGGTTTGATAAGGCTGACCCTTTTTTAGTGTTTCTCATCCTACCTTCATGTTTTTTCTCCAAGGTTCATTCACCTATAAATAGGAGGCCTACCTCATTGTATTTTATGAGTTCAATTTGAATGAAGTGAAGAAACTCTGCACAAATTGTGTGAGCTCTTAGTGAGGCTTGTGTCCCCTTAGGTTTGAGGTCTTATCTTGAGTGTTTTGGGAAGCTCTCAAGTGGCGGCTAACACACTCATCTTGGAGCAAAACCATCTTCCAAGTGGCGTGACATTTCTCACCCACCACCATAAGTTTTCTCATTCCATTTTATGTTTTTGTCTCATAGTTCTCTTATTTGTTGCTCTTGGATTTCACTCATAATCATGAGTATGGTGAATCATTTGGGAGGCCATGTCTACCATTGATGTTTACCTTGTGCCCATTTTAATTCCGCAATTGCATCTCATCCTCACTATATCTTGTTTTTCATTTTTTCCTCTATGGAATGAACCTTCACACTTACTTAACCACTTGGTTAAGTTCATGTCCAGTGGGAATCTTCCTTAGGTCCTCATCATAAATTTCTAAAATCTCAACCTTATGTGAAAGTGTCACCATAAATGAAAACATGTAAAAATCAACTCACATCATGTGGTTATCAGAGCTTAGATTCTTGAGTTTAATTTGCTTTCAGTTGATTTGGCACTTTACTTTTCTTGCACCTTTAATTTATTGTCTTTACATTCAAGCACCTTTAATTTCTTGTCTTTTCATTCCATCACCTTTATTTTCTTGTCTTTACATTCAAGCACCTTCAATTTCAGCCCTTTACTTTCTTGCTTTTCAATTCGGCATTATTGTTATTCATTACCTTTGTTCACTTTTTTAATGTTCTTTTATGTCTTTTATTGTTCTTGTCTCTTTTGCCTTGAGTCATATGTTCTTTAGTGTTCTAGGAGTCCTTATATTTTGATTCTACTTACTTTGCTTTTATTTGTGAAAGTTTAAAAGTAATTGGAGTTTGTTTTAGTGGAAGTAGATTTAAGTTCCAAACAAAATATTTCAAGTGATCAATTAATTTGAATCTCAAACTTTTTGTGATATTTGGAGGTCTATGAAAATATGCATGATCAAAACTATGGACATTTCATTTCCATAATCCAAACACAAGTATAAAAAAAGTAAGAGAAGTTGCGCAAGTCTATTGGTTCCAACCTTTTCAAAATAACAACGTTTCAAAATAGTGGGTTCATTTTGATTGGCAAATTGATTTCAACATTGTGGAATTTTTATCCTTGTGCTTTGACAATTTCTAAAGAAAGTTTCATTGTTAAAAGTTTAGTAAGTATCTTAGAGTCTTTTTGTGTGCCTTTTTCTTGTTTGTCTTCCTTTCCAAGTTTTGTCATAACTTTTTTCCCAAAATTTGGTTTAGCTTTCTTGTGTTTTAAGCTTTTCTTGTTTGTCTTTTCAAATTTCTTAAGTTTTTTTGTGGTTCTTTGAGATCAAGTGTGTTTGGCTTTGTCATCTTTCAGTTGAGAAATTTTTTCAACACTAAGATAGACCTTTTTGAGAGGATCAAATTCTTTTTGAGTGTTTTGAGTGTTCTCCTCTTGATTTATTTTCACCAAAAGTGATGCAAACTTGAGAAAGTGTTTTCTAACTTTTATTTCACTAATTGTTTGCTAACTTGTAAATTATGTATCATCTATCTTCAGGGAAATCTTCTAAAACACAATCTCCTCAAAAGGCACGTCTTTTGGGAGAGCTTGAAGATGCCCATGAGTATGGTGCATCATTTGGGAGGCCATGTCCACCATTAATGTTTACCTTGTGCCAATTTCAAAACCCCAATCATATCATAAAGCCCACCTTTTGGGAGAACTTGTGGAGGTCAAGAAGCGAATGGTCCACAAAGAGGAGGAAATAAGCCAACTTGCGAAAAGATTGCAAAGACTAAAAGAAGCTCAAGCAAGAAAAACTCAAGAAAGGACATGAGAGCCGCCAAGAACAACTAGACATTCCATGCACTATGGGAGTCAAGAACATGATTGGCAAGTACACAATTTTGCAAACCGGAATCTTCAACACCTACAACAACCACAACATTCTTTTTATTTTGTAAAGTTACCTAGTTTTAGTGGGTCTAATGACCCTACTTTGTATTTAGAATGGGAAGCTAAAGTCGAACATCTCTTTAATGTGTATAAGGTCATCGAGGACCAAAAGGTTAGGTTAGCTTCCCTAGTTTTTTATATTATGCCATCCAATGGTGGCAACAAACTGTAATGGACATTGGGATAAACAAGAGGACAGTCGTGATCTATTGGTATGATTTGAAAGCATGTATGCGCGCGGTTTGTTCCTCCTCCTTATAGGAAGGAAATCTTGTTGAAGCTCCAACGGCTTCATCAAGGATCTAGGACGGTAGACGAATATTTTAAAGATCTAGAAACAACTTTAAATAAGATAAATATGCATGATAGTGAAGAGTCAAAGATAACTCAATTTGTGAGTGGTTTAAGGAGAGAAATTCAAGATGTTGTAGAAATTTATCAGTATTCTTCTTTAAAGAAGTTGGTTCACCTAGCCATCAAGGTGGAATCACAAATTTCAAAGAAAACAACTTTCAAAAATACTCCTAATGATGGTTTCTAAATAAATCACTACTCACCAAAAGGTTTCTAAAGACCATCTTTCTACCTCTACCACTAAGTCACCAACCAAAACCCTCAATATGAAATGTTTTAAATGTTTAGGTTTTGGGCACTGCCAACTGTCCAACTAAAAGCACCAAGTTGGCAACTAAAGAACAAATACAAATAAAAACAAAAAGAGAAAATGAAAAAACCGAGGAAAGTAAAAAGGGTCTCATCTTGTTAGACCTCACAAAAATAACTGCGCCTTCATGGTATACTTCTTCCTTCTTTTTTTCATTACCAAAGGTTTCTACTTACTTACCATCTTTCTTAAAGAATTTTAGGAATGATTTTCAAACACCTCCTAAAGGTTTCCATCTTTTAAGAGGATTTTCATCACAAAGATTTATCATTCCCAAACATTCTTTTCAAACTTGGTCTGTATATAGAACCCATCTTATGCACTCCCAACACTTAAGGAACATAAGTTGAGTTCACATCCCAATCCTTGCATTATCTTATATGTGAACAAACAAACTATGTTATCTACAGGAGTTCTAAATTCGAGGTCGAATTCTCTCAAACTTGGGGGGCATGATACAACCCAAGTAGCTATGAAGATGACCAAGGAAGAAAAAGACAAAAGCACATGATGAACAGTTATCTCAATGAACAATTCATAACCCTACCAAGGATCACATGGACCTCACCAAAAGAGTTGAGCATAAACCAACACACCAATTATTCTTCCTTTTGGTCTTCTTATAAGATACAAATAAGTTGTAAATAATTTAGGCTCTCTTTAGCGGTCCAAATAGCAAAGATAGGCTGGAATAAGGTGCCTTTAGCATAATAAGGGGTGTAGTTATCATTTTAGCCAGTTCCTAGCCCTTTAGGAAGGGATTTTGACCTAGTTTCTAGAAGAATAAGCCTAGGGTGCGGGTTTGACTTAGTCAAACCCTAAGCCTACCCCTATTTTTAGTGTTTCCCATCCTACCCTTCATGCTTGTTCTGCAAGGCTCCTTCACCTATAAATAAGAGGTCTACCTCATTGTATTTTATGAGTTCAACTTGAATGAAGTGAAGAAACTCTACACAAATTGTGTGAGCTCTTAGTGAGGCTTATGTCCTCTTAGGTTTGAGTTCTTATCTTGAGTGTTTTGGGAAGCTCTCAAGTGGTGGCCAACACACTCATCTTGGAGCAAAACCACCCTCCAAGTGGCGTGACATTTCTCACCCACCACCATAAGTTTTCTCATTCCATTTTCTCCATTCCGTTTTATGTTTTTGTCTCTTAGTTCTCTTATTTGTTGCTCTTGGGTTTCACTCATAATCATGAGTATGGTGCATCATTTGGGAAGCCATATACCATTGATGTTTACCTTGTGCCCATTTCAATTCTGCAATTGCATCTCATCCTCACTATATCTTGTTTTTCATCTTTGCCTATGTGAAGTGAACATTCACACTTACTTAACCACTTGGTTAAGTTCGTGTCCAGTGGGAATGTTCCTTAGGTCCTTAGAAAGTCAAGAGAAAGTCCTTAGGATGTTGAGGCGTGGGAGAAAAGTGTAATTTCCCACAAGGTCATTCAGATGGAAGAAAAATTTGAAAAAAAATAATAAAGTTAAAAAGATACTTCTATCTGAACAACCTTCAAGCCTCCTTCTGTGTAAAGGAGCACTTAAATGCACTACCACACTTGCTGAAGTTAGTGATCTACCTCCTCAAGTCAAAAAGCTTTTAAAAGAATTTAGTGATGTATTCCCTAAGGAAGGACCCATTGGACTTCCACCTTTTAGGGGTATAGAACACCAAATAAATTTGGTTCTGGGAGCTAGTCTACCAAATAAACTGTCTTACAGAACTGATCCCGATGAGACTAAGGAGATAGAATCACAAGTTCATGAATTGTTGGAGAAGGGTTCGGTTCAAAAGAGTCTGAGTCCTTGTTCTGTTGGTGCCTAAGAAAGATGGCAAATGGAGAAAGTGTTGTGGTTATAAAGCCATCAATAACATCACCATCAAATATAGGCATCCAATTCCTAGACTTGATGATATACTTGATGACTTCCAAGATCGAACATAAAAGTAGATATCACCAAATAAGAATCAAAGAAGGTGATGAGTGGAAAACTGCTTTTAAGACCAAATTTGGACTATAAAAGTGGTTAGTGATGCCTTTTGGACTCACTAATGCACTTGGCACTTTCATGAGGCTTAAGAATAATTTCCTTAGGGATTACGTAGGTAAATAACTAGTAGTTTATTTTGATGATATATGAGTATATAGTCAAAGCCTAAATTCTCACCTACGTCGCCTTAGTGAGGTTCTTTTAGTGGTTAGGAAAAATAATTTGTTTACTAATGTAGATAAATGCACTTTTTGTGTAGATAGTGCAAGAGGAGAGTGAAATACATATGAAAAACTAACTTGTTCTACCACACAATCAAAAAACGCACTATAAAATGCTCCCAAACTATGTATACAACCACCAAAAAAACTTCAACCGGTGAAAATCGCATTCTGGAGATGCCTTGGGGTGCTGTGATGGAAGGGGTGCACCATGAAAGAAACCAGAAGAAGAAGTAGGTTGAAAAACTTATGTGAGTTGATTAGGAGATGAATCATTAGTTGACACTTTTTAGAATTAGGATCAAAATTCTTAAGCAATTATGAACACAAGAACAAAACAAAACTAACTGATTGAAATAGCAACAAGATAATGAACCGATTAGAATCATGAAAGGAAGCATATGAACCGAACAAAACATTCAACAAACACATTCAACCTATTAGAATCAAGAAAGGAAACATATGAACCAAACAAAACATCCAACAAACACATTCAACCGATTAGAATCAAGAAATAACAAGAATCTACCGATTGAAATCAAGAACAAATGAACAAGACATGTGTTTAGAATTTGATATGGAATGGAAATGGAAGAAAAAGATGAAAGGACAAAACACTTATGTGGTTGAAGCAAGGGAAGTGATTCACGCCACTTGGAAGGTGAATGGACTCCAAGATGAGTGAAGAATGTCGCCATTTGAGAGCTCTCAAAGACTCACAAGATAAGACTAGGAGAAGGAGAACAAGTCTCACAAAATCTCACTCAATTTGAGAAGAGTACCTTTACTTCAAAATTCAATGTGTCTTTACAAGAGCCAAACACCTCTATATATAGTGTAGAGGGTTGGTCATTCAAAAGGCAAAAGTGAGAAGGAGCAAAAGAAAAGGCATTTAGAAATGCCGCCCCAAACAAGTCTCAAACTCTCTAAAATGTGTGACTTTTCTATTACTTTCTCATAAGTCCTATACTCCTTTTCATACTTCCCTTATATGTTCTATTTTAAATCTATTCTAAAGATATTACAAAAAGAGACATCAATTGATGCTCATATCCTAATGCTAGTGCCTTACTTCTAGTAATTCTTTGAGGCATGGTGGAAGATGTAACCATAGGTTGGGCTTGGACCTCAGATTGGGCTTGAGTTTGTTGAGCTTGGACCTCAAGTGTCCTCTCTCCTTGGTTTACATCAAAAACCTAGGTGGGGTTTTAGGGTTTATTTATTTTTTTTAACTGAAGGACAAATGTAATTGCACAATTTGTTAGAATAGTATGGCTTTAAACTAGAGGGGGTGAATTGTTTAAAGAGGGTTTTCGGAGATTTTTAAGCCAAGAATGAAATTACTTCAAAAAACAATTAATAAGGAATTCATTTTGCCAAAACACAAAGCAAAAAGCACAGCACCAGAAAAACAATCGGTTGTTTCAATCTCTAAGCAATCTCAACTCTTTCAAAATCTCAAAATCTGTGAAAAACTCAAATATGTTTTTCTGTATATATCAAAGATGTTGTTTGTTATAAAATCTTAAAAAACTATTAATTACATTTAAAGATTGGTCAAAGCATTAAAAATTGGAATGTAAACAGTTAGAAAATCATTTAATGCTCAGTCAAAGCACAAACCATTTTTCTGTTATGGTACCAAAACAAACAATCGGTTGTTTTGGTTTTGACAGCAAGCAACCATAAAAACAGTTTTCAACATTTTCTAAAAACACCTTAAGTATAAAACAATCGGTTGTTTCGACAAAACAACAGGTTGTTTTTCACTTAGCTTGAAAAACACTTTTCTTTTAAAAAGATTGAGAGTGCCTATGCTTTGGATTCAATCAAGAGTGGATTACATATACAATCTACCCCAGATCCTATCTAAGACAGCTCAGCAACAGCAAGCACAACCTAGCCTTCAACATTCTTCAAAGGGTTTTGGATTCTTCAAAGCTTGAACACCACTTGGTTCAACACAATTATGTAATCTTGAATTCATTTTTTTGAAAAAAACACATTCCAGTTTACATAATATGGAAGCTTTTCCTAGATCTAGGATTAGCTTATGGATTATGTAATCCATAATGTATTTTTTTTAACTTTTTTACATAGGGGTAGTTTTGGAGTTACAAAATTTATGGGGTGATACAAGAACTTATGGGGGTGTAGGAAGAAGCATCCCTTATGGACCTAGTTATATTCTTATGGAATTAATTATACCTCGTGGACTTAAGGCTGCTTCTTCCTACATCTCCACATGTTTTTGTGACACTCCATAATAAATATGAAAATACGATTTTGTCCTTTAGTAAAAAAATAAAACTCTAAAATTTCAAACAATTTTTCACCTTCTTCCTTTTTTTCGCAACCCCAAGCATCTAACATACCAAGGGACTTAATACCCATTTGAACTTGTTAAAGGTTTTCTAGGTGGTTCTTTATGCATTTTGAGAGGATTTCACAGTTCTTTTGTGGTTCTATTGATGGATATCCAATAGGAGAGGATTTTATTAATGAAGGAAGAGGATTTTCACCTACACATTTGAAGTTCTTCCTTCTAGTCTTCTCATAAATTAAAAGAAGTCAAAGAGAAGATCAAGCCTAAAGATAAAGAAGTC
>Ga0123342_1010725_pt1 | contig 10345 bp, 16 predicted proteins | sample Turbeawhitnodule_FD_89960 | JGI IMG/M metagenome (GOLD analysis project Ga0123342, IMG submission 89960) | Root nodule microbial communities of legume samples collected from Mexico - Turtle bean Mexico white nodule | ecosystem: Host-associated > Plants > Roots > Nodule | place: Mexico: Nepantla... | reverse complement strand
TTTACACAGATAATCTACCCCAGATCCTATTCTAAAGCACCTCAGCAACAACAAGCACATCCAGCCTTCCATCAAACTCAAAGGATTTGAATTCTTCAAAGCTTGAACACACTTGATTCAACACTAAGAGCAAAACAATCGGTTGATTCGACAAAACAACAGGTTGTTTTTCACTTAGTTGGAAAAACACTTGATTTCAACAAGGTTTTAAATCACATCAGTTTTAGATTCAACAAAGGAGTGTATCACACTTTATTCTACCCAGATCCCACCTAAACACAACAACAACACCAGCCTTTCATCAATCTCCTTGGATTTGGATTCTTCAAAGCACATGATCACTCTTGATCAACAGGTAAATCCAAAATAATTGCTAAGGTAGTTCCATCCAAAACGTTGCAATGAAGGTTTATTGTTTTTTTTAATGCTAGAGGTCTGGCAAATAAAAAAATTGTGGAGTTGCGGTTTAATTTACTTAAATAAGATAAACCGTTTATTGTTTTTATTGTTGAACCCATGATGCCTTACATTAATGCTTTGGATGTTCTTTTTAAAACTGTTAATCTACATTTGGTTACTAATTCTCGTATCGTTAATAAAGCTACTAAGATTTGGTGTTTGGCGGTTCCAAATCTTGTCTAACATTCCATGGTTAATTCTCATTTTATTTCTGTAAATTGCTTTTTGCATAATAAATGTTTTAGCTTTGCAGGGGTTTGTGAAGCTAACACTTACTCGGTTAGAAGATTTTTGTGGAGGGATCTTAGCTTCTTCACTAGCCCTTGGTGCATTTTGGGTGATTTCAATGTTGTTGTCTCGGCTGATGATTGCAAAGGTAGGGTTGCTCCTAATCAGGTTTCTTGTAATGAAATCCTTTATGGGATTAATAATAATAGTCTTATTAGTATACCTTTCTCTGGTCCTTGTTATACTTGGAGTAATGGGAGGAGTTTACATAGAATGGATAGAAAGCTTGATAGAGCTTTATGTAATGAAGAGTATCTGGATGAATTGGCCTCTTATACTTATCAAGTTCTAGTTAAAAATTGTTTTGATTACTCCCATATTCTTGTTATTCTTTCTAGTAATTATTTTCACAAGGTTATCACTTTTTGATTCTTTAATAAGTGGATTCAGGATAGATCGTGTATGAAGCTTATTCACGATTCTTGGAAGAATAATGTTGTTGGTTGTCCTATGTTTGTTTTGCAACATAAATTGAAAAGGTTGAAAATTGAGCTCAAAATCTGGAATAAAAAATCTTTTTGTAATGTTCAGAATGAAGTGATTCTTAAGTAGACTTCCTTACTTGCTATTCAGCAAAGTTTAAAGACTACTAGTTCGACAGTTCTTGATATGCTTATTTGTCAAGAAAAGATTGCTAAAGAGGAGCTTGATCATGCCCTTCATTGTCAATACTTGTTTTTGGAAAGAGAAAGCTAAGATGCTCTGGTTTAAAGATGGAGAAAGAAATACTGCTTTTTTCCATGTTGTAGTAAAAATAAAAATCTAGTGGGATTCATAGATTACGAATTGATAATGGTGTTATTGAGGATCCTAAGCTCATTAAGGATCATATTTTGGATTTTTATAGAAATCTCTATGTTGGTTTTAATTTTAATGCTCATATTACGGGTAATATGAAAGATTTTATTTGGTCTTATATTCCTGCAAAGGTTTTCTCTGAGGAGAATATTATGTTAATTAAATGCCCTGATCCTGATGGTTTTTGTGGTGTTTTCTATCATTCTTGCTGGGAGATTATTGGGACAGATGTTTGCAAAGTTGTTCAACAGGTTTTTAAACAAAAATGGATTCTTCCTGGGATGAATAGTTATGTGGTTTCCCTCATTTCTAAGATTCAAGGTGTTGATTCTATTAAAGATTTCATACCCATTGTTGTTGCCAATTTCAAAATTTAAGATCATTTCCAAATTACTGGCAGATAGGCTTGCTATGGTGACTTCTAGAATCATTTTTCCTAATCAATATGGGTTTGTGCTAGGCAGACAAATTCATGATTGTATTGGTATTGCTTCTGAAGCTATTAACATGCTTTCTAAAAGGGTTAGAGGAGGTAATGTGGCTTATAAAGTTGATATTCATAAAGCATTTGACACTCTGAGTTGGAATTTCTTATTGTTGGTTTTGACACGATTTGGATTCCATCCTTCATTTGTCAGTTGGATTAGTACAATTCTTCTATCAACTATGCTTTCTATTAGGATAAATGGAAGTTTTTTAGGTTTTTTTGCTTTCTATTAGGTGATCCATTATCTCCCTTACTTTTCTGTCTTGCAGAGGAGGTTTTAAGTAGAGGCATTTTTAAACTTGTGAATGATAAGAACATTCTGCATATGGCTAGCCTAAAGGTTATATCATTCTTTCTCACATTTTATATGTTGATGATATATTTGTTTTCTGTATGGTAGATAATAAGTCTCTTAAAAATTTGAGTATTTTTCTTAAAAAATATGGTGATTTTTCTGTTCAGTACATTAACAATTCTAAAAGTAGATTTTTTTTATCATGGATACTTCTGCAAGATTTGTTACCAAAATTCAACGTCATATTTCTTGCACTCATGGTCTTTTACCTTTTAACTATTTAGGGGTGCCTATCTTTGTTGGTGTTGCAAAGCGCAGGTTTCTTCAACCTTTGACAGATAAAGTCAAATTGAAAATAGCATATTGGAAAGGGAAATCTCTTAGCATGATGGGTTGAATCCAGTTGGTTAATACTGTGGTTACTAGTTTCCTTGCTTATAGTTTTAATGTGTATAAATGACCTGTTTCTATTCTTAAGCAAGTTGAGCAGTGAAGCAAAAACTTTATTTGGACTGGTGATATTATGAAGAAAGGCATAGCTACAGTTAGTAGGGCTAAGATTTGTTCTCCTGTTGAGAATGGAGGATTGAAGATTAATAACCTCCAACACGAAAATAATGCTTATCTTTTTAAGCTTACTTGGAATTTTTCTTATAGTAATAAGCCTTGGTCTCTTCTCTTGAAAGCTAGAGTTCTTAAATCTAAGTACCGACTTAAATTGGCTTATAGATCCTCTTTTATTTGGCCTGGATTAAACAATTTTATGACACTATTCTTGAACATACCTCTTGGAAAATTAGTACATGTATTGTTATTAATTTATAGAATGATAAATGGTGTTTTTCTACTTGTTTATCAAACTTACAGGGGTACCTGATGGTTCTAGAATCCTGATGACTACAGTTTCGCAATTTTGGAATGGTCGTGATTGGATTATTCCCTTGCCTTTACAGCAGGTGAATCATTTTTTTGAACATATCATGATTAGGTAGGAAAAGAATACTCCTAATTGGATTTTGGAAGACTCTGGTCATTTCCCTCTTAAATCTGCTAGGAAATTTTTCTTAGATTTAGGAGTTCCTTGTGGTTGGGGTAAAATCATTTGGTCTCCATATATTCCTCTTTCCAAAACTTTAGTAATTTGAAATTTTTTTCATGGGCGGCTTCCTACGGATCAACACATTCAGCACAAAGGTTTACATATATGTTCTATGTGTACTCTTTGTGAAAAGTAGGAAAATCTATTCAACATTTATTTTTTGAATGTCCTACTACATTGTATATTTGGAGTTGGGTTTGACAAATTTTTCTTAATTCCTATTTCTCTAATGTGGATGATCTCCTTTCTTTTATTAAGAGTGATAGTAGTTCTTTGCTTAATTTCATTAAATTTTTTGTGATAACCTTTTCTATTTGGATGATATGGCCTATGAGAAATTATGCTAGATTTCAGGTTAAAATTGATTATTTTAGGACCATTTACACCATTAAAGATTTCACTTAGCTAGTGGGTAGTTCGTCTAAAAGCTTTATGGTGAATAATATGTTTGTTTCAATGTACTTAAGTTCTTTTATATTAATACTCGTAGTGACAAAGTTTTTCATCCTCTTCCTGTTAGATGGGAGTTTCTTCCACTAGGTTGGGTTAAAATTAACACTGATGGTGCTGCTAGGGGTTCTCCTGGTTTTGCTCCTTGTGGTGGTATTTTTTGTGGGAGTATGGGGGAGTTTATTGGTGGTTTCTCTACTTTCCTTGATATTCAGACTACTTTGGTTGTTGAGTTTTATGGAGTTATACATGCCATTGAAGAAGCTCAAAAGATGGGTCTTACTAGTTTATGGCTTGAATGTGATTATGCCTTGGTTTGTGTTGCATTTTCTGCTAGAACTAGTGTTTATTGGATTATTCGTAATAGGTGGAACACTTGTCTTAATTATTGTGGGAAAATCAAATTTATGATTTCTGTTTTTCATGGAGGGAATGCATGTCCTGACAAGCTTGTTAACTTAGGCTTTATTCATAGAAAACAATTTCATTTGTATAATAAGTTTTCATCTAGTCTTTTCTTAGAATTCTTTATTAACAGGTATATATTGTCTAAGTATCGTTATTGTTAGATTTTTTATATATGAATTTTGATTTAGTCCTCCAATATTTGTTTGTATTTTTTATATTTTTTTAATAATATTCTTTTCATGTGGTGACAAATGATTGTTGTTACTTAAAGTCTGAGATGTCAAGTTTCATAATAATACCTGTCTGAGATGTCAAGTTTCATAATAATACCTAACATAAGAGTTTTTATAAGTTGTAGTAAGTGTTTTAAAATATATACATTTATGAATTTTCGCTTTATAAAATAGGAGTGGATATGCTTTTGAAACGTAAATTGTGACTTTTATTCTAAGTAAGTAAATAATTAAAAGATATTACAACTTATACACATTATTCTCTCTTAACTTATAAAAATATTTTAAAATAAAATTGTTAGGTTGACACCAAATTTAGAAGCAGATAATTACTTGTATATGTTTGATTAATTTTAATAACGCTATTTTAGTAAACTTAAAATGGAAGCTTTTGTAAATTTTATAATTGAGATTGTTAGCAAGAGATAGGAAGATTGTTACTTTGTGTTTGTGTTGTTGGTTTGAGAAAAAAAAGCTTGATGTAATTTGTCATATATATATCAAAATATATTGTAATAATTTTTCTCATTCACTTTGTAGTTCTCAACTGTTAAGACTCGTATAAAATATCCGTACTTGACAAATAGATGTTAATACCTACGGTGATTAATAATAGAAATAAAAATTCAATGTTCAAGTCAAAGTTCCACAAAGATACATTCACGACAGACATTAATTAATTATACCACGTTTCTCAGGTGACCATCAAACATATATTATAAAATTAAAGGAGATAAAAAAACAAAAAACGTTGACCAATAAAGAAAATTTAATATATATATATGGATATTATTTTTCCTTTTCACACAAAAATCAGTGAAAAATATATATTGATATGTTTTATATACACCAGAAACCCCGTTTGCAATTGAGCTTTGAACTTTTAAAATCACTTCAAAACAGATATCAGAATTGAGAAGCTTAAAAAATAAAGAGGGAAATAAGAGTTACAGATAGAGAAAGCAAGAAAAAGTGAAAGGAGTAGATGGCAAGTGGAGAAGAAGACATTGTTTCACATAATGGTAAATAGATATGGTGGTGTGGTTAAGTACCAAGTTAATATTTGAAATCTTCTTTCGCTAGCGTTTAACACTTTCGCCCACAAGAACTTCACGAATCATATTCTCTAAATTAAGAAACGAAGATCCATGCGGACCAGAAGTAGCACTTACTGCCAAGTCCTTCCACTGTATAGCTTTCTCCTTCATCTCTTTACCCTTTTCACCATCCATCAACTCCCTCACAAGCCTCTCTATTTTGTCTCTCTTAACATCTTCAATCTCCAACCCAATCCCCCACTCTTTGCAACAGAACCTACAATTGGTTTGTTGCTCCGCAAAGAAAGGCCAACATATCATTGGAACACCTCCACACACACTTTCCAAAGTTGAATTCCAACCACTGTGTGTCAAAAATCCTCCAATAGCTGGGTGTGCCAACACTTGCTCTTGCGGGCACCAACTAGACAAGAAGCCTCTGTCTTTGGTTTGTTCCACAAACTCTGGAGGCAGAACAACGTTTTCACCCCCCACAACATCGGGTCTTATGACCCACAAAAAGCTCTTGTTGCTGTTAGCAAGTCCCCATGCAAATTCATTTAGCTGTTCACTTGTCATAACCGTGATGCTCCCAAAATTGACGTATATAACACTGTTGGGCTCTTTGGTGTCAAGCCACTCCACACACTCAAACTCCTCCTTCCAAAGATTGGACCTAATTACATTCAAGTCTTCATCATCAATATCCTTCACGAGTAAATTCAAAGGACCTATGGAATAAACAGGAGGCAAAATAGACGATAATGCTTCCAAAACATCATGCTCCATAGCATCAAAAGTGTTCAGAATGATTGCAGAAGCTTCTCGAGCTCTCCCGCACTCCCACTGTAGGAACTCAATCATAAAATCATCCGAATCTGTAGTCCTAACGAAACTGGGAAAATCCCTCAATCGAATTTCCTTGATTCCTGGTATACTATCGATTTTAGTCTCCAAATACCCATTGGTGACAGAACTTGAATCTACATGTCGGACGCAAAAAAGGTTCAACTAATTAAACTCATACAAACTACACCACCAGACATTAAAAGTCATATGTATGAACTATATGTTTTCTTAATTTATGGTAAATTTTCATGTTCCAAAGTACCAAAGAGTTTGTAGTTGTGACAGAAATCAAACTAATTGAATTACCTTTGAGGGGTATTAGGCCCTTTTGAATGAGTTGTTCAAGCTGCACATAACACATGAACCCACATGCACTAGGGGTCCAAAACAGCGCCAGTGGGACACCCAATTCTTCTGCAGCATCAAGAGTGAAGCTCATGACACCATCAGCAACTAAGCAAGTCACTGGAGGGACATCTGAACTATTGATTTTAGTGAGAAGGTTATTCAAGTGAGGCAAGCAAGTTCTTCTGGTGGAATCACACAGGGAAGGTATATCCTGTGTGGCATCGACAGCAGGCTCTGGTAGACCATCAGGAATGGTTTCAAAGCGAAATGAAGAGAGGCCCTTGAGAGAATCAGGACCTCTGGATTTGAGAAGGCGTTTGTGGGTATACTCAGTGTTGACAAAGGTGATATGAAAGCCTTTGAAGTGAAGAAGTTTTGCTAGTTTTAGCATTGGGTTTATGTGCCCTTGTGTTGGGTGTGGTATGCACACAGCATGGGGCTTCTTCATTGTGGCTGAAGAAGCCACGTTTGATGTCTCTTCCATAGATTGCATCTCTCAAATAGAAAGAATATGCAAGTGCTTGCAACAACCGTTCCACTGACTCTGCTATCAAAAGCTAATTTTCAAAGAAAAAGGCGAAGAAAATTATTACACACTCGGCCTGATTGATATTTAGAGATAACCTTTGACCCGTATGCTTTGCTTGCACTTGGGTTAAGGTTGAAAGAAAATAAATAAATAAATAAGAAAGTAGAAAATAAAGTTGTTTCGAAAGAGATAAAGGCAACGAAGATGAGTAGAAAATATTTAAATACTATTAGGTTTGACCGTGCAACGCACGCGAGTTTTTCCAATATTTTATATGTAAATATTAATATTAAAATTAATAATTTTATTTATATATATATATAAATTATAAAGTTGATGAAATTAAATTAAATATAATGCAATAGCATATGTTTACATATTTTTTTATATTAATAAATTTAATATAACATAACATAAATAAGTAAAAATTAATGAATAAACTTTTGCCATAGTAAATACATTACAATACAATAACTTGAACAAATATATTATATAAACAATTATCTAATACTATGTTCCCATAATGTATTTACAGTGAAAATGAAGTTCTCTTCACCAACCTTATGATATCTTCATGCTGTAATTTAATCTGCAAAAAAGCTCTCTGAAAAATTATTGCAATTAAAAATATAATTCATTATATTATACCAAGTACAATTATTGCAAAAAAACTACCAGTAAATGTGTGTTTCTTCCAAAAAGCATATTATAGGCAAAATCATATTAAATTATGAAGTCACCTTTTATCATATAAATTAAATTGCATTGTAATATAATACAAATAAAACATGATGAAATATAAATACAATGAAATACTATTTATATAAATAACTAAAGATCTTAAAAACCATACAACAATAATAAACATATATGTATCGTCAGGTTTTTAGATAAAAACAACAACCATTAATACTTCAATGACTAATTAATAATAAATAATATACAAAGAATAAAATGAATATAAGCATTCTATAATATTAACACAAAATATATAAAATAAAAAATATGATCAAAGATTTTTATGACTTTAATATACTGACAATTGTTATAGTGTTAAACATATGTAATAATGTCAACCTATTATAAATATACTAGATAATGAAACAAAATTGTAATAATTTATGTATTCACGTTGCAAGAAATGCATGAACAAATAGAATATGAATACTACTAAACAGAAATATATAGTGAATATAATATAAACATAAAGAGCACCTAACTCTTCAGGTTTCCAAAAAATTACAAGCAGAAAAATAAATATGTCTGAGCTTTCTTAATCACTGGTAACTATTATCCTAAGAGAATAATAAAACAAATTATGCATGATAGCTTAAACTGTGAATAGAAGTAAGTAACAAAACCCTGATATGAGAAGAAGGATTTCTCGTATCACATTCTAAGATAATCTTGTCTCCTTCACGAAAAGAATGAAGACGACAAAAATTCTTCCACCCTTTGCCAAGTTTAATCCGTATAGAAGGAAACTTCCCTTTCAACACCTTGCATTCCACATCCATTAGTAGACCATGCAGAATAACCTTATTGAATTTCTCTTGTCGAATATATTGTGAAAATGGAGCAGGAAGATCCTACAACAATATCAAAATAATAAGTAAATAGAAATGAAGTAGAATATAATACAGAGCATTTTTAAATAAATGAATGGTATACTAACCAGATAACTGAGTTTGATACTTAATCGAGACAACTTTATGGAAAAATGGTCAAAGGGACCAATGCTTAAGGGTTCCTTCCCTTCAATTTCGTCCAAATAACGATTTACTCCACTCTCAGGGACGTCATCCATATAAACAATTATATGGAAAGCGTTGTGACCCACATAACGGAATAAATTATAGTTATCATCTATGAAACCATAAAAATCAAACAAATTAAACCATCCACTCAATATTTCCGGTGACAATAAATTTTCGTTATATTCCACTATATGGACGTTTCCTTCTGAATCAGCTAGGGTCCACTCCTGTCCAAGTTCTTTTTGAAACTCGATGGCGAAAGGCCGATCTACATAACCAAGCTATTGATTTTCAAATAAAGAAAAAAAAAGTTAGGAAATGAAGAAAATGTTTAAAAGATTAAATTTTTGAAAAAAAGATAAATATACATACTTCACCACGACTGTTCATGCACCAAAAGACTTTTCTTGTTTGAAGTCTAATGATTTCTGTTAGAATATATGACCTTAAACGAGAGGGGGGTGAATTGTTTAAGGGGGGCTTTTTCAGCTAGAACAAAATCCTTTGTATGAAACTCAATCAGAAATTCAGTTAGCCAAGATATAAAGCACAAAACAGCATAGCACCAGAAAAACAATCGGTTGTTTCTTCGAAACAATCGGTTGTTTATACCAGCAAAGCAATAGCAACTGAATTTAAATGAGTTTAAGGGAAGAAAGAGATACACAAACAGTTTATACTGGTTCAATCTTAAACCAAGAAGCCACTGGGCAATCCACTAAGCAATCAATTACAAATTACACACAAACACCACCAAAGAAGTGACCTTGAACCCTTCAAGAAACACACTTCCTTTGGCACAACACACTCCAAGAATGTTGATCTTGACAACTTCAAGAGCACACAACACTCCTTGGCTACAACACAAGAAATTACAAAGAATTCAGAAAAAATTACACTTGTTTACAGAAAAAACTGAAATCAATACAGATGTAATCCTATTCCACTCTCTCTTGAGAAAACCGAAGCTGAAAAGTGAATGTTCAAAACTTGAAAGAAATCTCTCACAATTGAAAAACTCAAATTTGTTTTCTATAAAACATAAACAAACTATTTATAGCTTTCAAAGATTGGTCAAAGCATTTAAAACAGGAGTGTATTCAGTTGAAAATCATTTAAAGCACACTTAACTAACAAAATAGAATTCTGTTAGGATTTTCAAACAAACAATCGATTGAAATCATGAAACAATCGATTGTTTTGGTTTGACAGCAAGTCAACCAACCAAAACAATTTTCAACCTTTTCAAAAACACCTAAGAGTAAAACGATCGGTTGTTTCGAAAAAACAAGAGGTTGTTTTTCACTT
>Ga0123342_1010724_pt1 | contig 10345 bp, 8 predicted proteins | sample Turbeawhitnodule_FD_89960 | JGI IMG/M metagenome (GOLD analysis project Ga0123342, IMG submission 89960) | Root nodule microbial communities of legume samples collected from Mexico - Turtle bean Mexico white nodule | ecosystem: Host-associated > Plants > Roots > Nodule | place: Mexico: Nepantla... | reverse complement strand
GCTCCATGTGTAGCCTTCCCTCATCACGTCCTAGACGCTCCTTTCTTGAGTCTAGACGCTCATCACGGTCTAGCCTTGGGTCTTGGCTTCCATGGTGAGGTGTGCTTGGCCCTCCTCCATCAACTTTTTCCCAAATTCATATTTACATAATATACATAAGAAATCATTGTTGGATCTAGATTTGATAACGAAGGTGGCTAGAACATTAATGACATACTAACATAGTATTAATTGTTGAATGATATGGTTTTTATTATATGTTTTAATTGTTGAATTAATATGTTTTGTAGGATATAATGACAACTAAGGAAAGTAAAAAGGAGTTTGGTAGAATAAAGGCCAAAGTCGTTGATTTGCTTCGCTAAGCGAAGGAGCAGGAGGTGAAGGAGTTATATGAATTGTTAAGTGTAAGGGAAAAATCTCATCTGCATGATAGCCCTTGTCCAGTGAATGACAAACATCTACATATGCCTGACGTTAATGATAAATAGGTATCTGAAGAGCGAGATGGAGCAGTTGTGATGAAAACACCATGGGCTACATATTCAAAGGAAAAAAAAATAAGGATTTCTTAGTCGCAAGTGAAAGGGATCGTAGATGACTTGTTTAGTAGTTTATAAGTAGGTATAATTACCTTATTCGTCCCTACATTTAGAGGCAATAGTCAATTTAGTATAATGGTTTTTAAATAAAGCAATTTGATCCCTATGTTGATGGGAAAAACGCACGCGGAAACAACACACGCAATCACGAATCAACTGCAGAAAATAAACAACATATGATTTAACGTGGTTCGGTCGCCAACTGCAACCTACATCCACACGGGCAACTATTAGGTTTACATTATATCATGTTGTACACCAATTACAAGTACAATGATATCTTTAAATAGAGATAATAAAGGGACACAATGATTAAGCCCAGTCACTAAAACATGGTGTCTACTTAGTCCAACCCAATTGGTCATGGCTTCATACCCAACAATCTCCCACTTGAAGTCACGAAACAATGTTCACCTGCGCTTCAACTGTGTACATGGTGTCTTGTCAGCCCAACCCAATTGGTCTTGACTTCATACCCAACATATGTTTCTTAAAATGTATCCAAAATGGTCCTTTCTGTTAAATCCCCTATTACGGTGTCAAAGACTGCTTATGTGGCAGAGAGAAGGGGAATTTGGTTTACTGTGAGGTGTGACGTGTCAACTAAGGTGGATGGTTACATTAGTTTAGTGAAAAATGAAATAGGGGTTAGGGTTTTTTTATATTTTGAATTGGGGGTTACGAATTTAGGGTTTCTGAAAAACGACATTCTAAGGTGCGAGTGTGAGAAGGATTTTGAGGTGCGATCCTGTGGTTCATGCCTTCGTTGCGATTGTGAGGTGGTATCCCGTGGTGCGATCTCGAGCCCATTCAGAAGGAGCGATCCTGTGGTACGATCTTAAGCTTGTGAAGTGCGATTGTGTGGGGACAGCGATTATGGAACCCGCGGAGTAGGTCATGAAAATTAGCCTACATTTTGCGGGCCTAAGCGAGGCGGATCTATGCGGGACGGGCCGACTCGCTTTGCCACCCCTGGTCGAAACCCTTCGTAATAGAAAAATAGAGATAGAAAATTTTTTTTAATGAATAAATAAGTTTTAAAAGTGAATCCAAGTTATTTAGATTTAAAGATGATTTGACAAAGTGAAGTATTTTATTCTCAATATTTTTGGATACTAAGTAGTACAATTACATGTTTCATAGGAATGTAATTTTTTTATTTATTTTTTAGTTGATTAAAAGTTTTTTTTAAGAATTAAACAAAATATTTAAGTGAGGAAATAATCTTTTAAGAATATTATTGTAAAGTAAATTCACTTAAAACACTTTGAATAGAGATATCTATGTTTTGTTTTTTATAATTGTGTTAACTATTTTATTTGTATAGATATTTTTTTACACGATAGATAATAATATCTAGAGAAAAGAAAAAAAAAATCAAATTGTCATATTTGGAGACAAAATTGATGTTAACTCATATTATGCGCGGAAAGAAAAATTAAAAAGCATCATCTATTAATCGTTAATGATGATACTTTATATTACTAAATTATATTTTCCATATTATAGGATATGTGAAAAGTTGGTGGAAATAAATAGAATATTATGTTAAAATTAGCAGAGAAGTTATGATATGATATTGAAGCTCCTCTTGAAAGGTTAGGACTTAAAATAGGTAGAAAAGCAACATTTAGAAAAGTAATTTTATTTCTCTCCAAGTCTTTAATAAAAGAAAATACATAATCTAATTATTGGCAGCAGGTAGGTCCTCCTGTGGTGCAGCCTTCGTAGGAGGTTGTCTGTGGCAAGAGCTGGGACCGTGGTGAGCGGTTCTGTGGCACTGGAAAGGTTTCGAACTTCGACCCACTAAGACCCCAAACATGGCTCCTAAGCCGAATACAAGGCCTATCTTAAGGGGACGCATTTGCTTTGATGTCTGATTTTTATCTGACGCAAAATTAGAAAGTGCTATGTGTGAAGAAGCGATATCCGGAAAATATATATATATACACGCAAATACCGCGAAGGAGGAATCTTCCAATCGCCGTGATCGCCACGCCTTCATTAGTAGTATCCCCTTCTCCAAGACTCTTATTCTAATTATTTTTCTTATTCTATAATTGCTTACCTGCTTTCCGTGTAAATTTTGTAGTCCAAACAAGAAGATGCTCATTGAAAAGTCGTAACATACCTAAGGGATTGCTTTCTCAACCCCATGTTTTCCTCCTGCACCCCACTGATGTGTAGGAGATTATTATTTTCTTTTAGAAGTGAAGTTCATAGAAGTTGAAGACTTGAGGCATATCGTAGCATTTTTTATTTTAAAAAGATAAAAGGATAAAATTATACTCTTCATGTATTTTCTTTGTAAATGAGATATACTTTAAAGGTTGAGATCATTGACTTGAGTTTTTTTTTAGTTTCTACTCCTTGTACATTATTTGGATTAACATAATATTAACACAATTATTTTTATAAATACATTTTCTAATTGGTTATTGATTTAAGAGGTTGTACTTCAATTATCTGTGTCTTATGTTCCCTCACTTCAAGCCTGTGTGGCTGTTAAATTTAAAAACGGTCTTTGTTAAATTGTAACATTTAAGTTAATTCAAGACCATCCAATCACCTCATTATTTGTTAAAAAGAGTAGAGAAGTAAAGTATTTTTGTATGAATAATTAATATTTAAAAAAATTTAAAATATTTTTTTATCGTCAAAGTCCACATCAAACATATATCCGTCAAGCTCATTTTGGATGTGTTCAATTTTTGCCTAAATTGCGAGAAGACCCGTGACGAAGTAAAAGTTAACTAAGGTTTTTGGGACTATGATTAATGAATCTCCACATAATTATCATCATGTAATAACATTAATTTGGACAAATATATCATGTGAATCAATCTTATTAACACACAATTAATATGATTTCACCTAATTTGATTTCAAGGCACAATATCCCAACTCCATTAATACGTTCATTTAATCATACAATATCTCTGATTATATTACATAAATACTCTAATTATATTGCAAAGTACTCCAATTTATATACATTATACTATGATATGCCACATTAAAACCTGGAGAAACAAGTGTCAAAGATCCAAGTCCATGAAAGCTTATAAATAGATTACCACTTACAAGGAGTAATCTCAACTCATATTTTTGCACAATACTCACTGTATACATTGAATTTGATACTCTTCTTGATTTGAACGTCGGAGTAATTTCTGCAAGTGTCGTACCCTCATTCCTTTGGAGCCAATTCACTAAAGCTTGAAGGGAGACTACTCGAAGCTACCTCGAATTTCGACTGACCTCATTTGGCGAGAACATTTTGGCGACCAAAACAACTTAGATTTACTCTGGTTTGAACAATATTCAGACCGACTTGTCCGACCAAAACAACTCAGATTTACTTTGATAGGAGTGATATTTACTCTGGTTTGCCAAGCGGTGCAGATGCGTGGAGGCACGTTAGTTGTGGCAGTGCATAATTCTTGGTGGATCGCGAGGTGCTGGTTGGTGCCTTTCTGCGTTAGTCTTCGAACTATGCAGGAGCAGGCTTCGACTGTACAGTGCAGACGTGCGTGGAGAGGGGAAGGCACCACATCTTGGCAGTGCAGCGGTGCAGTTTTGGCGTTGGAAGTTTCCAAGTGGGAGTCTTGGCCTCTACAGGTTTCTTGATTTCTTAGAGTTGTTTGAAAGTGTAAGAAGTGGTTCCAATTAAGAAGTTATATGCTCCATAAGGACAACGAAAAATCTTTGTCCAGGCCTTGGACAATACTTGTGACATCTTTTTATCCCAGTTGCCTACACCTTGTATTAAGGGAGACATGGTTGTTGTCCAGGTTGAAGAAAAAGATTACTTAGCGGGTCTTGAAGATTGTAAGAATCACCTACATGGGAGAATTATTTTATCTAAGGGTGACCAACCCCTCACACATCTTGATTTAACAAAAAAATTGTAGCTTGTGTGAAAAGCTCTCGGACCATAAAAAGTTATGCCGCTTGGCAAGGGCTTCTATGAATTTGAGTTTTCTTCTTTAGAGGACATGAGGTGGGTTCTAGAGGTTGGTTCATGGTAATTATCTCCTGGCTTCTTGAGGCTATTTGCTTGGAAAAAATATTTTGTCTCATCTACTATGAAAAGCACTAAAACCCAGGCCTGGGTTCAACTTTACAATTTGCCTCTAAAATATTGGAGACCGAGAACTATATTTTCTATTACTAGAGGAATTAGTACCCTTTTGTATTTGGATGATCATACTATGAAAAAAGATAGGGTTTTTTTGCTAGAGGGCTTGTGGATATTGATCTGTTATCCTCTCTTCCTGATCAACTTCTTGTTGAACGTTTAAGGTTTGCTTTGATAGTTGATGTGGAATATGAGTGACTCCCTCTATTTTGCTCTCATTGTAAGATGATCGGGCATGATCTTGCTCAGTGTTGTGTGTTTAATGCTTAGAATCCTATTCTTGTTGGTCCTCAACATAAGTCTTCTCAGAACAAGAAAATTACCAATGATAACCAAGATCAGGGGAAATCTTTGGGGGCTACATGGTTCACAAACAATATAAAGAGTATAGGAAGAAAACTTTTATTGAAGTGATTGATTCTCATAATAAGATCTTTTATAGCTTTGTTGGTAATCTGACAACCACGGTTTTTTGGTGGCACTAAAGCTGGGACACCACTGGGTAACTTTATTCAGATAAAACAGATGAAGGGGAGGATATATTTTTTGAGATGCCTCCCATGGAGGATGCATCGACTCATGATATGTCCTCGCCTAGGAAAAATTTGTCAAATACCCTTTCTGGACAAGAGAAGGTGTTAGAATCACCTTTTTGCAGCAACTAATCCGCATTCACATATTTTTACAAATGTTATTGATAAGGTTACTGCTTCTAATACTACTATGGTTCCACCTCTGCCAAGAACGAGTTCTCTTAAACAATCACTTGCTGCAACCAAAGTTCTACTTCCTGATAATAGTATGTTGGCTCTACAAAATCCTTTTTTATCCCTTGCTGGTTTAGAAAATGAAGATGTGACAGGTGACCCTAATACTAATAAGTCAGTTATCACGACTCAAATTGTTGATTTACATCATAATGAGCATATAATTGCAACAAATCAGGTGGCATCTAATTTTTGGAATGATCATAGTGAGGTTGGGGAGAATGTTAGTGATAATGGGGAGGATATTGTACACACCACTAGAAAACCAGGGAGACTGCCTAAAGGGGTTGGTAAATCCAAAAAAACTAGTTTCATCCAAAAAGTTACAATGAAGGTTTATTTTTATTTTATTTGAATGCTAGAGGCCTGGCAAACCAACAAACCGTGGAGATGTTGTTTAATTTACTTAAACAACATAATCCTCTTCTTGTTTTCATTGTTGAACCTATGATGCCTTACACTAATGCTTTAGAAGTTCTTTTCAAAAATTTTAATCTGCATTTGGTTGCTAATTCTCCTATCATTAACAAAGTTGTTAAGCTTTGGTGTTTGACTGTCCAAAATTCCTAGTTCATTCTCAATTTATTTCTGTAAATTGCATTTTGCATAATAAATGCTTTAGCTTTGTAGAGGTTTATGGAGCTAACACATACTTGGTTATAAGACTTTTGTTGAGGGATATTAGCTTCTTCACTGGCCCTGGTGTATTTTGGGAGATTTCAATGTTGTTCTCTCGACTGATGATTACAAAGGTATGGTTGCTCCTAATTATGTTTCTTATAATAAATTTCTTGATTGGATTAATAATAATAATAATAATATTAATAATAATAAATCTCTAGTCCTTGTTATACTTGGAGTAATGGGAGGAGAGGGATACAAAAAATTGATAGAGATTTTTGTAATGAAGAGTATTTGGATGAATGGTCCTCATGTACTTATCAAGTTCTTGTTAAAAATTCTTCTAATCACTCCCCTCTTCTTGCTAGTCTTTCTTCTAGTAACTGTTTACATAAGGCTAGTGCTTTTCGATTCTTTAATATGTGACTTCATGATAAGTCGTGTATGAAGCTTATTCATGATTCGAGGAAGCATACTGTTGTTGGTTGTCCTGTGTATATTTTGCAACATAAATTGAAAATGTTGAAAATTTAGTTCAAAAGTTGGAATAAAAATTATTTTGGTAATATTCAGAGTGAAGTGATTCTTAAGCAGACTTCCCTACTTGCTATTCAACAAAGTTTAAAGACACCTAGTTCGCCACTTCTTGAAACGCTTATTTTTCAAGAAAAGATTGCTAAAGAGTAGCTCGAGCATGCCCTTCATTGTCAATACTTGTTTTGGAAAAAGAAGGCCAGGATGCTCTAGTTTAAAGATGGGGACAAAAACATTGAGTAAAAAAATGAAATAATTCTAGTGGGATTTTATTTATATTAACCTCTATGTTGATTCTAATCCTGCCATGGTTTCCTCTAAGGAGAATATTATGTTGATTAAATGCCCTAATTATTTGGAAATCAAGAATGGTCTTTTTAATCTTAATGGTAATAATGTTCTTGGTCCTGGTGATTTTGGTGGTGTTTTCTATCATTCTTGTTGGGAGATTATTGTTAGAATGTGTGGACAAAACAAAAGGTGGGTGAATTGTTTTCACAAGAATTTTGCAAAGATTGGAAGTAGAGTGAATAGATATGTAAAAATCAATTGGTTGATTTTTTGTTCGACTGGATAAAATATAAGATTTACAGTTCTTTATGAAAAATCAATCAGTTGTTTTATCGAAACAATTGCTTGTTTATACCAGAAAACAAGGAGCATAATATAAAGCAATGTATAAGATCAGGGAAAGAGAGATTCACACAGAGAGATTTATACTGATTCACTCTCAACCAAGAGGTACATCCAATCCTCAACTAACCACTGAGAATTCACTATGCAATCAAAACTAGATTACAAAACACACTAAGAATGTTGATCTTGAACCCTTCAAGAACACACAACACTCTTTGGCAACACCATAGTTTCCAGAAACCCTTTCTGAATCTGACTTACACACAACTACAGTATTCAAAGAAGGAAATAGAATACATATGGGTTTTACAAAAAAATAATACAAATGAATAGAAAACCCAAATTTTATTTCACACACAAGCAATGATCCAAAAGCTCTTGATCTTCTCTTGAAAACGTTTTTAATAAACTCTCTTTCTTTTTCTTTTCAAATGATCACAAAACCGTCTTTATATAGACTCAAAGAAGTGGTTAAAACTGTTAGATCATTAATTAAAAGCAGTTAGAAACATTTAAAAAAGTTTGGAATTCATAACAAAATTCTGTTAAAAAAACAACTGATTGATTTATTTTTCTATTAAGGATTTCACATAAAACAACCAGTTGTTTTATTGAAATAACTGACTGTTTTTTGCCTTACAAAAAAGATAAAGAAAGAAAAGTTTTTTCAAAACCTTTGAAAAACACTAAGCGCCAATCAACCAGTTGTTTCGATAAATCAACTGGATTAAATTCTTGCTGACTTCACAAGACCTTGAACAACGACTTTTTCACCTAATTGAAAGCTCGAAACAACTGACTAAAATTTTCACAGCTTTTTAGAAAACACTTCTTTCAAAAGAGATAATCAATCAAGTGAGCTTGGATTAATACTAGATGTGAATTGACAATTCAAAAACTACCAAACAATATACACAAACACATCAGCAGGTTCTTTTAGTCTTCAAAGTAGATTTAGAAGCATCAAAGCACCTTGTTCAACAATTATTGAGACTGATGTTTGCAAAGCTGTTTAACAATATTTTAAACAAAACTGGATTCTTCTTAGGATGAATAGTAATGTGATTTCCCTCATTCCTAAGATTCCAGGTTTGTGTAGGGATGACAAATTCATGATTGTATTGGTATTGTTTCTGAGGCTACTAACATGCTTTTTAAAAAGGTGAAAGGAGGTAATGCGACTTATAAAGTTGATATTCATAAAACATTTGACAATTTGAGTTTGAATTTCTTATTACTGGTTTTGAAATAGTTTGGATTCCATCCTTTATTTTTCAGTTGGATTATTACTATTCTTTGATCAATTATAGTCTCTATTAGGACGAATGAAACTTTTGTGGTCTTTTTTCCTTGTATTAGAGGTGTGAGACAAAGGTGATCATTTATCTCCCTTGCTTTTCTATCTTGCGGAGGAAGTTCTGAGCAGAGGCATTTCTAGGCTTGTGAATGATAAGAGGATTCCACATATGGCTAGCCCTAAAGGTTATATCACTCCTTCTCACATTTTATATGTTGATGATATATTTGTTTTTTATAGGATGGATAATAAGTATCTTAAAAATTTGAGTATTTTTCTTAAAAAATATGGTGATTTTTTTGGTCAGTATGTTAACAATTCTAGAAATACCTTTTTCACCATGATAATTTTGCAAGATTCATTACAAAAATTTAACGTCATATTTCTTGCAGTTATGGCCTTTTAACTTTTAACTATTTAGGGGTGCCTATCTTTGTTGGTGCTCCCAAGCTCAGGTTTCTTCAACCTTTGGTTGATAAAGTTAAATTGAAACTTGCATCTTGGAAAGGGAAATCTATTAGCATGATGGGTCGGATCCAATTGGTTAATATTGTGGTTACTGGTTTCCTTGCTTATAGTTTTAATATGTATACATGGCCTACTTCTATTCTTAAGTAAGTTGAGCAGCGGAGTAGAAATTTATTTGGACTGTTGATATTATGAAAAATGCATATCTACGATTAATTGGGCTAAGATCTTTTCTCCTCTTGAGAATGGAGGATTGAAGATTAATAACCTTCAGTAAAAAAATAATGCTTACCTTCTCAAGCTTACTTGAAACTTTGCTTATAGTAATAAGCCTTGGTCTCTTCTCTTGAAAACCATAGTTCTTAAATCTAAGTATCAACTTAGATTAGCTTATAAATCCTTTGCTATTTGGCCTGAGATTAAACAGTTTTATAACATTATTCATACCTCTTGGATTGTTGGTACAGGTACTGATAGTAATTTGCAGAGGTACCTGATGGTTTTGGAACCCTAGTGACTACAATTTGCAATTTTGGAATGGTTGTGATTGGATTATTCCATCAACTTTACAATAAGTGAATTATATTTTTGAACATATCATGATTAGGTAGGAACAGGATACTTCTAATAGGACTCTAGAAGACTAGTCATTTCAATCTCAAATTTACTAGGAAATTTTTCTTAAATCCAGGAGTTCCTTGTGGTTGGGTAAGATCATTTGGTCTCAATATATTCCTCCTTCCAAAACTTTTTGGAAAGTTTTTCATGGGCAAATTCCTACGGATCAACACATTCAGCATAGAGGTTTGCATTAATGTTCTATGTGTACTCTTTGTGAAAAGAAGGAAGAATCTATTCATCATTTATTTTTTCAATGTCCTAATGCTTTGCATATTTGGAGTTGGATTCAGAAATTTTTTCTTAATTCTCACTTCTCTAATGTGGATCTCCTTTCTTTTATTAAGAACGATTATTAAGAACGATGATAGTCCTTTGATTAATTTGATTAAAATTATTGTGATTACCTTCTCTATTTGGATGATATGGTATAATAGGCTTTCATCTAGTCTTTTCTTAGAATTCTTTATTAATAGGTATAAATACCTAAGTATCACTTTTCTTAGTTTTTTAAATATGGGTTTTGGTCTTATCTCCTCATATTTTCTTGTATTTCCTTTCTTTATTTCTTTTTTCCATTTTAATAATACTTTTTTCATGTGGTGGCAGATGATTGTTGATACTTAAGGTGTCAACCTAGCTGAGATGTCAATTTTCATAG
>Ga0123342_1010723_pt1 | contig 10347 bp, 9 predicted proteins | sample Turbeawhitnodule_FD_89960 | JGI IMG/M metagenome (GOLD analysis project Ga0123342, IMG submission 89960) | Root nodule microbial communities of legume samples collected from Mexico - Turtle bean Mexico white nodule | ecosystem: Host-associated > Plants > Roots > Nodule | place: Mexico: Nepantla... | reverse complement strand
ACAAGACTCAAACAACCTAAAATCAAAACAGCAACACAATTTCATATAGATTCCTACACAAAATATGAAAATAAGAAGCTCAAGAACAATTTGAACATTTTGCACCGATTGAATTGCTTAAAACAGAAACTAAATCAAATTAAAAAGCAAAAAACAGCAAGATATCATGAACAAGTGATGAACAACACGGAAATAAGAAGAACACAAACACAAAAATGAGAGAAAAAACTTAGCTCTTGTAGAACCTACGCTCTGATACCAAATGATGGATTTGTGTCTCCTTTCTTACGGTTTTTGTTGATGAATGCGGAAGCTCCAAAGAATTTATGGTGGAACAAGGCTCTCCTAGGAGTTGTGATAGCCTTGGAGGTGCATGAGAAGTAGGACGAGTAGGAGTGGTTCGGCCAACACCCTTTGTAGGTGAAGGTTTGAAGATTAAAAGCCTATTCCTAAGAGAGTTTAGGCAAAGAGTGAGAATGGAACAAAATTGGCAGCATTCACTAATGAATTAATCTTATAATTTCAGCAGCCCAAGCTCTCCTCATATAGGACTAGGAGGCCGGAAATGAACAGCCAAATGAAAGGGAAATGTACACAAAATGAAATGAAGTTGGCGCCTAAATGAGAGCACACATGGCAAGCGTGACATGGTGTGTCTCATGGGTTGCCTAAAGGCGTAAATTGACTGGCCTAAGTTAGTTTAGGAGTTTCTAGAAACCCTAATCTAACTTAGGTTGGTTTTTAGGAGCCAAAATTCATCCTAATTACAAATTAAACAATTTTATAAAATAAAATTCCTATACTACTTTGACAAGAATTCAAAGACTATGCTACGCTTGATTTTGGACCTCTTGGAACATGTAGAGGTAAGTTTCTCTGCCATTAGTGGCAGTGTTCCAATCCTCGTCAAGCCTCTTAGCCATGGCCCTTGTATTTGGCCCAATATGTCTTGATATTTGGCTCTCTTTTGGGTTGGTGTTTGGCCCTCTTCCATCACTGTAACTGTTTTCAAATGCAAGTGGGTTGATAATAAGACTGGTGTCAAAGTTTTCGAATGATAGGTTATCATGACAAACCATTCATAGTGGCATATCAAGATTCCCAAGTTTTGTATATCCAAGATCCTATGTCTAAACACTGGTTTGTTGTGCTACATGGAAAAAAGCAACATAATGACGTAGAAGATACAAACAATGACATTAGTAAGATTGAATCACTTACAAAAACGGCAAGCAATAAAGAGTACGAGGATGTTGTTGATGTTGTACATGCAACTAGAAATAATCATGACGAAGGAATATATATTTGTATGTGCATATGTTTCACGTTTAGTTTTACAGTATATAATTTTTATTATATTTCATATTCTTTATGCTTATCATATTTGTTTGATAATAGGAAAATGGCAGATGATAAAGTTCCTCGTTCAAAAACTGGAAGAGGACCTACAGGATTAAAGAATATGTTTAAGAAGAAAAATGATGGTAAAAAATCCATTGACTATTGATGTTTGTTAGAATTAATGGCCTAAACAAGAGGGGGTTATACAAACCGACAAATGACTAAGGACACAACAAGAACTTCCTAAAAGGGCCAGTCATCTAAGTATACAAAGTCGGGTCCCACCAAACCTCAAGAAAGCATCAGCAGTCAGAGCACCTAAAGTTTTGTTGATCAAGAGTGATCATGTGCTTTAAAGAATCCAAATCCAAGGTTTTTGATGAAAGGCTGGTGTTGTTGTTGTGTTTGAGTGGGATCTGGGTAGAATAAAGTGTGATTCACTCCTTTGTTGAATTTAAAACTGATGTGATTAACAATTCATATCGCTTTGAAACAAGTAGAAAAGTGATAAACAATCCAAAAGTTGTCTCTTTTAGCTGATTGAAGAGTCAAAAGTTGGGTGATGTGAGAAGTTTTCTCAAAGAACAACTGTTGAAAAGGTTCTTAGAGATGAAAGGGAACATCTATCCGGATCTTATTCGGGTTTTCTACATCAATTTCAAGTTTGAAGGTAACAATCTTGTCTCTCATGTCAAGGGTGTGGATATGGAGATCACTCATGAAGTGTGGGCTGTTGTGATTGGCCTAAAGTATGTTGGTTTGAGAATCAACAAGGGGAACATTGGTGTGGTGGAAGACTTCAACAAAATTCAATATTACAAAAGTTGTTTGAAGAATCCTCATGCACAAGTAAGAACTTGTTCGGTTGGAGGGTTAAAATTGAATGAAAGATTGTTGGCTCTCATTGTCACTTGGATTCTAACACCAAAAGGGAGCAACCATTTTGTTCTCACTGAGGAAGATCCTGTCTGCATATATTGCATAATGAGAAAAGTCAAGATCAATTAGATCCATATCATCAAGGAACACATGCAAAATTCTATGAGGTTAAGTGATTATCATTATCCTTATGCTATCTTGATTTCTAAATTCTTAACTATTTTGAAGTGAATCTTGAGGATGAAACATCTTAGTTGGTGAAATCAACACATGAAGTGAACAATGGGTCATTAAGAAAGATGGGTTTTACCAATATTAATGGCAGATGGGTAAGTAAGGATGGTGATTATGGTGGTTCCTCAAGTGCTGCTCATGCCGAACATGATGAAGAAGATCAGGAAACTGTTGAAGGTGCTGATATGAATGTTCAAAATGAAGACAACCTGCTACTGACTTAGGTGCTGAAACAAGTGATGGACATCAAAGAGATAGGACTCCTTCAATGTCTTCCTTTGAAAATTACATGGTCAATAGGGTGGATAGCTTTGCTGCAAACCAGACGAATCTTCATGATCTTTGTGTTACAAATTTTCAAAACTTTGACAACAGATTTCAAAGCATGGATACACGTTTTCAGACCCTTGATGAACATATTGAAACTGTTCAGAATCAAATTTTTGAGCTGCAGTATGGGAAAGAAGATTGAATAAAAATAATCGGTTGATATCACGAAACAACCGATTGTTAAGCTTGGAAGACAAGACTTTGTTGTTCTTTCTATGTGTGTATTGCTTAATTTTGAACTATTCTATTTTCATCTCTTCCTATAGTCTATTTGAGAAGACAAATAGGGGGAGAATATGGTTTATGTGTTGTCTTAAACTGCTATAACTCTGTTTTTTTAATTTCTATTGCATTCTGATTTGGTATGGAGTTGTTGTTTGGTATGTTTTTAGCTTAGTTTTTTTTTTTTTGCTGGTTTTTCTACTGTTATGGTTATGTATAAAACTGGTTTTTGGGCCATCATAACCTACTATGATAGATGCTCTGGATTGCATAGTTCTTTTGTTTTGCAGGTGCTGTTTCATATTTAATTAATATCAACACAAGCAATTAGGGATATGTCTTCATCAAATAGCAGGAGATTGTTGATCAAGAGTGATCATGTGCTTTGAAGAATCCAAATCCAAGGTGTTTGATGAAAGGCTGGTGTTGTTGTTGTGTTTGGGTGGGATCTAGGTAGAATAAAGAGTGATCCACTCCTTTGTTGAATCTAAAACTGATGTGATTAAAAACCTTTTTGAAATCAAGTGTTTTTCCAACTAAGTGAAAAAAAAAAACCTGTTGTTTTGTCGAATCAACCGGTTGTTTTACTCTTAGGAGTTTTGAAAAGGTTGAAAACTGTTTTGGTTTGGTTGACTTAACTGTCAAGTCAAACAATCGGTTGTTTCGTGGTTTCAACCGATTGTTTCTTTGAAAATCCTAACAGAATTCAGTTTTGAATGGTGAATCTGCTTTAAATGTTTTCTAACTGAATACGCTCCTTCATTAATTGCTTTGACCAATCTTTGGAAAATATAAATGGTTTGTTTATGTTTTCAAAGAGGTAAGAAACAGTTTTGAGAAATTCAGTTTGAGAGATTTGATTCTAAGATTTCAAGATTCACATCAAGCTTTGGGTTTTCAAGAGAGAGTGGAATAGGATTGCAATTGTATTCAATTCAGATTGTATTGTGATAAGGTGCAATCCTTTCTAAAACTACTATAATTCTGGTGTTGTGTTGCCAAGGAGTGTTGTGTGTTCTTGAGGTGTTCAACATCAATACTCTTGGTGTGGTTTGCCAAAGGTAGTGTGTTTCTTGAAGGGTTCAAGGTCACTACTTTAGTGGTTTGTGTTTTGTAATCTGGTTTGATTGCTTAGTGGATTACCTAGTGGTATTCTGGGGACTGGATGTAGCTATTGGCTTAAGAGTGAACCAGTATAAACTGTTGGTGTATTTCTCTTACCCTGAACTCATTTAAATTTTGTTATAAGCTTTGCTAATATAAACAACCGATTGTTTTTCTGTTGCTTTGCTGTATAATTGCTTGAATTCTTGGCTAACTTGATTCCTGTTCTGGATTTCCACAAAGAATTTTGTTAAAAATGAAAAAAATTTCAAAAACCCCTCTTAAACAATTCACCCCCCTCTCGTTTAAGGTCATATATTCTAACAAGTTCTTCCTGCTAGTCTTCTTAAATGTTTATAATATGTTGTAAATAAGTTGGGCTCACTTTAGGGTTCCAAATAGTAGAATAAGCAAGAGTAGGTCCATATAGCATAAATAGGAGGTGAAGTTATAAAATTGGGCCATGAGAAGTCTATTAGGGAAAGAAGGAAACCCTAGGTTCTAGAATGTGTAGGAAACGGCGACATTGACCTAAAGTCCAACCCTAGGCCGCCCCCTTGCATAGACCATCCTACCCCTTTCCCTTGTTGTTCTCCAAGGCTCCTCATTCTATAAATACAAGGTTTCCCTCTTTGTAATGACATGTTGAAAATATAGTAAAGAAATTCTGCAAAACAATTGTGTGAGTACTGAGTGAGTGAGTCTCCTCCAATTTGGTCTTATCTTGTGGGTTATGATGCTCTCAAATGGCGGCCTCCTCCCACTTATCTTGGTGGTTCCACCCCATGAAGTGGCGTGATACACCATTGCTCCACCATCCATAAGTTCTTCTTTCATCATCTTTTCCATTTATCCATTCCTTTCCATGTTTGTATCTTCCTTATCCTTTAAGTTTCGACTTGCATTCATCATCACCTATTCATGTCTTTTTCTCTTTGCCTTATGCAAATGAACCTTCACATTGTAAGAATTGATGGCTTAAACAAGAGGGGGCTGAATTGTTTGTCAAAGATTTTCACAAAGAATGTTTAAGAATGAACTTTTATCAAACAATCACAGATAAACAATTAAGGAAAGCAATTAACCAATGATACAAAAACTGCCTTTAGAATTTTAACCGATTGAAATTGTGTATTAATCGGTTGTTTATATCAGCAACAAAAGCAGAATTAAAACAAACGGTTATAAGGAGTTAGTGATAGAGAGATTTACACAGCGAATTTTATACTGGTTCACTCAACCTTGAGCTACATCCAGTTCTCATAACAACCTCTGAGTTCCACTAGTAATCACTTACAAATTACACCAGACAACCACAAAGCGGTGACCTTGAAAACCACAAGACCCACTGAACCTCTTTGCAACACCACACACCTCAAGTCAGAACATCCTCTGACTTTGCAGGATTTCACACACACTTACAAGTTTATGAAAGTACAATTACAAGAATCACGAAAGGAATAGAAAACACCTAAGATTACACAAACCAGTAAGTCCTATGATCAAATCTTGTACCAATGCAAAGCTTAACAACAATCTTGCAAACCTTTTGAAAACTTCTTTCAAAAACTAATCTCAATCTCTCTTTGATCTCAAATCTGTCTAAAACTTGTACACTCTTGTTTTGAAAGAAAAGTCATATTTATAGCACTTAAAAACTAGTCATTCAAGGCAGCATTAATGACCCAAAGCAGTTTTGAGCACACCCTAAACAGAAAAAGTTTTTAAAAAAACTGTTAGAGAAAGTCACAATCAACCGATTGAAAACACGATTTAACCAGTTGAATTGGTTAGGTAGTTAGATAACCAAGACAAAAACAGTTTTAAAACCTCTAAGTCAACCAAGTGACAAACAACCAATTATTTCGATAATTCAATCGGTTTATTTCTCTTTGCCTAGAAAAACACTTTGCTTTTTAAAACAGATTGGGCAAGCTTTGTGCAAGGATTAAGAACTAATCTTTACATAGATTCTAAACATTCTAATCTAAACCCAAACCAAAAGCAGCAAGGCTTCAAGCTTCATCATGGATTTGAAACATCAAAGCTCCCATGCTCTACACACATCTATTTAACCACTTGGTTAAGTTAATGTCCGGTGGGAATTTTCCTTAGGTTATCACCTCTAATTGTTCAAAATCAAAATCTAAGTAAAGTGTCACCATAAAAATGATCAATCATAAAATCAACTCACATCAGGGGGGTGAATTGTTTGTCAAAAGATTTTCGAAAAAAGATTGGATAAGAATGAAGTTTTAACAACAATCACAAAAAAAAGTAATCAAGGAAGCCAATCAAACAAGGTAATTGAAACTGTTTGCAGAAAATCAATCGGGTGAAACTTCGTTTTAACCGGATATTTATGGCAGCAGAAATAACAAAATCAAATCAATAGTTTATAAGGAGTGAGAGAGAGAGAGAGATTACACAACAAATTTTTACGGGTTCACTCAACCCTAAGCTACATCCAGTCTCCAAAACAACAGCTGAGTATTCCACTAGCAATCAATCACACATTACAACCACAAAGAGGTGATCTTGAAACCACAAGAACACTCACCCTCTTTGCCTTTCACACAACCTTAGTCAGAACACCCTCTGACCTTACAGGTTTACACACATTTTACAAGTTTAGAAAAGAACAATTACAAGAATCAGAAAGGAACATATTACATTTGGTAAATCAGGAATCAGAGAGCTCCTAAGATCAGATCTTGAACCAATGCACGACTACTTAGCAATCTTGCAAAACTTTGATTTTAATCTCTTCTCAAAAACGTTTTCAATCTCTCTCTTTTTTTGTATCTTTGAATACAAAGAGAAACCATATTTATAGCTCTTAAAATTAACCGTTTTAGGCAGTCAATCATGAGCCAAAATAGTTTTAATTCAACTGAAAATATATTTAACAGGTTTTTGAAAAGATGTTAGGAAATGTGACAATCAACCGGTTGATATGTCGTTTTAACTAGTTGAATTGGTTTTGACAGTTAGTCAACTAAGTCAAAAACAGTTTTGAAACCCTTCAATCAAGTTAAGTGTAAAAGAACCAATTATATCATGATTTTTCTCTTTGCTTAGAAAAACATTTTTCTCTTTTAACATAGATTGATTTAGCTTTGTGCATAGGAAAAGAATGATCTTTACAAGAATTCTAAACACCCTAGAAATAAGCTCCAACCAAAAGCAGCAAAGCAGCAAAGCATCAACCCTTCATCATAAATTTGGATCAGCAAAGCTTCCATGTTCTACAATCTCCCCCTATTTGATGGAGCCAAATTCTTTGGATGCTTTTTGGATTGTTCTATTTAGAATCTTACTTAACCTGCATTCACAAGAAAACATAGCAATATAGGATAATAGATTCCAGTTAATCAAGCACCACAAACTAGTTTCCACTAGGTGATTTCCAGTGAGGAACATCAGCCAAATCAATGTGAGAAACTAGTCAATCATGCATAGGTGCAATATTAGCAAAACAATCGGTTATTTTGCAGGAATAACCGGTTAAAATATGTGACAGTGTTTTATATCAAATCAAAATCCAGTTATAGCAATGTTCAATCAAATGTACAAAACAGAAACCCTAAACCCAAAATTAGAACATTACAACCCAAAGCTCACTTCTCCTCATATTTGTCTTCACAAATAGAATGACAGAAGGATTAAAAAACAGCATAGATTTAAGATAAGGCTTGTAACTCAATTATTCCCAATTCATTTCTTAGTGAATAAAACCTGTCTTTGGATAAGGGTTTTGTGAAGATGTCTGCAAGCTGGCTTTCGGTGGCAACGAATTGAATCTCACAGTCTCCATTACTGACATGATCACGAATAAAGTGATGTTTAATCTCAATGTGTTTGGTTCTGGAGTACTGAACCTGATTTTTTGTAAGATTTATTGCACTTGTGTTGTCACACAATAAAGGGACCTTGCTGACTTTCAACCGAAAGTCCTCCAGCTGTTGCTTGATCCATAAGATTTATGCACGACAGCTTTCTACAGCTATATACTCCGCTTCAGCAGTTGACAAGCTACACAAGCTTGCTTTTTGCTATGTCATGATATAAGGCTTGAACCAAGTAGATGGCATGTTCCACTTGTGCTCTTTCTATCCAATTTACATCCTGCAAAATCAGAATAAGAATATCCTACTAATGAATAAGAGAGTGTGAAGGATACCATAGACCCACGGATGTTGTTCCTTTAAGATATTTTAGGATTCTCTTGGCAAATTTAAGATGAGATTCCCTTGGAAAGGATTGGAACCTTACACAAAGGAAAACAACAAACATAATATCTGGTCTACTTGCAATAAGATATAGTAAAGAACCAATCAACCTCCTGTATTTAGTTTGGTCCACTGCTGTTCCAGCTTCATCAGTACTTAAGTAACAGTTTGTAGACATAGGTGTTGTTGCAGCTTTACAACTCTCCATCTCAAACTTTTTTAGAATATCATTGCAATACTTGGATTGACACAAGCATAAGTCTTATTTGGATTGCTTGATTTGCATCCCAAGAAAAAAACAGAGCTCCCCCATCATTGAAATCTCAAATTCTCCCTGCATAACTTTTACAAAATCTTCACACAATTTATTATTAGAAGAGCCAAAGATAATGTCATTTACATATATTTGAACTAAGATTATAGCATAGTCAGATTTTTTAATGAAAAGGGTTTTGGCAATCTTCCATCTTTCATATTGATGAGATAGAAGAAAACTAATTAACCTCTCATACCACTGTCTTAGTGCTTGCTTAAGACCATACAATGTTTTATTCAACTTGTATACATGATTAGGATGTAGGTGATCTTCAAACTCGGGTGGTTGTGATACAAAGATTTCTTCATTCAAAATTCCATTTAGGAAAGCACTTTTCACGTCCATCTAACATAACTTGAATCTATTCATGCATGCAAAGGCCAGTAAGAGTCTCACAACTTCTAACCTTGCTACTGGTGTGAAAGTCTCATCATAATCAATCCCTTCTTCTTGGTTGTATCCCTTGGCAACAAGCCTTGCCTTGTACCTTTTGATGACCCCTGAATCAACTTATTTGTTTCTGAAAATCCATTTTGTTCCTATGACATTTATTTCATCAGGAACCAAGACCCATACATCATTTCTCACAAACTGGTTGAGCTCCTCATGCATAGCAGCAGTCTAGTGCTCATCTTTGAGTGCATCATTGATTGTCTTTGGAATCTTGGAGACAAATGTTATATGATTGCAGAAGTTTGCTACATTCCTTCTTGTAGATACACCCTTGTTGATCTGCCCAATGATGTTTTCAACAGAGATATCTCTGGGGATCCTCCACTCTTTTGGAAGATCACATTGTTGCAGATTTTCAATCGGTTGTTTCGCAGAATCAACCGATTGATTTTTTGTACAGTTTTCTAGATTCTTCAAGAAGATATTCTGCTCATCTTCTTCTGTACTGATCTTGGTTGGACCTTGCTCATAATAGTTAGTTTCATCTAAAACAACATGCATAGATTCTTCTACAGTCATAAGTTTCTTATTGTAAACTCTATATGCATGACTAGATAGGGAGTAACCAAGGAAAATACCTTTGTCAGCTTTTGCATCAAACTTACCCAGATTTTCTTTACCATTGTTTAGGATGTATCATTTGCATCCAAATACCTTTAGGTGACCTATGTGAGGCTTCCTTCCATTTAGCAGCTCGTATGGAGTCTTTTTCAAAATTGGCCTGATAAGAACATGATTCATCATATAACATGTTGTACTTATTGCATCAGCCTAAAATCACTTAGGTAAGGATGATTCATTCAGAATTGTTCTGGCTAGTTCTTTGAGTGATCCTTTCCACCACTCAATTTTGCTGGGGTGTCCTTGGTGCAGAGAAGTTGTGGAAGATGCCTAGCTTGTTGCAAAAGTTGTTGAATTTCTCATTCTGAAATTCTCCACCATGGTCACTCTTAATTGCACCAATGTTGTTGCAACAAGTGTTTTGCAGTCTTTTTGCTAGCTTCTTGAATTCAGAATAAGCCTCCCCTTTTGAATGTAAGAATATTGTCCACGTAAACCTGGAAAAATCATTTACTACAACAAAAGCATACAAATTTCCTCCAAGACTCATAGTTCTTAAAGGACCAAAAAGATCCATGTGTAGTAGCTCAAGAGGTTTTGAGGTGGAAACAAAGTTTTTCAGTTTAAAAGATTGTTTTGTTTGTTTCCCCTTTTGGCAAGCCTCACACACATGTT
>Ga0123342_1010722_pt1 | contig 10347 bp, 8 predicted proteins | sample Turbeawhitnodule_FD_89960 | JGI IMG/M metagenome (GOLD analysis project Ga0123342, IMG submission 89960) | Root nodule microbial communities of legume samples collected from Mexico - Turtle bean Mexico white nodule | ecosystem: Host-associated > Plants > Roots > Nodule | place: Mexico: Nepantla... | reverse complement strand
TTTAGAGAATTTTCCACAAATTTTGATCATTGGAAAATTTTGATTTTTATTGTAATATCAACTTCTTAACTTTCTTGTTGATGTTGTCTGAAACTAAAAGGTTCTATATACACAGAATCTAGTGCAAAATACAGAATTTCATCTATACTTATAATAATTTCTATATATATAAAACGTAGACTAAGAAATAACAGAAAATCGTAGACTAAATATGTGTTTGTTTATGATTTTAGTACTTTTTATAAGGGATACCCTTATCCACATAATGATTAATTTATTCTTTGCTGATTTATTCTTTTCTGATAAAAAAAAAATTATTATGACAATTAAAACGCGAGACATTATACTTAATTATCACATATATACTCGTATACTTGAAAAGCAACTCCAATATTGCCACTAAAAGTGTAGTGGTTGACTTCTTAGTGGTTCTGTACATCTCTAGATGGATGGTCAATGGTTTCACATTCAGAGTCGATGGTTTTTATTCGTCTAGCAGTAGAATGGGAATTGGTGCCAAAGTTTTCTGAAATGATATTATTATTATGTTTTGCTATTGCATTAACAAAACAATTTTTCATTATCATACTTTTTTATAAGTTCGCATGTTTATGCAAAAAAGGGTTAAATTTTATTTTCAAAATTATGCCTAGATTTTCTATGATCCCGTCAAAAAAGCAAGTAGAAATCCACAGCAATTTAAAATAAAAAATGATTTATATAAGCATTTTAAATTATTCCTTATAAAGTTAAATAAAAGTTAAATATTTATTTTATAGTTTATAATTACTACGCCTTACTAGTTCACTCTCGGTCTGAGACTTACTACACCTTACTCCTTGGGTGTTTTGGTCTGAAATTTTTACCAGACGTCCGTCACTGTGTCTATTGAGTTTTGGCTGAGATTTGAGCCCTAGATTCGTCCCATACGACTGACAATAAACTTTTTATTGATCACTGTCAGCGCTGAAAGGAAGATTCGTTTGTGTGAAACTGTTTAATTTTTTCGTGCGTGATACTCATCCGTTTGACCTGAAATTTGTCGCGTTTTGTCCCGAATTCAGTGGAGATTCTTACGTGGAATTTCAGGAAAAAATTATTCTGTGAGAATTTTTTAGAAATTTTCACGCAAACACAGGCTATCCTCAACCAAAACTAGTGAAATTTCGCCCTATTTTCTGCAATTATTGTTCTGCGTCCGTATTGCGCTGAAAAAGTTCACACAAGTACTCTCATATGTTGTTTGCGCCCAGGTAAGGAGGCACGTCCATAAAGGAATCACTAAAAGAATATACGAGGAAGAAAAACCAGGACGTTTTGTTTTAAGAAAAACCAGTTTTGTTCACTCTCGGTCTGGGACTTACTACGCCTTACTCCTTGGGTGTTTTGGTCTGAAATTTTTACCAGACGTCCGTCACTGTGTCTATTGAGTTTTGGCTGAGATATGAGCTACAGATTCGTTCCACACGACTGGCAATAAACTTTTTATTTATCACTGCCAGGGCTGAAAGTGAGGTTCGTTTGGTGAAACTGTTTGATTTTTCTCGTGGGTGAATACTCATCTGTTTGACCTGAAATAACTCGCGTTTTTTTCACGAATTCAGTGGAGACTTTTACGTGGAATTTCTGGAAAAAACTATTTCGGGAGAATTTTCAGAAATTTTCACGCAAACTAAGGCTATCCTCTACAAAATCTTGTGAAATTTTGGCCTACTTTCTGCAATTTTTATACTGCGTCTTTATTGCGCTGAAAAAATTCACACAAGTACTTTCATATGTTGTTTGCGCCCAGGTAAGGAGCCACGTCCATAAAGCAATGACTAAAAGAATATACGGGAAAGAAAAGCCAGGTCGTTTTGTTTTCGAAAAACTAGTTTTGTTCACTCTCGGTCTCGTAGTTACTACAAATTACTCCTTGGGTGTTTTCGTCTGAAATTTTTACCAGACGTCCGTCACTGTGTCTATTGAGTTTTGGCTGAGATTTGATCCCCAAATTCGTTCCACACGAGTGGCAATAAACTTTTTATTGATCACTGCCAGGGCTGAAAGGAAGGTTCGTTTGGGTGAAACTGTTTGATTCTTTTCGTGCGTGAATATTCATCAGTTTGACCTGAAATTTGTCGCGTTTTGTCCTGAATTCAGTGGAGATTCTTACGTGGAATTTCAGTAAAAAACTATTTTGGGAGAATGTTTCAGAAATATTCACGCAAACCAAGGCTATCCTCTACCAAAACTTGTGAAATTTCGCCCTACTTTCTGCAAATTTTATTATGCGTTCGTATTGCGCTGATAAAATTCACACAAGTACTTTCATATGTCGTTTGAGCCCAGGTAAGGATTCACATCCATAAAGGAATCACTAAAAGAATATACGGGGAAGAAAAGCCAAGACGTTTTGTTTTCGAAAAACCCATTTTGTTCACTCTCGGTCTGGGGCTTACTACGCCTTACTCCTTGGGTGTTTTGGTATGAAATTTTTACTAGATATTCGTCACGGTGTCTATTAAGTTTTGGTTGAGATTTGAGCCCTAGATTTGTCCCACACGACTGACAATAAACTTTTTTATTGATCACTTTCAGGGCTGAAAGGAAGGTTCGTCTGTGTGAAACTGTTTGATATTTTTCATGGGTGAATACTCATCCATTTGACCTGAAATTTGTCACGTTTTGTCCCAAATTCAATGGAGATTCTTATGTGGAATTTCAGGAAAAAACTATTTTGGGAGAATTTTTCAGAAATTTTCCCACAAACTAAGGCTATCTCTACCAAAACTTGTGAAATTTCGCCCTACTTTCTGCAATTTTTATTCTGCGACTGTATTGCGCTGAGAAAATTCACACAAGTACTTTCACACGTTTTTTTGCGCCCAGGTAAGGAGGCACGTCCATAAAGGAATCACTAAATGAATATCCGGGGAAGAAAAGCCAGGATGTTTTGTTTTCGGAACACCAGTTTTGTTCACTCTCGGTCTGGGACTTATTACGCCTTAGTCCTGGGGTGTTTTGGTATGACATTTTTACCAGACGTTCATCACTGTGTCTATTGAATTTTGGCTGAGATTTGAGCCCCATAGTTGTCCCACAAGACTGGCAATAGACTTTTTATTGATCACTGCCAAGGCTGAAAGGAAGGTTCGTTAGGGTGAAACTGTTTGGTTTTTTTTCGTGCGTGAATACTCATCTGTTTGACCTGAAATTTATCGCGTTTTGTCCCGAATTCAGTGGAGATTGCTATGTGGAATTTCAGGAAAAAACATTTCGGGAGAATTTTTCAGAAATTTTCACGCAAACCAAGGCTATCGTATACCAAAACTTGTGAAATTTCGCCATACTTTCTGCAATTTGTATTCTGCGTCCATATTGCGCTGAAAAAATTCACACAAGTACTTTCATATGTTGTTTGTGCCCAGGTAAAGAGGCATGTCCATAAAGGAATCAGTAAAAGAATATATCGGGAAGAAAAGTCAGGACGTTTTGTTTTCGGAAAACCAGGTTTGTGCACTATCGGAATGGGACTTACTAGGCCTTACTCCTTGGGTGTTTTGGTCTAAAATTTTTACCAGACGTCCGTCACAGTGTCTATTGAGTTTTGTATGTGATTTGAGCCCTAGATTCGTCCCACAAGGCTGGCTATATACTTTTTATTGATCACTGCCAGTGCTGAAAGGAAGGTTCGATTGTGTGAAACTGTTTGATTTTTTTCGTGGGTGAATACTCATCCGTTGGACCTCAAATTTGTCGCGTTTTGTCCCGAATTCAATGCAGATTCTTACGTGGAATTTCAGGAAAAATCTATTTTGGGAGAATTTTTCACGCAAACCAAGGCTATCCTCTACCAAAACTTGTGAAATTTTGCCCTACTTTGTGCAATTTTTATTCTCCGTCCGTAATGCACTGAAAAATTTCACACAAGTACTTTCATATGTTGTTTGCGCCCAGGTTAGGAGGCACGTCCATAAAGGAATCACTAAAAGAATATACGGGGAAGAAAAGACAGGACGTTTTGTTTTCTGAAAATCAGTTTTGTTCACTCTCGGTCTGGGACTTACTACGCCTTACTCCTTGGGTGTTTGGTGTAAATTTTTTACCAGACGTCCGTCACAGTGTCTATTGAGTTTTGGATCGGATTTGAGCCCCAGATTCGTCCCACAAGACTTGCAATAAACTTTTTATTAATCTCTGTCAGGGCTGAAAGGAAGGTTCGTTTGTGTGAAACTGTTTGATTTTTCTCGTGGGTGAATACTCATCCGTTGGACCTGAAATTTGTTGCGTTTTTTCTCGAATTCAGTGGAGATTCTGACTTAGAATTTCAAGAAAAAACTATTTCAGGAAATTTTTTTAAAATTTTCACGCAAACCAAGGCTTTACTCTACCAAAACTTGTGCAATTTCGCTCTACTTTGTCTAATTTTTATTCTGCGTCCGTATTGCGCTGAAAAAATTCATAAAAGTACTTTCATATTTTGTTTGAGCCCAGGTAAGGAAGCACGTCCATAAAGGAATTGCTAAAACAATGTACGGGGTAGAATAACCAGGACGTTTGGTTTTCGAAAAAATAGTTTTTTTCACTCTCGGGCTGGGACATACTACGCCTCATTCCTTGGGTGTTTTGGTATGAAACTTTTCCAGACGTTCGTCACTGTGTCTATTGAGTTTTGGCTAAGATTTGAGTCCTGATTCGTCCCACAAGACTGGCAATAGACTTTTTATTGATTACTGTCAGGGCTGAAAGGAAGGTTCGTTTGTGTGACTTTTTGATATTTTTCGTGGGTGATTACTCATCCGTTTGACCTGAAATTTGTCGCGTTTTGTGCAGAATTCAGTGGAGATTCCTTGGTGGAATTTCTGGAAAAAACTATTTAGGGATAATTTTTTTCGTGGGTTAATACTCATCCGTTTGTCCTGAAATTTGTCGTGTTTTGTCCTGAATTCAGTGGAGATTCTTACGTGGATTTGCAGGAAAAAACAATTTCACGCAAACCAAGGCTATCCTCTACCAAAACTTGTGAAATTTCGCCTTACTTTCTGCAATTTTAATTCTGCGTCCGTATTGTGTTGAAAGAATTCATAAAAGTACTTTCATTTGTTGTTTGCGCCCAAGTAAGGAGGCACGTCCATAAAGGAATCACTAAAACAATATACGGGGCAGAAAAGCCTGGATGTTTTGTTTGCGGAAAACCAGTTTTGTTCACTCTCGGGGTGGGTATTATGACGCCTTACTCCTTGATTGTTTTGGTATGAAATTTTTACCAGACGTTCGTTACTGTGTCTATTGAGTTTTGGCTGAGATTTTAGCCCCAGATTCGTCCCACAAGACTGGCAATAAACTTTTTATTGATCACTGCGAGGGCTGAAAGGAAGGTTCATTTGTGTGAAACTGTTTGATTTTTTTCGTGGGCGAATACTCATCCGTTTGACCTGAAATTTGCCGCGTTTTGTCCAGAATTCAGTGGAGATTCTTAGGTGAAATTTCAGGAAAAAACTATTTCGGGAGAATTTTTCAAAAATTTTCACGCAAAACAAGGCTATCCTCTACCAAAACTTGTGATATTTCGTACTATTTTCTGCAATTTTTATTCTGCGTCCGTATTGTGCTGAAAAAATTCACACAAGTGCTTTCATATGTTGTTTGCGCCCACGTAAGGAGGCACGTCCATAAAGGAATTACTAAAAGAATATACGGGGTAGAAAAACCAGGACGTTTTGTTTTCGTAAAACCAGTTTTGGTCACTCTCGGGCTGGGACTTACTACGCCTTACTCCTTGGGTGTTTTGGTATTAAATATTTACCAGACGTTCGTCAATGCGTCTAGTGAGTTTTGGCTGAGATTTGAGCCTCAGATTTGTCCCACAAGACTAGCAATAAACTTTTTATTGATCACTGCCAGGGCTGAAAGGAAGGTTCGTTTGTGTGATACTGTTTGATTTTTTTCGTGGTAAATATTCATCCGTTGGACTTGAAATTTGTCGCATTTTGTCCCGTATATAGTAGATATTCTTACGTGGAATTTCAGGGAAAAACTATTTCAGGAGAATTTTTCATGCAAAATAAGGCATCATCTACCAAAACTTGTGAAATTTCGCCCTACTTTCAGCAATTTTTATTCTGCATCCGTATTGCGCTGAAAAAATTCACACAAGTGCTTTCATATGTTGTTTGCGCCCACGTAAGGAGGCACGTCCATAATGGAATCACTAAAAGAATATACGGGGAAGATAAGCCAGGACGTTTAGTTTTCGGAAAACCAGTTTTGTTCACTCACTGTCTGGGATTTGCTACGCCTTACTTCTTTGGTGTTTCAGTCTGAAATTTTTACCAGACGTTCGTCACTGTGTCTATTGAATTTTAGATGAGATTTGAACCTCAGATTCGTCCCACAAGATTGCAAATAAACTTTTTATTGATCACTGCCACGCCTGAAAGGAAGGTTCGTTTGTGTGAAACTGTTTGATTTTTTTCGTGGGTGAATACTCATCCCTTTGACCTAAAATTTGTCGCGTTTTGTCCCGAATTCAGTGGAGATTTTTACGTGGAATTTCAGGAAAGAACAATTTCAGAAGAATTTTTCAATCAAACCAATGTTATCCTCTACCAAAACTTGTGAAATTTCGCCCTATATTTTGCCATTTTTATTCTGTGTCCATTTTGCGCTGAAAAAATTCACACAAGTACTTTAATATGTTTTTTGGCCCAGGTAAGGAGGCATGTTCATAAAGGAATCACTAAAAGAATATACGGGGTAGAAAAACCAGGACGTTTTATTTTCGAAAAACCAGTTTTGTTCACTCTCGGGCTGAGACTTACTACGCCTTACTCCTTGGGTGTTTTGGTATGAAATATTTACAAGTCGTTCCTCACTGTGTCTATTGAGTTTTGGCTGAGATTTGAGCCCCAGATTCGTCCCACAAGACTGGCAATAAACTTTTTATGGATCCCTGCCAGGGCTGAAAGGAAGGTTCGTTTGTGTGACTTTTTGATATTTTTCGTGGGTGAATACTCATCCGTTTGACCTGAAATTTATCGCGTTTTGTCCCGAATTCAGTGGAGATTGTTAAGTAAAATTTCAGCAAAAAACTATTTTGGGAGAATTTTTCAATTAAAAAAGGTTATCCTATACCAAAACTTGTGAAATTTCGCTCTACTTCCTGCAATTTTTATTCTGAGTTCGTTTTGCCTTGAAAAAATTCACAAACTATTTTCGTATGTTTTTGGGGCCCAGGTAAGGAGGCACGTCCATAAAGGAATCACTAAAAGAATATACGGGGTAGAAAAACCAGGACATTTTGTTTTTGAAAAACAAGTTTTGTTCACTCTCGGGCTGGGACTTACTACGCCTTACTCCTTGGGTGTTTTAGTATGAAATTTTTACCAGATGTTCGTCACTATGTCTATTGAGTTTTGGCAGATCTTTGAGCCCCAGATTTGTCCCACAAGACTGGTAATAAACTTTTTACTGATCACTGCCAGGGTGAAAGGAAGGTACGTTTGTGGGAAACTGATTAATTTTTTTCGTTGGTGAATACTCATTCGTTTGACTTGAAATTTATCGCGTTTTGTCGATAATTCAGTGCAGATTCTTACGTGGAATTTAGGAAAAAAACTATTTCGGAAGAATTTTTCAGAAATTTTCACGCAAACCAAGGCTATCCTGTACCAAAACTTGTGAAATTTTGCCTTACTTTCTGCAATGTTTATTCTGCGCCCGTATTGCGCTGAAAAAATTCACACAAGTACTTTCATATGTTTTTTGCGCCCAGGTAAAGAGGCACGTCCATAAAGGAATCACTAAAATAATATACGGGGAAAAAAAGCCAGGATGTTTTTTTTCGGAAAACCAGTTTTGTTCACTCTCGGTCTGGGATTTACTACACCTTACTCCTTGGGTTTTTTGGTATGAAATTTTTACCAAACATTTATCACTGTGTCTATTGAGTTTTGACTGAGATTCGTCCCATAAAACTAGCATCTGTTTCACCTGAAATTTATCGCGGTTTGTCCCGAATTTAGTGGAGATTCTTACATGGAATTTCAGGAAAAAACTATTTTGGGAGAATTTTTCAGAATTTTCAATGAAACCAAGGTCTATACCAAAACTTGTGAAACTTCGCCCTACTTTCTACAATTTTTATTCTGCGTCCGTTTTGCGCAGAAAAAATTCACACAAGTACTTTCATATGTTGTTTGCGCCCAGGTAAGGAGGCACGTCCATAAAGGAATTTCTAAAAGAATATACAGGGAAGAAAAGCCAGGACGTTTTGTTTTCGGAAAACCTGTTTTGTTCACTCTCAATCTGGGACTTACTAAGCCTTACTCCTTGGGTGTTTGGGTCTGAAATTTTTACCGGACGTCCGTCACTGTGTCCATTGAGTTTTTGCTGAGATTTGAGCCTTAGATTCGTCCCACAAGACTGGCAATAAACTTTTTATTGATCACTGTCAGGGCTGAAAGGAAGGTCCGTTTGTGTGAAACTGTTTGATTTTTTTCGTGGGTGAATACTCATCTGTTTGACCTGAAATTTATCACCTTTTGTCCCGAATTTAGTGGAGATTCTTACATGGAATTTGAGGAAAAAACTATTTGGGAGAATTTTGCAGAATTTTTCAATCAAACCAAGGTTATCCTATACTAAAACTTTTGAAATTTCGCTCTACTTTCTGCAATTTTTATTCTGCGTCCGTTTTGCGCTGAAAAAAATTCACACAAGTACTTTCATACGTTGTTTGCACCCAGGTAAGGAGGCATGTCCATAAAGGAATCACTAAAAGAATATACGGAGTAGAAAAATCAGGATGTTTTGTTTTCGAAAAACTAGTTTAGTTCACTCTTGGGCTGGGACTTACTACGCCTTACTCCTTGAGTGTTTTGATATGTAATTTTTACCAGACGTTCGTCACTGTGTCTATTGAGCTTTGGCTGATATTTGAGCCCCAGATTCGTCCCACAAGACTGGCAATAGACTTTTTATTGATTACTGTCAGGGCTGAAAGGGAGGTTCGTTTGTGTGAAACTGTTTGATTTTTTTCGTGGGTGAATACTCATCCGTTTGACCTGAAATTTATCGCGTTTTGTCCCGAATTCAGTGGAGATTCTTACGTGGAATTTCAGGGAAAAACTATTTAGGGAGAATTTGATATGATTCCAATAACATGAAAGAGGCATTATATGGACATGTTATGGATTTAACTTGAGTTGGAATATGATTAGGCACTTTTCGAGAATTGGATCAATGTTCTTAACATTTAAGAACTCACGAAATCATAAGCAACCAAGCCAAACTCTCATAAAAACCCGTTTTATGACAAAGGAACCGATTAGAAGAAGTAAGAAAGCAAATGAACCAATTAAAACATCCTAGAAATCAAATGAACCGAACTAAAGCAGATTAAAATGCAAATGAACTGATTAAAAGTAACTAGGAATCAATTGAACCGAAGAACAACAAGATGAAATGCAAATGAACCGATTAAAGAGACTAGAAATTCCTAAGACATGTTTTAGAGTTTATTTGGGAATGGAAATTGATGAATAAGATGGAAAAGAGAAGAAGACTTATGTGGTTGGAGTCCTTGGAGAGGATCATGCCACTTGAAGGATGCAAATCTTCAAGATGAGTGTAGATGCCGCCACTTGAGGTTCCAAGAATGCACTCAAGATAAGACTAGAATAGGAGAAGACACAAGTCTCCCAATCACTCATCAATTTGGGAGAATTTCTTTACTCAAAATATCAAATCTGAATTAGAAGGACTCAAGCCCTCCTTTTATAGGAGAAGGACCAGTTATGAAAGTACAAGAAGCTTACAAAGGAAGCTAACAAAGGTTACCTTGCAACTATTCCACTTCTAGCGCCTAAAGTGGAGGAAGAAGAAAGGATACCTTCTAGATTTTTCAAAAGCTAATATCTAAATATGCTTTACACAAGAGGTATCTTTAGGTTTCCCTCTTAGCACCTACCTAAACACTATTTTTAAAGTTTATACAAAAAGAGAAAATATTTGAACACTACTTCCTAATTCTTCAAATTTGTTCCTTGTAATCCTTTGAGGTAAAAAGGATGATGAGCTAATATTCCTTTGAGTATCTTCAAATTCGTCCTCTTTCTCTTCTTCTTCTTGATCTTCATCATACTCCCCGAGTTGGAGAGAATTCGACCACGAATTCTGAAGACCTACAGAAAAAGGAGTTAGATCATTGATATTAAAGGTATGACTTCCAAGAAATGTATCAGGCATATCTAACTCATAAGCATTATCATTAATCCTCTTTAGGACTTGAAAAGGTCCATCTCCTCGAGGCATAAGTTTGGACTTCCTTTGATTAGGAACACGATCCTTTCTCAAGTGAAGCCA
>Ga0123342_1010721_pt1 | contig 10347 bp, 3 predicted proteins | sample Turbeawhitnodule_FD_89960 | JGI IMG/M metagenome (GOLD analysis project Ga0123342, IMG submission 89960) | Root nodule microbial communities of legume samples collected from Mexico - Turtle bean Mexico white nodule | ecosystem: Host-associated > Plants > Roots > Nodule | place: Mexico: Nepantla... | reverse complement strand
CTGGTGTGCTGGAGATCGGAGCACGCCAACTTAATAACTGGCGACTACACGAGCCCCCCGACTTCCTTCCCTTCTGCCAGCAAGGCGTCCCATCAACACGCCTATACAATAGCTTGATGCCACATCATCACTTCCGACTACCAGGGCGGTACAATAACATACGATGAATTCACATGTCCTAATCTAGCATGCCATATATCATACGAATCAACAATATAAGCAGAAGATTCAGATTCATTAATAACTTCATAAATGTTCAATACAAAAAGCTTTGATCACAATATCCCTTCCCCACAAAAACATTGTTTTTTTGTCATAACAATCTTGTCTGATTCAAATGACACTTTAACCCCAACTTTGCTTAGAAATGCCACATAGATCAAATTAACTCTAATTGATGGCACGTGTAGCACATCACTCAAAGCCAGAGTTTTATCAGATGTGAGCTTTAGAAGAACTTTTCCTTTTCCTAGGACAAGAGTTATCCTAGAGTCACCGAGATAAACTTGTTCTTCTCCATCCCCCACACTTGTGTAGGAGGTAAACACATTTTTGTTTGCACAAATGTGTCTGGTAGCCCCAGAGTCTACCACCTATTTGCTCACATTTGTCACAAGATTTACTTGTGAAACGACTGCCACAATAGTATCTTCCTCTTCGGCTAGATTTGCCTTAGGAGGATAGTCGTTTTTTGCCCTATGTCTGCACTTAGGTGCATGATGATCTGGCTTTCCACAGACAAAGCAATTACTCTTTTTCTTGAAAGTGGGGTTAGTTCCATTGGGACGAGAGAATTTATTATATTTCTTTTTATGATCAATTTTTTTCTCGTACCTTTCTGGAGCTAGTTTGTCTTCTACCACGTTTGCTTTGGCAAACAAAGTTTTGGCCTTTGCAACAACGCACTCCTTCATGTTTGTGTCTTCGATGATGATGTGGTGATTAGATCTGATAGTGACATCTGTTTATGTCTATGCTTCAGTTGTTGTTTGTAATCTGTCCAAGATTGTGGAAGCTTTTCGATCAAGAGTTTGGACATGGCAAGGTTATGCTTTCAGTTTTGATATCTTCAATCAGCTTGTGATATTCGTTTATTTGGAGTTTGATGTATTTGCCTTCGATCATCTCCCATCGGTAGTAGTTTGCAATTACGAAACTTTGTCTGACGATGTCTTCGACAGTATATTTGAGGATAAGAGAATCCCAAATATCTTTTGCATTCTTATAAGAAGCATAGACATCGAACAGATCGTTAAATAACACACTAAGTAAGGTGTGACGACATACCTTATTTGCATGGATCTAATCATCAACTTGTTTCGCAGCCGTGCTTGAGTCGGGTTTAGAAGTTGTAAGTGCAAGAGCAACTTCGTACATGTCCAATAGGGTGGACACACGTTCTTGCCAACATCGAAAATTCTGACCGATGAAGACTTCAATTTTCGAGACATCCAGAAATGGTTTTGCAAAAATGGTTTGCGTTGCGGAAATGGTGTTTGACGTTTCCAGAGCAGCATTGTTGGTTTTTTCCGTCTTGTTAGCCATAAGTCCTTACGATTGTAGTAAAATAGGCTTTAAAATGAACAACATTGATTTCTCCAGGCGTGAGTAATCACTGTTCATAAGGACTCATCCGCGATGTATTGTGCAAGTCCCCCAGGATACAACAGGAACTTCCTGGAGATTTTCGAAGATCAGAACTAGCAATTTACTCTTAAAAGAGTAATACCCAATAGAACCCAATATAATAGTGAAATAAAATAAAATAAAGTAAATGAGGAGAGAGAAAGTGAAAAAGGTGAGAGGAAGAAGAAGGAGTCGTTGGTGGGTGAAGAAGATGAAGAAGGTGAAAATGAGAGATACGTTTTCTGAAGGGGATGGAGATCTCTTTATATAGGGAGAGGAACAACAAAATTTGTTGCAACTTCTAGACCCACGTGCTTCCGTTCAACATCTCAATTGCGACAACGTTCTAAAATCTCGAAAGACCAGGCAATGCGATGGCAGAAGCGAAGCAATGTTCTTCAACTTTCGAAGGATCAAGCAGTGCTTTCCCGATCATGCGGCCACAATCCTGGGTGGAGAAGGCAACGAGCGCGACAATCTCGGTGCAGTTCCAGTCTTACTGCACTTCCGAGATCTCTTCCAACAAAATCAAAAAATCTAGAATTTTCCACACAATCTGATTTGTTTTACAACATACTCTGTTTTTCGTTTATTATTTTGCACTATCTGATTCACAACATTTTTTAGGATTTTGTTTATGCAAGTTTACCACAAATTGGTTCGTGAACCCCTCCTTGAATTATATTGGTGGAGGGGATAACCTTAGTGACCAGTTTATACCCAAACAAATAGTCATAATTTGAGTTGATTGGTATACTAAAAGAACATTGTAGTGTTTGGGTGAATACAAGGTATGGTGGTTGGTATATGAAGGCACCGTGCATGAGTTAGTTAAGGATAAAAAGTGAAAAAAAATTGGCATCTTAAAAGGCAATGATGATGGCAGAAACAAATTTGAAAGGCTTAGGAAAGAAGTTTGAAGTCAATATTTTAAATTGAAGTTGCGCATGGATTTTTGCGTCTCCCAACGAATTTAGAGAGACTATAATATACTCCTAAATGATAATGATATCAAGCTTAAGTCAATTGATCGATAGAGGGTTAAAGCAAATGTAAGTAATAAGGGTGCAACTTTTGGTAGGATTTTAACTTAGAGGATCAAGACATGCATGTGGCTGGGTATTTTGAAATAAGAATGCAAGGTCTAAGTGTTACTCAAGAGTTGAACACTAGTTATGATGTCAAGTTGATCAAATTATGTATGAGGTGAGATTTAAACATTTTGTTAAATTGGGAATGTGTGTTGTATGGACGGTTAGAAAAATGCTCCAAGTGTTGTTGATATGCAACTAAACAATTATTAAATATAAATTAGTTTTAGAGATAAAATTAATCAGTTACTATTTAACTAAATTAAATATTATTTTATAAACTAAATAAATTATTGGTATCTAAAGTAGTTTTTATTATTAATAAAAATTTATAAAATAGTTTCTAAATTGGTATCTAACTATTAACTATCTAAGTTTTAGCTATTTATTACTTTATATGCTAAATTAGTCTCTATTAGTCTTTTAGAGACTAATTTAAAATCTAAAATATTAGTAGTTAAAACTTTGATAGTTAATTTAGATAACAATTTAGAAATTATTTTATAATTTTTTATTCATAATAGAAATCACTTTAGCTACCAATAATGTTTTAGTATCGGATTTAGTCAATATAATAACTAATTATTTTTTATCTAAAGTTTGTTGTTATTTAATTATTTTCTTATCGTGATATTCTTTGTTGATGAGTTGTGCTCACAAATTATTATGTGTTAAGTGGGACAACATGTACCATCTAAAAGTGAAAAAGTCATTATTATTTTATTTTAATTTAGCATATTATACATGTGTTTTGATTGATGAAAAACTTCACTTAAGATAAAATGTGCATACCTCTCATAGGTCTTAGATGATTGTTACTTGAAAAAAAAAATGTGTAAATTGGTTATTGGGGCTTGATATTAGTGATAAATATTTAGCTTTAGCCTTAGAGTTGTACAAAGAAAAATCAAGCACTACAAGAAATAATGATGGTAGAGTCTCCAAAAGAGCGACCCAAAGAGCAAAAGAGATACGCTACATGAGGTTGGTATGAGCTTAGCATTCCAATAGAAATGGAAGCTAATATTTTAGTGGTTATGCATTAGAGACTACCACCAATGGGACACAAATTTATAAGGTAGTGTTGGTTAAGCCTACATAAAGAAAAAATATATTATTTAACTATAGCATAGGTTTGGGGGACACTAAAATGGATATAAAATTAAATAATTATTAAGAAGTGGACTTTAAGCCTAAATCAACCTCATAAAACCGGCTTATAAGGTGAGGTTTGCACCCACTTATATACTATGAAATCTCCTAATTTCTAGTCGATGTGGGATCTCCAACACACCCCCCTCACGCCGAGATTATCAACTCGTGTATGAGACTATATATTATCGGGTCTCCAACACACACCCCTCATGCCGAGGCTACCAACTCATGTATGAGACTATATATTATGGATGGTATGATAACAGACCGATAACAGGTGGTCTGATAAGCCCAACAAGCAATCGCTAGGATAGGCTCGAAATGGCTCGGATACCATATTAAGGAGTGAACTTTAAGTCTAACTCAACCTCATAAATTTAGCTTATTAGTCAATGTGAGATCTCCAACAATAATTAAACTTAGCATCGTAGTTGGGAACACTACGTGAGAAAACAAATGTGAGTAAATTGTCGTCATTGGGGACAATACCTGGGAAACAAATATTAGTGTCGCCTAAACCTACGCTAAATGTAATAAAATATTAACTTGCATTCACTTTGTGTCCCCATTCTCGACGCAGTATCATTCTACAACTTATTTTTTGATTGCATCTACTTTGTGTCCTCATTCTAGACGCAAACTTATTATTATTATTTTAATACTTTTTAATTTGCATCCACTTTGTGTCCCTATTCTAGACTCAATATTATTTTGTCACTTAATTTTTTTTATTGCATCTACTTTATGTCCCATTTTAGATGCTAACTTATTATTATTATTTTAATAATTTTTAGTGTGAATTAAAGATCTCCATTATGAACATAATATTTGACATTTATTTTTGTGTCTAACTTGAGTAAACTTCACCCTTACTAGTGTCTTCTTTTTTATAGCTCCGCTCTTTGTTGGTAGTTAAAATGAATTTTACTTGTAGTTATTGTATTTATTATTGAGTGATGTTGATTAGACTTTTATAATTAGACTTTTATAAATGATTAAAAAAGGATAAATTTATTCTTCCAATAATTAATTATTAATATATGTTTGTAGTTCAAATAATAATGTGTTAATCGATGTTTGTTAGGGATTGATTTAAGTAATTAATGAATTGGGTATCCATAATAAAAATATATATTTTATTTATGATATTCATATCAAAATTTTAAGAAAAAATTTGGTGGAGGAACACAATTACGAAGATCTTATGGTAGTGATTTAAGCGGCTACATATTTGAAAGAGTTTGAAATAAATTTGTCCAACATAAAAAAGAGAGTAAAAAATGTAGCTTATAATTGGATTGGTTGATGAATATAATTAACATATTTAATCTAAGTATGCATTTATTATTATAAAAATAATATTATTATTAATATTATTTTTTATTATAATTAGTATATAATTAAATGTTTTAAAAAATATTTTCAAAACCTTTTTAACATAATAACTTGTACATAATACTAAAAAAACAAAAGATAAAAAGAACAAAAGACAATAAGATAGACAACAAATTTTGACAAACATCGACATATTGTGTTCTGAATTAAACTAAACTATTATAAAGTTGAACCAAACTTAGAAAAATTGAAAGAGTTTAATTCAATTGTTAATAATTTAAATTAATAGAAAGTTACAATATGATTAACTATATCAAACTAAATTGAACTACGTGAACAGTATAGAATATTATCAATAAATATCTTTTTTTAATCATATAAGGTATAATTTAGTTTGTTTGAACTAATTATACATAAGAACAATTCAGTTTTAAATTTAAATTAATATAATAATTTAGTACAAGTTTTTTAAACAATTCAAATTCTTCTATGCAATTCAACTCAATTTAAATTCTTTTATGTCATTCAACTCAATTTAATATTAATTCAATTTAGTTCAAATATTTTCAAACAACTTTATATTACTTAAAAATGCACAAATTCTCACAACATATGTATCCTTCTCAAGTTGGTGTTATACATACTATTGACTACATATTAAACAATACTTACTATTTTTTTAATGAAAATAACAAATAATCACTAATACAAACATATATTCATGTGTCAATAATAAATTATTGTTTTTGCAATCTACCTATTATGCTAGTAATATATATTTAAAGATAGTCATCATGTTCTTTTAGTGTATACTTGTATAATTTTACAATACAATTACAACTTAAGGATATTATATGTACACTATTTAAATTATCTAATTTAATTTTGAAAAAAAAAATATTTTTTAATATATAATTTTATGATAAGCATCAAAATGAAATATGACATTTGAGTTAAACTGAGACTCTAAATTTCAACAACATTTACCATCACATTGAATTTTTTTTATTTAAAACATCCTACATTTTCTTTTCAATACCGATTTGTTTATGTAAGTATCTAAAAAATAACCTCTCTTTTTTTATTTGCATCTAGAAAATAACTTTAGAGTATAAGTGGTATGTTTTAAATGATACCTGAATATTTTATTATTAAAATGAAAAGAACATATAAATAGAAATTTCAGTTATTCATGTTTCATTTTAAAAAAATCATCATCTCTCTAGAAGTTTGTTTTTTCCTTTCCTCACCCTTCTCTCTAAGATTCTAACCTCCTCGCTCATCAGTTTGATGATTGGAGTCCACCATTAGACTCCTGATAGTGAAGACTACAAGATTGTCCGATCAGAATCCCTAATAGAATAAGTTCATTTTTGCTCTTCTCTTTGAGTTAAATTTTGAACTTGTAGGTTTGTCTCAATCTAGGTTTTTGCATGTGACTTATTTAGCTTCAAGTCTCGGTTAACTCAGTCTTGGTGGTATAGTTAGATTTTTTTATCAAGACTTTGTGGTGCAGGTTAAGCTACCTTTGAGTTTTTGATAGATTTGGAGTTCTTAGTGAGCATTTGTTCAGGTAAGGGAAGCTAGTTGACATTTCCAATAGAATCCTAGGCTAGAAATTCTGGATGTGCGGGTGACGTGGTCACCAATCTCAAATTATCTTGCGGGATTTTTTGTTTTTAAGTAGATTGGAATTTGATTGAGATTAAAAAGTGAAATTGTAGATATAGTAGATGTTGTAGAATGTATATGAATTTGGAATTGAATGAGTTAATGAATGTTTTGAATAGTTTATTGAATCAATTCAAATGTAATGTTTGGTGAGAATTGATTGTTTGATTTTAAATGATTTTGGTTTAGAAATCATATATATGTATAGATAGACATAATAGCTCAATGACTCAATGAGAGTGCTTGAATAATTCTGAGCAAGAATTCTCAATGAAATGTGTAGATTTATAAAATTATGAGTTGAATGAAATGTTAGTACAGAGATATAACAGGTATTACCGGTTTATGCATATTTTTCTGTATATCTCACTCAGGCGAGATAATTCTCACTTAAGCGAGAATAAAATGAAAAATGAGGTGTTGTGGGGTTCGTTTTCACCCAAGCGAGAAGAAATCTCGCTCAGACGAGACCTAAGATGAAATTTTTGATGCTCTTGGATTCAATCTCGCTCAAGTAAGAGAATTTTCGCTTGAGAAAGACACATTCTCGCTTAAGCGAGATGATTTTCACTCAAGCTATACTATAAAAAAAAAAAAAAAACTTAAAACTGGAATTTTTTTCTTTGTTTTTAAAAGGTAGGTTTATTTCTATTTTATAGTTTTAACTTATAACTTATGTAAAATTTGGTTCTATGTATATTTTTATGTGACTTTTTTTATGAATTTTGTTGTGTATTGAAATTCTAAGTTTTGGTATGATTTAATTTTGAGATTTTGGATATTATGAGATATCGAATATGAATCTTAATCAAAACATATTTTCATAAAAGAAAATACCATGTTATGATTGTTTAGAATGTGCATTGATTAGAGATTAGTCTAGAAGGAGATATCTTGACTCATGACATATTAGAGTCATATAGATGAAGATTATATGATTTTGTCTGCGGTGTGAAATAAAATGTGATCTTTTATGTCATATGAATTAACCTTGTCATACTAGGTGATATGATATTGAAATTATTTATGCACATCTCTGAATTTAAGTCAATGCACGAGTCTTCCAAAAATATAGTCAAGTGTCTGAGTATGTTGGTTAGTAGAAATCTGACATGAGAAATACAAATGATGATTTATGATAGACCCTTGATGGTTTGAGAAACTGTATGGGACTTGATGAATTATCTTTGTTAAATTGAAATTGAAATTTTATAATTAGCTTACCCTATTGTTTGTTGTGTTTTCTTTTCTTTAGTGATGATCATATTTTTACACGGGAGCAAATGAGGTTGTAGGTAATAGAGATCCTCAGTGAGTAGCTGGGAGATTAGATGGCTTAATTCTTGGAGACTTATGATTTAATAACAAAATTAACTTATATTTACACCAGGAGGATTTTTTTTCATATGTTTCTTTATTTTTCTTCTTTTATTAGTTAAGTTTGAAACTATTATTCTAACATACATTTACCAGCTTTAGAGGGTGTTTGGTGTGTTAGATACTAGTTTATTTAATTAATTTATAAGTTACTTTAATCAACGCAATAGTATTTAGTAAGTAGATTAAAGTAGTTTATATTAGGGGCTTATAATTTATAAGTTATAAGTTAACTCAGTTAGCTTCTAACTTATTTAATTTTCTTCTATTATTTTTCTTATATTTTTAGACATGTATTTATTATCCTTAATTTACTTTTACCTATTAATAGTTATTTCAATTTTATGAAGCCGAATAATTATTGCATTATTTGTAATATTTCTTAACTTGTTTTAATTTTTTTTATAAAATTTAAATTAAAAAAAATTAACATTACAAATTGAAATAACAAATGTTTCATTACACTATGTTATGTGAAACACATACAAAATTATCAAAAATAAATTCAATATAACAATAGTTTAAATTAAGAAATAAAAAATCCAAAATTATGAAAAATAATTAGAAATTAAATTTTATTAATGTTCATTAGATGAACTCAATTAAATAAAATTACCTGTCCAAATAAAATAAGCATACACAACTTTTAAAAAATAAATAAAAGTATTGCAAAGATTTGTAAGGGTCTAGAAAATTATTTTAGAGTAGAAGTGGTATATTTAAAATGACTCCTGAATATTTTATTATTAAAATGAAAAGGACATAAAAATAGAAAATTCAGTTATTCAGGTTTCATTTCAAAAGAACCACCATCTCTCTAGAAGTTTCTTTTTTCCTTTTCTCTCCCTTCTCTCTAAAATTCTAACCTTCTCACTCATCAGTTTGACGATCGGAGTCCACCATTAGACACTTGGCAGCGAGATCTATAAGACTACCCAATCAGAATCTCTGATAGAGTAAGTTCATTTTTTACTCTTCTCTGAGTCAAATTTTGAACTTGTAGGTTTGTCTCAATCTGAGTTTATGCATGTGCCTCTTTTAGTTTTATGATTAGTCTTTGTCAGATCAGAGTCTTAGAGATAGAGTTAGATTTTTTATCAGGACTCTGTGGTGCAGATTAAGATACTTTTGAAGCTTTTGGTAGGTTTGGAGCTCTTCGTGAGCATATGCTCAAGTAAAAGTAAGGGAAGCTAGTTTAAATTGCCAATAGAACCCTAGGTTAGAAGATCTAGATGTGGGGGTGACATGGTCACCAATTCCAAATTTTTGTTGCAGGATTTCTTATTTTGAGTAGATGGTAGTTTGATTGAAATTGAAAGTGTTGTGATTGAGAATTGATTTTTTTTATAATTGAAATTGAAAGTGTTGCGATTGAGAATTGATTTTTTTATTATTGAAATTGAAAGTGTTGTGATTGAGAATTGATTGTTTGATTTTAAATGGTTTTGGATTTAGAAATCATATATATGTATAGATGGACATAATAACTCAATGATTCAATGAGACTGATTATATCATGCTGACCAGGAACTGTCAATGTAATGTGTAGATTTATAAACTTATAAATTGAATGAAATGTTGATTTAGAATCTAACAGGTATAACAAGTTATGCAAAAAGTTTCTGTATAACTCGCTCAAGTTAGATAATCATAGCTCAAGCTAGAATAAAAAATAAAATTTTGGGTGCTCTCGGATTGCGTTTAGCTCAAGCTATCAAATTCTAGCTCAAGCTAAAATTTTGGGTGCTCTCGAGTTGGATTTAGCTAAAGCTATCAAATTCTAGCTCAAGCTAGCAAATTATAGCTCAAGCTAAAATTTTGGGTGCTCTCGGGTTTATTCCAGCTTAAGCTAGCAAATTCTAGCTCAAGCTAGAGACTCTTTTAAAAAAAATCAGAAATTTCTTTTTTTATATATATTTGCTTTTAAAAGGTTGGTTTATTTCTTTTTGTATAGTTATAAATTATATACACTTTTATTTCATGTATATTTAATTGAAAATCTCTTTAATTAGACATTTATATGATTAGTAGATGAATTGTGGTATGTTTTGGAAATTCTAAAATTTTGTATGATTTGATTCTTTGATGTTGG
>Ga0123342_1010720_pt1 | contig 10347 bp, 6 predicted proteins | sample Turbeawhitnodule_FD_89960 | JGI IMG/M metagenome (GOLD analysis project Ga0123342, IMG submission 89960) | Root nodule microbial communities of legume samples collected from Mexico - Turtle bean Mexico white nodule | ecosystem: Host-associated > Plants > Roots > Nodule | place: Mexico: Nepantla... | reverse complement strand
ATATATATATATATATATATATATATATATATATATATATATATATATATATATATATTCATATGTATTTCATAAAAGAATGAATGTATTTATATGCTCTAAATAAAAGTCCAATAAAAATAATTACTTTATCATAACTCTTACGTTTTCTTTAATTTGTCTTATTGTCTTGCATACGTTAAGAGTTAAAACCAAATTATAAATAATAGTTATCAATATATAACAATACAATAAATTGTCATAACTATTAACGGTTTTTACTCATTAATATATATTCATTACAATATAAATATATAATAAATACTTATATATTAAGTAACTGGTAGTATATCATATTTTCTATTTTTATAACTTAACATCTCTAATAAATAATTCATCTATGAATTCAATAGTTTTATGTAATAATTAGATACCGTGTACTTACATATTGTAAAGATCGATCTATCATAGAAAACTTTTGGTTAATTTTATTATGGGCAAAACTTGTTGGGTTATTGATAATCTTATTGCCCCACGTGTTAGATAAACCCGTGATAAAAACCAACAACTCATTTTCGATAATTAGACTAAAAGAAAATAAAAGAACAAGTATGAAGATTAACTCTTCGCTGGAATTTGTTTGGGAGAAGACATATTTTGAGTTTTCCAAGAATCTAAAATTGAGAAAGTATGTTTCTCATGTTAAGTTTATCTTTCAAAAAAAATAATATTTTAGAAAATTATGTTTCTCGACAATGATTTTCAATCAAGCTTTTCCACTAAAATATTTTCATGCAAGATTAGATTTTAATTTTTTTTGAATTTTTTTAGTTTTTTAAATATTTTGTTTCCATACAAAAAATGATTTAGCATTAAAAAATAATTTAAAAATATTAATATTAGTTATTTTTTAGTTGATCTTAATAGATTATTTTTTTTCATATTCATTATGATCATTTCAACATTGAAATTTTTTTTCTCAATTGACGCTAAAATATGTCTTCATTTAATGTCAATCATATCTACTTAGGTTACATCAAATATAATATATGTTGTTTGACTTAGATCAATAATAAAGTAATATGATTGTTACTTGAAAAATAAGTACCATAAATTTGAGTATTAAATTTTTTTTCCGTAATCATTTATCAATAAATAATGTTCCTATTAATTATGTTATACTTTGGTCAAGTCAAGTCTTACTCTAGCCAACATTATTTTGGTCAAAATCAAATTTAAGAAAGAAAACAAAGAAAAGATACATAAATTTTTAAATATTTAAATTATCTAAGATTCACTTTTGTTTCAATTTTTTTATCCAAATAATATATTTTATAATAAAATTTCAAATATTTTGTAGAAATGAATTAACCCTCTTAAATATTTTATCTAATCTAAGTATAATGTAAAAGTAAAACTTTTATTTTTATTTCAGCGTTAAATTTACACATTAGCCTAAGACAAGTGAGTTATCTAATAAATTATATTTATTACAATAGTTTATAGAGGAGATAATTTTTCATATATTATTATAAATTTTTATTTTTGCAGTGCAAATATCTCTAGTTTCATATGTACATTCATTATTGTTATATATAAAGTAAATAAGTTTGATATATTATTTAAATGCAAGTTAAATTTCATGTCTGACGCTTAGTATTAACACGCAAACAATCCTATTATAGTTCAATACTCACTTCTATAATTAATTTATTGAATTTATAAATGAAATGAGTGAAGTTGAACAAAAATATAACTTCTTAAATAAAAGAGTTAAACTTAGATTCATGTATATAAATAAACTTGATATACGTGTATGCTTATAGGGGTAAATTAGATAATTAGATATGTTTATAATTATTTTAATATAAACTTTAATTTTTATAAAATATATCTTGAGGGTAGTTTAATTTTAATTAATTTCAAAACTTTTACCATATTCAATTCTAATATATTTTTATATAGTATATTTACCATTAAACTTATATACTTTAAATATATTATTGTATTTTTTTATTAAAATATAAAATAAGGTAGAAAGAACATATTTTAAATAAAAATAAAATAAAAATAAAGTTAAAATGCATAATAAATTAAATTAAAATAAAATAAATTTATCATCTATTTATACAAATTTTTGAAGTATAATCCCTGGAATAAATGGTATGATAAAAGACTATCTAACAAATAGTAGTAATGATAAACTAATTTTCTATCATTTTCAATATCATATTTTGTGAAAGACTAAAGTAATTTTCACTTTTAAGTAAAAAAATAAAAATAAGAAAGTTATTACAAAATAAAAAAATGTCTCAACAGAGTTTATTTATAGTTAAAAATTATTTCTTCACAAAAAGATGTATTCTTAAGATGTATTCTCTTTAAGAATAGTTTACTATAATGTTGATAAATAAAACAACGTGCCTTATAAAAAAGGGAAAAAAATATTAATAATAATGTTAATAAATAAAACAACGAGCCTTATAAAAAAAATTATATAAACGCTAGATAAAACATTCTTAAGAATAAGCACTAAAGGAAAGGATCTAGAAAATAATTTTAGAATAGAAGTGGTATAGTTTAAATGACACTTGAATATTTTATTATTAAATAGAAATAATTATAAATAAAAAATTCAGTTATTCAAGTTTCATTTTAAAAGTATTAGTGTCTCTCTAAATCTTCTCTTTTTTTCTTTACTCTCTCTTTTCTCTAAGATTTTGACCTCCCCGCTCTTCTCTTCATTCTTTAGTTTGACGATCAGAGTTTGTCATTAGACTCCTGACAGTGAATACTACAAGACTGACCAATCAAAATATCTCGTAAAGTAAGTTTATTTTTACTATTCTTTTTTAGTCAAATTTTGAACTTGTTAGGCTTGTCTCAATCTAGGTGTTGCATGTGAATCTTTTAGCTTCAAAACTAGTCTTTGTTAGCTCAAAGTCCTAGTGATATAGTTAGATGATCAGGACTCTGTGGTGCAGTGTAATCTACCCTTGAGCTTTTGATAGATTGGGAACTCTTAGTGAGCATATGCTAAAGTTCAGTTAAGAGAAACTAGTTTTAAATTTTCAATAGAATCATAGATTAGAATATCTGGATATGGGGGTGACGTGGTCACCAGTCTCAAAATTTCTTTAAATTGAGTATTACATACAAATTTGAATTCGTATGTAAAGTGACGTTACATACATAATTTTACATACGGATTTGGATCCGTATATAAAGTGAGCATTACTTACGAATTTTTACATACAGATCACGGATTTGGATCCGTATGTAAAGTCAGCGTTACATACGGATTTTTACATATGGATCCAAATCTGTATGTAAAGTAAACATTACATACGGATTTGGATTCGTATATGTAAAGTGAGCGTTACATACGAATCCATATCTGTTTGTAAAGTGAACATTACATACAGACTTTTTCATACTTTTTCATACGGATATAGGAAATTGAAATAATTTTAATATTTATTACGTTATTAGAATTAAATTAGAAAAGTAATTTGAGTTTAATTATTTTTTTTAATTTAATTAAAAAATTATGATATTAAAATTTTAAAAAAAATTACATACGAATTATTCGTATATAAAGTATTACATACAAAATATTATTAATAATTAAAATAATAATAATATTGATATTAATAATAATATTAATAATGTTTATAATTTTAATAATATTAATAATATAAATGATATTATTAATATCATTTAATAGTATAAGTGATATTAATAATAATAATAAATATAATAAAAATTATAATATGATAAAAAAAAATTATTTGGTGTGGTGGTTAAAACTTATTTAATCATTGAAGATCGAAGAACTTGGTTTTATATATTACTTACATATTATTTTAAATATGAGTAAAAATAGAAATATTATAATAACAATAGGTCATACCAAACTTTTGAGTTAATAAAAAAGGATAAAAACTACGTTGAATAACTTACCAGCCTAGATATTAAAGTTAAAACATAGAGACTAAAAACTCACAAGTTTTCAATTGGAAAAAAAATGTAGAGAGTAAAAACTCAACATTCCCCTCCTCTTTCAGTTATTATTATTCTGATAGAAAATGAATTGGAAACAAAAGCACAAAGAATGTAGTCATAAATTAAAATATATATGTTAGAAAATATAATTTCCGAATATTAAAAATGACAGTAAGAATTTATGAAAATAAAATTGGTTGAAATGAAATGTATATTAAGGAGTGGAGAGTGGTGAGCAGAAAGTGTCTTTAGCATCAAATGCGTGGACAGTGTAAGTAACTCTTTGCACGTGGATCACAAGGATAGACATCCACACAAAAAATAAACTATTAAACTAACCTCCTCTCTGTGTGGGCCCACCCTCCACGTCTTCTCTCCCCTCCCATCGCAGTCACTGTCGTTCCTCCATTCACCATTTTAAAGGACCAAAACATTTATTTAAACAAAAATTTACAATTATTATTTAATTTTAAGAAATATTATTTGGTACTGGGTTGTTTACATATATAACTGTTTATGATATGATATATGATTTGAATTTGATCTCTGGTAAACACACCCGCCAATGAACAATGATAATAGAAGTCGCTTCTTACGACATTTATTTTGCAAGTAAAGTGGTGTATAAAAAAAAAAGTGAATATTGACCATTGAGAGGCACATGCAAAAGAATGCATCCCTAGGGTTATCGCTAGACTCTCACTTTCTGTTTCACACTCATCTTATTCTACCTCCCTACCATGTGCACCATCTCTCCATACCATCAAGACGCTCATCAATGCATCAGTCATCTCAAATCACGTCATTTACTAAAAATCTTAATAACATATTTCACATTTTTATCAAAATTCAACTTATTCAAATTACAAAATCATTACATCAATGACTCTTTTTTAGATCAATGATACAAAAACATATCAAAATTATCACAAACACCATAAACATTTTTCTCTTACCAACTGCCTAACTATCTTACATTTACCAATTTTCGTTTAATATTAATTAGGTAATTAATCACATTTTTCAATAATAATTAATTATTATATCAATTAAATTAAATATTATTTTAAATATTAAAAAATTATTAATATTTAAAACAATTTTTATTATTTATAAAATTTGTAAACTAGTTTACACATTTGTATCTAATTAATTATCAAGATTTTAATTATTAATTTTTAAAATACAAATTAATTAAATATTAATTTATAAATTTTTTTAATGATAAAAATCATTTTAAATACTAATAATTTTGTAATTTTTAAAATAATATTTAATTTAGTTTATTTAATCAATATAATGATTAATTATATTCTATCTTAATTTTTATTTAATAATTTTTTTATAATATTTTTGAAACATTTTTTAGTAAAAAATAATTAACTAAAATTGCTTCCATGTTTCTTTCTTAAAATTTATTGTTAGTTTGCCTTTTTTTTAATCCTTTAAAATTAAAAAAAAAACATGATTTTACTAAAACTCTATTTTACTAAATTAAGACACTAAAATAATGTCTTGCTAATTTAAAAAAAATAAAATATTATAAGAACTAAAAAGAAAGAAAGAAAGAAAAGAAGTGATTGATCTCCCAACCAATGTATCTTTGGGCTACTACGTGTCAAAGTGCCACGGAATACATCTTATCTTATACTATTTTGTCTTATTCATTTATGATTTGTTCATTATGTTTTAACTCAATTCACCACCCAAACATTAAGTTGATGTTACAACCTCCATGAAATAAAATGATGGGCATCCACCACATTAATATCAAAGTACTGAATTATCCGTGAATAAGATTCATTTGAAAATGCGGTTAATCAATTTTTCAAATCATTACCGCAATTTGGTCTCTTTAATATTGTGAAGGATTATATATCAGTTCATATTATTCAAATTATAATTTATTAATGTAAAACACAATTAAATCTTAATTGAAATTAAATAGAGTTTTACAGTAAAATTATTTTTCAATGCATGTTAACCATAATTTCTAGTTGATGTTTGTCATAGTTTATTTTTTCATTTTTAAAGGTTTTTTTTCGGTTAATGTCATCAAACGTATGTTTGCCCCCAAAGTTTTATCACGATTTGGATTGAAGCAACTTTTGCCTAACTTTGAGTATAATTGTTTTTGGTCACTGATGTCACATGAAGAATATTGTAATTAACATAAAGTCAACAAAAATATTCTGATGATAACTCCATTCATTATCAATTGACAAACACTTTACTTGACGTTGAAAAAATATTGACGAATTTTAGTTGAAAAATAATCACAATTATCGTTGACTAAAAAGAGTCAATATTTGTTACTTTTTAATTATTAAATATTAAAACAAACTTTTATATTTGATGTAATTGAAACACACTAATTAAATAAATAACAAATTTAAATGTAATAAATTTAAGTTACCTTTTACCAATAAAATATTTTAAAAAAATAAAGAACTCGAAATGAAAGTAATTGAATTTTAATATATTTAGTTTTTTAATTGTGATTTTTTTTTATCTAAACATCTTGTTAACTTGTAGAAGTCAATGTTTACCTATTATTAGAAAATAGTTTCACATTTTATTATGCTTTTAATTTCTTTTATTATAGTTTTGCATTATATAGAGGAATAATATACTTCCTGTATAATACCTGACAACTTGAAGAAATTTTAGAGAAATTTCCAAGTCTTAAACTCTCTCATTCTTACGTTAACAGTGAATCTTTGTTTAATTATTTATGAATAATCGAATAAATATCTCAAAATTTTGACAATCATATTATAAGAATAATTAATACTATTTAAATGTAATCTTTAATAGTTTATTTTGAAAGTACTGAGAAAATATAAACAGTACTAAAAACGTACTCACCTAATATTGGAAATTATTAAAAATAATATTATCACTACTACAAGAAAATCATTAAATAAAAACCAATTTTAGAGATAAAAACAAATAGTTGTTATAATGACTAAATTAGAGAGTATGAAATATGAATTTTAATCAAGACATGGTATTTTTAGAAAAAAAAAAAAATACCGTGTTAAGATTGTTTAGGGTGTGCATTGGATAGGAATTCGTGTAGAATGAGATATCCTGACTCTCCTGAGATAATAGAATCATATAAATGAAGTTATTTAAGTGGTGAGAGTTGAAAGAGATTCATATGAATGGGTAAATTGTTTGAAAAATAACTAATTTGACATGTTATATTAGTTAACTCTCTCATACTATGAGAGATAATATTGAGATTATTTATGCACATAACTGTGTGAATTTCACAGTGAGATAGTATGACAGGTACAAATCTTTTAGTCTAAGTCAACGCACGAGTCTTCCGGAACTAGAGTCAAGCGTCTACATGTTGTAAGTAAGTAGAAGTTAGACATATGAAATATGAGTTTATGAATTTTAACAGACACTTGATGGTTTGATAAATTTTATTAGACTTGATGAATTATGTTTATTAATTTGAAATTGAAATTATATAGAAATATTTATATAATGGATATAATGAATTATGTCTGTGTTAATTTATCCTGTTCTTTGTTTGTGTTTGTTTTCTTTTATATGTGATGATCATGTTTTACACAGGAGTATATGAGGTTGCAGATAATAGAACTATTCAATAAACATGGAGGATGAGATAACTTTCATTTTAATGTTTTGTTTTAAAAACTTTTAGTATAAAAATCCATATGAAAAAGAATAATTTTTTGAAATAGTTGTACATGTTCATATTAATTACATATTGTTTATTTTATTTTACATATAAATAATTATAATTAATTACAAATATATAATAATAATAATAATCTTTCTATTATAAATTGGTTCTGTGCGTGAGTTCAGTACTTAAGCCCGTTGTTAATAAGCATAAAGCAATTTGGTTTAAGAAAACAATTATGGATAAAAAATAAATTATTATTAATAAATAATAAAGTTTATATTAAAAACTTTGGCCTGTTTTTTTGCACGTCCACATGTACAAATGAAATACAATTAAATACATAACCAGATAAAGATCTGCAACTTAAAATTTAATTTAAATTTAAAAAATGATTAATATACAGAAAATGACTGGAATGTTAAAAAAACTTGAGATGAGTGGCACCACTAGATAACATTAATTTACTTGACCACATGTTATAGATTATACCTTTCCTTTACTATTTAATAATTCAACATATGTATAACCTTGCACTTATTCTAACAATCACTTATTTCTATCAAAATTGCTTTTATTTAGGAAATGTGACATTTCTTCTCTAGCACCGGGGTCCATTTTCTCTCTTTCACTTTCTACTCTCATCACTCTTCCAAATTATAATATTCCACCTAATTTATTTTTTTCTGAAATTTTATGCTGATATAAACCATCAAGGAATCAAACAAAAAACTTAATCTAAAGTTAAATAATGTTTAAAAGAAAAAATTTCAATCTACATATTACTTTAAATGGTTAAAATAAATAACTGAAATTCAAATATTAGATTATTTATTTAAATTATTAATTAATAAATAGTTAAAGTAAAAATCTCATATCATTGCTTAAATTCATAGATCATATGATTTATTCAAATTATTGTAAACAATAAAATGGATTAACTTACATAAATAATTGTACACTTATATTTTGAATACAAAGATGTAAATATAATTAGTATAGTTATAATCATTAATATCATTTTTTTAGAATGGTGTGTACTATATACTATTTTATCATGTTTAAATGTGATCTTTAAGCCTAACTCAATATTGTAAAATCAGTTTATAAAGTGAGGTTTATACCTACTTATATATATATATATTATAAAATGTCATAATCTAGTCGATGTAGGATCTCCAACCCATCCCCTCACACCAAAAGGGCTACCAACTCATACATGAGACTATATATTATAGGTGATCCGATAACGGTCCAATAGTAGGTGGCATGATAAGTCCAACAAACTTTTGCTATTATAGGTTCGAAATGACTTTGACTTATATAATATAAAATGATTTTAATCTATAGTTGATGTGTAATCTCGAATGTATCATTTAAAATATGAAAATAGTTGAAAAGTATACCTAACTATAACTTTTCAATGTATATCTAAATACGTGACCAAAGAAAAAAAATATGATTTATTTTAAAATGATATTCAAATTATTTTTTAATAATATATTTAGATCTAATGAGATACTACTAAACTAAAAAAACATATGAAATTACAAATGCAAATACATTTAAATTAAATTAAATATATTTTGATATAAAAGTATATTTTTACTTAGTAATTTGTGAACATAGTATATGTTCTAAAATATCCCTTATCATATGACTTTTAGTAAATTTCTATTATGTTATTTTGGTGGATAAAATCTTGGATATCAGTAAAAAAAATTATATTTATTAATATTATAGAGTGACAATTAAACCTCTTATATCTTTTCATGAATATTAATTACATTTATAGTGTTACTTCCAATAATAGCGGATGATCTTCCTTTCTATTAGTATAATCAATGTTTATCATGCTCTAAAGAAGAATTCTCTTTTTTCAAACTTAATGGAATAAAACTATATTTTTATTTAAGTAAACTCATTTTATGACAAAATTATTAAATTATGCGTATTCACTTAATTCATGTGAATTGGTTAAGAACTATAATTTAATATTTTATCCTAATTAATTATATATTAATGTAATAAAATTCATATGAGTAGAATTTATGTTATTATAATTAATATTTTTAATGTGATTTTGTTACAAATTAATGCATAATCTTAATAATTAAAGATCTCAAATAAGGCTTAGGGATTAACTACTATTTTTAGTAGGCACTATTTATACTAATTTTAGCGTTGCTAGTACTAATGGTGATCATTGATCTTATAACTCTAAAAGGAACCAATAGATAAGATTTAATCACGTATTTATTTTCTTTTAATAATATTATAAGAAAAATTCGATTTACTTATGAATTTTTAACAGTCAAAATATTAAGTAAATAAGTATTATTTATAAATTATTTACGAAAAAAAATCTGTAGATAATTTACCTATATATTATGATAATTATTATTAATATTAAAAACAAAATGTTTGAGAAAGACTGAAATAATATTATTAATATTATTACTATCATTAATGTTATTACTATATCATTAATGTTATTAATATCTATTATTAATATTAACATTAATAATATCATTAATATTAATAACCATTAATAATATTATTAATATTAATAATATTATTAATATTAACATTAATAATATCATTAATATTAATATTAATAATTAATATCATTAATAATATTAATATTAATAATATCATTAATATTATTAATATATATTATTAATATTAACATTAACATT
>Ga0123342_1010718_pt1 | contig 10349 bp, 9 predicted proteins | sample Turbeawhitnodule_FD_89960 | JGI IMG/M metagenome (GOLD analysis project Ga0123342, IMG submission 89960) | Root nodule microbial communities of legume samples collected from Mexico - Turtle bean Mexico white nodule | ecosystem: Host-associated > Plants > Roots > Nodule | place: Mexico: Nepantla... | reverse complement strand
TGGACAGAATCCACTTGTCTCCTGTTATTGGCGGATTCTCTCATCATAATGAAACAGGTGTGAGAAAGATTGCAACAAAAGCAAGATGTTTTAGCAATTCTGTGTTTCATTGTGCTTGCTGATGGACAACATGTAAGAGAACATACAAATTTTGTATAGGTAACTTTTTCACACAACTCCTTACCCAAACCTCTCCCAGAGAAGCTGTAACAATGGCGGTCAAGGCCTGAGGGTAATATTTTAGAAATAAGCAGAGTTCTATTGCAACTTGTAATTTATATAGCCCATTAGTTTAAACAACGCAAACATTATAAATTTATTTCATCACTCAAATTCCAGATTCTAAAATGTCTTTTTAAATGATTGTCAACAATAATGTTAAATATGATGTGGGTGACAATGATTTTGGTTTTTTTTTTTTATAAAAGTTTTAATGTTAGGCATCACTATGCAACTTGACATCTCAGCTAGGCTGACACCTCAAGTAACAACAATCATCTGTCATCACATGAAAAAAGTATTATTGAAAAAAGAAAAAGAAAGAAAATACAAAAATATGGGGGACTAGACCAAAATCCATCAATTTACACCTAAGGAAAGCATTACTGATTTTATTACATAATAACATCAATTTTCACCTAAGGAAAGCATTACTGATTTTATTACATACGGTATTCTTCTCAGTTCGATGCCTAACTCAGGATTGGCTTCAATTCAATTTTCAATATCTGAATTGAATTTATGTAATTAAAGAGCATGTTCCTCCTACCCATCCTTATCAGATGGCTATCAACTTCAATTGCTCAGCACAAGTTGATTCTTCAGTAATCTCTCAGGACCTTCTAGCTCATGCTATAGGAATATGTTTTCTTGGGCAGTTCTGATGTTTCTTTTTTTCTTCTTTTCTGACTTTAATTTCCCATTAATAAAAATTAAATAAATTATGAGTATCCTACACAATTTACCAAAAGTATTGATATTCTTGTATGTATTTTTTTAGAATAGTTCAGACAATAATGTTCAAAACTTCATTAAAAAATAGCATTGTCGACCAATCAAACAAAACCACCACCAATTGTTGCTCTTTGATGCACAGTTGGAAATGTTATCATTAACTGAATGAGTAAAATAAATAAATAGTTCGTCACTTGGACAATAATTACTGTTAACCACATTACATTACGGCTATTCGTTGCTAACCATGTTTTAATTCCCGACAATTTTATTAACGATCATAAAAAAAACTCCGCAATTTCAAGTCGCTCAAACAAAGTCATGAAGGTTTAGTACCAACACCGCCTTTATTTCGAGGTCATTCGAAAGATTCTCGGAAACCACATTTAACAGATAAAATTTGAGATGGACGTAGTTTGGATATAACCTCATTCATTTTTTTAGTTTAAAAGCACCTGTTTCCGTTCAATCTATGTTGCAATTTGCGGGGCTTTTCTATAGAGTTTCACGCAGTTCTGAAAGCTCCAAAGCCCTGAAAATCTCTATAATATCAACTTCATATTTATCAGTTCGGTTTTAACAGTTGTACAAACGTTCACAATAAGATTTGTTTTGGACTACGTATCTTCATCAGTTCAGTCAGGAACAAAAAAAACAAAAAATACACAAGATTTATAGGTAAGCAAAATTTGTGCATTGGAAATTGATGAATATATATACCTGTGTAACGGTGAAGAAATGTATGTCATTCCTAAACCATAGTTTTCCCTCCACATAAATCACATACAGTATGCCCTAGACCGTTACAGTATGGGCATTTTGTGCCCTCCTCCACCCATTCCAAAAACTGCGTTAAAGAATTCATTGATAAGTTCAAGATCATGTGCAGGGTAAACAGTCATAAAAGTAAATTTTGTTAAAATGCTTGTGTATTTCTTACTTGAGGTTCAATATTTGGTTCGCCAGATCCATCACACTCTGCAATAAAAGAAATAGAAGTTGACTGTAGAGTTCCACAGTTGATCATAAATAATGCATTTATGAAACCAGTATCATAAGGTCAACATCAATATATCAGAGATGAATATCATGGTTGCCTTTAGAATGGTCATTACGAGAGACGTGAATGAGAGATTAAACCACTCCAACTCTGACTCTGACTGCTCCATTGGGCCATGCCTGCTATCATGATTACTGCTATCATAATAGTAATTCCTAAATTCATATGATAGCAATGACCATATTAGTTCCAAGTCTGAGACTGTGGAAATTATGGAATATTTTTCTCAAGTAGAGTAGAGACAATTTTCAATAGTCAAAGTGCCCAGTAGGCTGTGTTCAAGTAACTCGCACGAATACGGATTTGGAAAAAGCCTTCCCAGCAAGCTGAATAATTAGACAAAAGGAACCGAAACCTAAATAGGGGGTAGACAATGTTTGGAAAGTTCGAGAAGAAATTCTGTTGAATGAATCTGATTTAGACAAAAAAAACACCTAGGAAAACAAATATTATCCAACAAAGGAAACGGCAGAACCTAAGGCATAAAAAAAAATCATTGGGGAGATGAAAGGTGCTCTAATGATAGAGCCCTTATTATCCTTCAAAATGTAAATAATACTGTGATGGTTTAGTTTTAATCCAATGATCCTTCTAATGACGACCATATTGATAGCAGCAAAAATAAGCATGACACTGCCACCTAAGTAATTAATTTCTCCAAACAGGAATATATAGAAGGAAATGGGTACATGAGACAATTGATGTTTGTATAGTATGAGGGTTTAGGAAAATTATATTCTGGAAAATACATAATACCTGCTTTGTTTCTTGGAGGTTGTATCAAATTAAAAGTGCTTTTACAATGAGATTTGTCTTCCGGGACAATGATGAATGAACCAACTACAGGATAATGATAGTTTTGATTGAAATACAAGGGATAAGTTACATACCTGTACACATCAAGCGGCCTTCCCCACGACATTGAAGGCATTTTGTCGTTGCATTCTTGTTATTGCTCCTATCAACTCCATCACTTGCGACAAGTCTTGATGGCTCTTCCCATCGATTCTCCCCAAGGAGAAAAACTCTTCGATCGTTGACTTCTGTTCCCTTATCACTTTTCGCTACATTTTGCTGAACCTCTGAAATATCTGTCACTGAAGGAACTGCAGCTCCATTTTCACCTTCCTATATAATTCACAGTTGGATTATGATGCAAATTTGAGTATTTTAACAATTTAAATATTTTGTCTCTGTTGTTTTAGAGATAAAATGGTAATCCCTAGGCCTCCATCCCTAAGCTTAAACTTTTGGGAGATGTTGACCTTGCTAGTTGTCATGCAGTGAATACATCAATGCACTCTATCAAAACCAAAATTTCACTAAGAACATAATAAAATAATGCAGAAAAATGAGAGAGAAGAGAAGATCGAAAATTATGTTTCAATCAAATAGAAAGAAATATATATTCAGATTTCCAGTACACAAACTATCCTGTTTAGTTTAAGACCAAGTAGTCACGTGATTCAGCCCAAAGCACATAGATGGGACTAACAGTGTGTTTAGATTTACATCTCGGCAGAGAAGACATGAGTCAAGGTAAAGCTAATAAGAGTAACTTTCACGTTTTTTGTTGATTTTGATATTAATTTTAGTTGGAACATGCATAATTGATGGGAATTTAGACTTAGGACAAACATGTTAGAAATAAAGTCTCAAACATTTGGGCAGATTCTCGGGGTCGGCAGTAAGGAAGGCACAAGAAGTGCATCTGATATAAGCAGCATACTTTTGGTAAAACAGTAGTAGATTGTTTATCTTGAGTCGTGCTGCCAGCGTCCTTTTTCCTTATCTCCAAATAGAGCCTTCCAAGAAGTTCAGCAGTCATAATACCATCCTCAGGGACACCTAATGCAGCCTTTCAAACAAACATCACACAACCATCAAAATTGCAATAACAAAATTGCAATAGCACAATATATATCATATGGAAAGCACTACATATATACAGTACTAAAATTCAGTTTATATTGAAAATTAATCCAAGACAAATGTTCCCCTCTTTGCATCAAAGATTCATTAAATCATATATAATACAGAACAAAACTAACTTGCCAAGTCTTCACAGCACGCTCTGTTCCACTTGAGAAGCTTGAGTATTCCATGTCTTCCTCGCCCGAGTAAAACCCCAAGTTCAGCAACGCTTCCTGTTATTTCAGTTTTCGACACATCGAGTAAGATTTCACATTGCACCAATTATTCACGCACAAATCCAATAAATCAACTCTCATAGAAGTGGATAACTAAAATTGTGATTGGATAAACTTTTCCAGTAATCAGATGTAGGATAAGTAAATAGGAAAAAAAAAAGAGTTAAATTTCCATTATAACTTAAAAAACTCAGCTTATGTACTTTAAGCTTAGTTTACAAGTTCAAATCAGCTTATGTAATTGAGTGCATAAGTTGATTTTAAATCATAAGAGATGTTCAATTCTTTTTTCTCTCTTATTTACTTATGCAAACAGAACCTATATATTATTTAGAAACATAAAAAGAGAATTATCAAGAGTAGGAAAATGGAAGATCAACCTGCATCTGTCGAACCTCTTCTCCTTCAGAACCTTTCCTCAAAATGCTCGTTTCAACCCTCACAGACTCCTCAACCACCACAACCTCATTCTTCCTTTCCATGACCTCTTCAAATCGTTTCTCCTCCTCTTCAAATTGCTTCTCCTCTGTTGTAGATAATTCAATTAGTGTTGTGTGCAGGTAAAACCAACTGGAGAAGTTGCAAAATACAAGGCTAGGTTGGTTGCAAAGGGGGATTTTGCAAAAGACTGTTTGGATTATTGTGAAGTGTCTGCACCCATGGCAAGAATTGAACTATCAAACTATGATTGCGACAACCACATTTAGAGGTTGGTCATTACATCAACTTGATGTAAAATTAGCCTTTTCAAATGTATCACTAGTGGAGAACATTGGTTTTGAACATGAAGACAAGATCCATAAATTGAAAAAGGCTTTATATGGGATAAAACAAACCCCTCGAGCCTGGGATAAAAGAATACATTGCTTCTTTTTCCAGTTGGGTTTCAGCATGTGTACAACAGAATATGAAGCTTATGTGAGAGCTACTATAAGTGATCTAATGATAGTTTGCCTTTATGTAGATGGCCTCCAATTACGAGCAGCAATGCAGTACAGAAAGACAAGTTTAAAAGAAGAACTGTGTTGGAGTTTGAACTGAGAGATCTTGATGTCATCATATGTTGAATCCATGTAGCTCTTTGTAATTTTTGATATGTTTGCGGTTTGATGGATACACTTTGTGGATTAAATGAATGAAGAAAACTGAATGGAGAAGATGAATTTGGTTGGTGAATATAGAGACTTAGAATAGGTGATGCCAACTCCTAATTAATTCTAATTTAGACACAAAACTAGTGCTAACAAAGAGTGAGGAAAAAAGACAATTTGTACACAAATTTGGATAACATTTCTTTAGTCAATTCTAAGCTAAATTTACAATACGACTGATAAATATATTTATAGTGCTAAGGGCAGTAAGGGTGCAATTTTTAACCCTCTTCTGAATCTATATTCACCGACCAAATTAATCTTCTTAGTTCGATTTTCTTCATCCATTTAACCCACACAATACATCCATCAGACCGCAACATATTAAAAATTACAAAGACTTGCATGGATTCAACATATACTTGAAATCTAGGATTGCTATCTTATTTTTAGGAATGGAATTTTTCTTCTAGTGAAGGAATTTTCATACATCAAAAGAGGTATGCAATTGAAATATTGAAAACATTCCAATTGTTGGATTGTGCTATAAAGTTAGAGATGGAAGGAAGTGACAAATAGTCAATTCAACCTTGTATAAACAAACTGTTGGCTCATTCAGAATTTTGTGCAGTAACCTATCATAGTGTATGGAGTGGTGTTGATAAGTAGATTATCGTCCATCCAATGCTTTCTCATGTTCTTTGTGGTCAAAACATGGTAATGAAGTATTTGGCTACTGTGATTCTGACTGGTGTGGTGATGAAAGAGACAATGTGTGGTCGAGCACCTATTTCATGGTGTTATATGGAGCTGTTTTCATGTGACGCTGAATGTTGAAACTTCAATGGGAACTTGCCAAGCCTTGTTGCTTGAGAACTTGACCTCCGAAATGAAGATGAGAAGAAAAGAGCCTATGCAGATGCTACTAGACAACAAGTCACCTAAACACCCTATTCACATTGGCCATATACCGCAATACTAATTAGCAGACTGCTGACAGATTCAAGCTGAGTAGAGAGATGATAAGAGTGCAATCAATTGCTAATCTGAATTAAGGGGAAGTGTTGTAAGTAATTATGATAGTTAGGTAATTAGTACTTGTAATAGAACTCTAAGTAGTAATGATGTACTGCGACACGTGTGTGAGAAATAAAACTTCAGATTCAATACCCAGATCACTTGTTCCCTTTTCTTCTCTGTTCTTGAGAGTGTCTTCAGTGTGTGTTATAACATCCTCCATCTTCCGAACACTCGAACCGCTCTCGAGAACCATATTCTTGTCCTTCAGCACCTGCAAGAGCAACGCCACATTAGCGACGGCGTCGGAGACGGAGGCCGGAGTGGACAATTCGCGCGTGGAGAGGCGACGCTCCATCGCCTGGATTTGGAGCTTGAGGTCGGAGATCTCGCGGAGGAGTTGATCACGTTCGCGAGCCCAGCGCTGCTCCTCGCGGAGCCAGCGCTGTTCGTCGCGGAGCCAGCGCTGCTCTTCTCGGAGCCAGCGGTCTTCCTCGCGGTGGGAGAGGGAGCAGTGGGAGATGAGGGAGTTGAATTTATAGGAGAGTGAGTAGGGGTTGGGAAGAGAAATTAGGGTTTTGTTGAGAGTGAGTGTGAAAGTGGGAGTTGGAGTTGCAGTTACAGAGAGAAGGGTTGGCATGGTGGGATTTGGATGATGGAGGCCATTGAAGGATTCTTCTTCTAACTAATATTCTCTTATCTGTTATCAGAGGATCCAAACCACACATTTGTAAAATTAAATTAAATCCTGGTGGCGGGAAACTACTTAATCATTCTACTTTTGTCAATAAGCTCTATCTATGGTAGACATTTATACCACGTGTTTTCTCTAATCTAACTACATTCCATACAAATCAACCAATTTCAATATGAATGCTAAAGTTTTAAAATCACAGCTTTCCTTTCATACATGACATTCCATTAAGAAAACAGTGAAATAATTGTTCTTTTTATCATGTTTAAAAGTAATAGTATATATTTATTTCAAAAATGTTAATTATATAAACTAATCTTAATTGTAATTTTTTGGTTTTTGTGTTTATAAATTTTAATTTGTAATTTTTTACTTTGATTTTTAATAATTAAACACAATTTTATATTTTAAGAATAATGATTATTACTGTTAATGTTGACTAATTAAATGTATTTGATTTAAAAATTGAAAAAGACGAAATACAACATATTATGAAACTTCAAAACAATTTTGTTCAAAAATATATTTTTATAACTTATTTTCGTTAAGAAATTAAATACAACTATAACTTTATTTAAATAAAATATAATAAATAACTTCTTAATACCTAAGATTTGAAGACAATGGATGCAAAATGTTGAGTAACTTTTTCTGACATTGAATTGATTTAATTTATTTAACACAAGTATCTATATTATGTCACTGATTACGTTAAAACATTCTTAACCCAAAACTTCAAAAAATTTACATCAGATCATATATTTGTATTTTCATCATCACCAAATTAGTTTTTAAATTTTAAAATATGTTAATTTATTTTATTTTTTTTAATTTATTTCTCTCACTGAAGTATTTATCTCTTTTCTTATATACTTAATAGATAGGGTTAGTTTTAGTCAGAAACTTGAAATGAATATTGATGTTTTTTTTCTATTATCTATATTCTATATTATTATACAAAGATATATACTATTTGATAAATAACTATTTTATCTTTTAATAAATAAATAAATAATTACTGTTTGTTTGTGCCTACTATCTCACACATGTAACACTCAAGAAATACATCTAACTATTACAATATAAATCTTACATGTTTATATACAAGCTTAGAGTTTTTCAAAATTTTCCCAATATATGATTAGGACTTATCAAAATACAAATATTTACAATATAAGGTTAAAAGAACATCTTAAAGCCCTTCAGGACTTCCAATACGTGTATGATCATATGTTCGTGTACATAGTACAGTTATCGCAGTTCACAAAACAGCAAGAAAAGTAAGGGTAAGCTAGTAAAAATAAAATTTTATAATATACACAATTAAATAAAAAGAGAAAGTCAAATTACATGATTAATTTCTCAAGTATTCAATCTTCTTCAAATCCCAACATAAAACAATCACATAAATCTCACGTGGATCTACACATCTAGGATATTCAACAAACGGAATAACAACTAACGTCTTCTGGAAGACCCGTATTAAGTAAGTTCTACCATAAACTAACACTTGATCCAAAGATTACAAGCGAATCCAAGAGAAAGTATTAAGCAAGTCATGCATCTCATATGTCATGGTGTGCATGAACTCCCCATCAGCTTCTCACCACTTGATATCTTAATTTATGTGACTTAGATCATCAGTGAAGCTCGGAGATCTCTGTTCCCACATAGGCATCAATACTTAATACACATTCAAACATCAGTCCATACATTATCCCAAATGTATGAATTCAATTTCATACCATTTTCATCATACAGTATCATTCAAAACACGATATATAACATAAAAAAAAATACTTAAATACTAAACCATCAAAATCTAATATTTCTACAAGTTTAAATAATATATAAACAAACAACACAATATATAAATACACAACATCCCTACAAGAGAAATTCAATATTGGGACCATGTCCCCTCCACATTCAGATTTTCTAACCCAAGGTACTATAAAAAGAAAATCAAAGTTAGCTTCACTTACCTTAATTGTTTGTTTTCGAATCAACCTCTAGAATTTTATTCTCTTAGTCTAGATAAGCTTCAAGATTTAAGGGTCTAATGCAAATCATCCAAACAGAACAAAAAATCAATATATAGTATAATAAATTGAGAGGATTACTCTTCTCAACTGACCCCACCAAGATTGATGAATAAATCTTAATGAAAAACATAGAACAAAGGATCTTTAAAGTAAAAATAAACTTACTCTGTTTGAAAATTTGATCGGATAGAAATTTTTTTTAACTCCTCAGCTACAACGTGATGCGATCAGATTCTAAAATATATGATGTATGGAGTGAGAAATGAAGAACGAAGGAAGAAGGTTAGAGAGATAGAGAGAGAAAATAAAATGGAAAAGGCATTGTTTGTGGTTCTGTGTTTTTAAATTTATGCTGTTCCATTCCACCTTCGGCAATTTTACCAAAATGGTACACTTTTTTTTTAGATTTACGTAAATGGGCAAATGCAGAAGAAATTACAGAAATGGGCATTTCTTAGTTAAAGTTGTCAATGATGTAGGCAACATTAATTAAACTCACTAATCCATTACAATGGGCATTTCTTAGATAAAGTTGTCAATGATGTAGGCAACATCAATTAAAACTCACTAATCCGTTCACATTTTTTTTTAATTAAAGTTTTCAACCGGATTGGCAACTTCAGTTTAAATAAAACTGGACATTGGATTGGCAACTTCAGTATATTTTATCTCAATTAAAGTTGTCAATTCAGTTGGCAAGTTCAATTGATTTTTTTTTAAATAATTAATATTTTTTAAAATTAAAAAATGTACATAATAATAATTTAAAAATTGTTTAAAATTACATGAAGTGAATAAGAATAAAATATTGTGAAAATTTGTATTTTATAGATAAATAATATTAAAAAAATTAAAACTAAATTTTGCTTTCACAAAAAACAAACTTACCTAAAATTAAGTTGGATTAAAAATAGGTTGTGTAATAAATGTAAAATATTTAGTACTTTTTAAGTATTGTTAAAATTAAAAATATTTTTGTTGTTTTTAAAAAATTGAAATTATGTTTGTGGAGTAGCGTTTATAGTTGATACACTTATAAATAAAAGGGGTAGCGTTTAAACAATATTTATAAAATGATAAATAAGTACAATTTATAGATGATAGAAAATAAAAATGTAGGAAAAGTTGTCATATATGAGAAGTTGTGCCACATGGTGGTCTTCTTTGTTATCTTCGTGGTCGTCCTTGTGGTTGTTGTTCGGATGGAAGGGTAGGAGGGTCAGAGGTGGAATGTCATCGTCATTGCCTTTGACTTCATTGTCATCACTCTGATTTTTGGACACCTGTGAAGGCATTGTTGGTCGATAATACTGCATGAATGACATTGGATTGTAGGCA
>Ga0123342_1010717_pt1 | contig 10349 bp, 12 predicted proteins | sample Turbeawhitnodule_FD_89960 | JGI IMG/M metagenome (GOLD analysis project Ga0123342, IMG submission 89960) | Root nodule microbial communities of legume samples collected from Mexico - Turtle bean Mexico white nodule | ecosystem: Host-associated > Plants > Roots > Nodule | place: Mexico: Nepantla... | reverse complement strand
TCTACACTCCCCCTAGCATCCCTTACTAAGTTCACACCTATTTATTAATATCCGCACCCCTACTCTACACAATAGAAATAAGAAGAGTCATCTTTTGATACTCTTGTCCCAAAGCTCTTGCCAAGCTCCTAGTGATTTGTTGGGCTTGGGCCCCTTGTTGGGCTTGGGCTTCATGGGCTTGAGCGTCCTCTACTTGGTTTCCATCATAGAGGCCGAAAGGGCCAAGCATGCAAAGGAACGAGCGAGGGAGAAAGTTGAGGCTGAAGAGAGAGAGAAAACATTATCCGTCGAGGTGAAAAAGTGTCAGTCTTTAATGATGCACATAAGTGAAGACTCTTTCTACTGAGGCCTACATCAAGCGACCTTCTTCCACGACATACCTGTTGAAGACTCTAGGTATGACATCGAGAAAGATGTCGTGGGAAGAAAGTTAGTGTCGATCAACGGAGGTGCCGACAAGGTGATGAAGGAGGTCGACGGTGACGGAGAAAATGCCACACCCCGCAATGAGCCAGAACCATCCTTCGAGGAGTTGTTTGAACCACTTTGATCGAATATATCCTGGAGCCAGGATGTAGGCCTAAACAATGTTTAAATTTGTCTTAGTTTAGAACTTTATAATTTCATGCTTGAACATGTTCGCTTTTTGATAGACCGGTAAACATAATATATGTACATTATTTGTTCGTAGCCTTTTCTTGCTCGTTTTCATAAAAAATTGGGTTGACTGAGACTATTCTTCTTTCAAGCATTTAGTTATAAATATTGAACGTTAAACCGATATAAGGGCAACAACTAATGGTTGACCGTCGAGCATATAGAAAGATAATTTTGCACTTAGTTAATTTAAGTGATTTAACTCGAAATAAAATTTGATCGATTGAACGGTGGGCAACAATAAAATGCTAACACTTTGATTGTAGAGAATATGGCTTGAACAATTTTGACTTTGATTAACCGGTAAAGAATTATTTTATATCGATTGTCCGATGCGAATTTTATTTCGATCGCTCTATACAATATTTATTTCATTCTGGTTGCTTGACATGATATTTATTTCATTCTGATTGCTCGACGCGATATTTATTTCATATCGCTCGCGATATTTTATATGGTTTGGATTGAATCGTTGTTAACGATGATAATTGTGTTCGGTCGACCCTAGATGGCCTATTTAGAGTTATTCTAGTTAACTTAGAATAATGAAGTGCGCGGGTCGAGGTCAGACTCTCAATGAAGACGATTGGAGTTACAACTCCTTAATTTAATTTGGATTGTTATGTGTGTTGTTCGGGCCATGTGTGGTGGTTTAGTTGAACTGATTGAGGGGTTATCCTTAATGGTCAATACAATAGCCAGCCGCCAGCCACTATGTCTACAATGCGAAATGGTCCTTCCCAATTACTTGAGAACTTACCATCTTTCTTTCGGGTGTCACTGCGCATTCACCAGACCATGTCTCCCTTTTGAAAGTTTCTTGGCTTCACCTTAGAATTATATCTTCTTGCCACCCACATTTTGCACGCTTCTTCTCTTATTCTACTTTTGTCTCTGAGTTCATTGATAAGGTTAAGGGCGACCCACAAACTTTCTTTATTCAAATCCAAATCCAGTGTTTGTCCTACCTCGGCCCCACGGTGGACGCCAATTGTACCTGTATAGGTTGAGGGGCCCATAAAGTACCTATGACTGGACGTACAATTGTTGACGTGTCGGTGATCTCCAGATTCCTTTAAGTCTCCTTCCTTCAATGCTGATGCTTGGTCGGTCGGGGGGTTACCTGCGAATTGCACTCGATGCTAAAGTAAATATTCTATTTTAAGTGTGTTCTGGTAGAATATGAAAAACGTACCTTACTCCTGCACAGAGGGCTCTATTTATAGCATTGGTTTATGGGTCTTGACCTTGATGGGCCGAACATCAGTTATTAACTTATATGTATAGTGGTTCCTTGATATCAGGAACATGTACCTTTCAGTTATTCAATTATTTTCACATACTTTGGGATGCACATTGACTCATTCAATGCTACTTGTAACTGTAGCTACTTACGACATTTCCTATGTTCTTTGACTCGTGTGGTCGGTCAACGAGACCGAGACTAACTCGTTCAGTATCGATAAAAAGTATTCATAGATTTCGATACTCACGAATAACTTTTTAAAAATTAAAATTATTTTGAAATATAAATTCAAATAAAATTTGATCTTAAAATATAATTTAAATAAAATTATTTGACAAAATATTAGTACAAATAAATATAGTCTTTATAAACAAAATTCAAATACGTTAGTTCACAAAGTATAAGTTAAGAAAATAATTTCTTTAAAAACACTTTAATTTCATAAGTTTAAATAATTTATAAAATCAAATTATAAATAAATTTTTTATTATTAATTTTTCTTTCATCAATACTTAAAGTTAAAGTCCTTCTTTGAACATTTTGATTGATACCTCAAGTTCAAGTGAGATGTATAAAAAACAATAATTATGTAGAAAGATACCAAGTTCACCAAAACTAAAAGTTCAATAATCTTAACAAGTTCAAGACCTAGGTTTTTACTTAGTAAAAAAATATATTACTCAAAATAGCTAATAATGCTCATTTTGACACTTTAAGCTTTACTAAAAAAACTCATGTAATCATCTCCATCCATCTATTTCAATTTCAATACAGAGACTATCAATTCAATGTCAATAGCAATCAACTCAAATCAATAATTCAATGTAGTTTGAAAGAGTCTCACTTATTTGGAAGTTGTAATTACCAAATCATTCTAAGAATGTTAGAACTCAAATAATATATTAAAAAATTAAGAGATATTTAGAATAAAAAATTATTCTAAATTGAATGTTTTCGGATGGAAATTATCTAAACTCGTCATCTATTTCGGATGAGAATTGTGATAAAAAAAATGGACAGAGAAGGATGGAGATGAGAAGTTTTGAGAGAGAAGAAGGAATCAATGGAAGAAACAGTAAAAACAAGACAGAGAAGAAAGAAACAAAAGAAAAAAAAAGGTTGTTTCTCCTCCATCCCAACAAATGACTTCTTGCACTCCATCATTCTCACACAAAAGACCATTTTACTAACTTTTGGATTATTCTTTCTAGAATATTTTCTGGAACATACTTTCCAGAACACATTTTGTGAATTCCATACCATTCTGGAAATTAAAAACATGTATTCTAGAAAAGATATTCTGAAATAATTTTTTGCCTTCTGAATTTGTATTCCAGAAATACATTTTGCTTATGGAATCTCTATTCTAGAAATATTTTTTTGCTTATGGAACCTTTATTCCAGAATCATCCAAAATTATCAAGAATAATGTTGGTATTGCATAGAATGTAGGGGTGCAGGAAGAAAAATGCAGGGGTGTAGGAAGAAATACCCAAGAAAAAATAACATAAAAGAAAGGGAATGGGCCCTAAGGCCTAAACTTTACGGATTCAACCAAGTAAAGGTTGAGAACCGGACTGCTTCTTCCTGCAACCCCATATTTTCTTGTGGCACCCTATATTAAATATGAAAAATATCTTTTTATCTTTCTTGTGTCACGCCCATACATAATCCAGAAAATATTTTTGGATCCGGAAGTGTTCTCCAGATTATAAAATCTGGAAGAAATTAAAAAAAAAAAAATCTGGATTACATAATTTGAAAGCTAATCTTGGATCCGAAAGTAGCTTATGTATTATGTAATCCATAATATATTTTAAAAAAATAGTATTTCAGATTACATAATCTAGAAGTCTTTTCTGGATTTAAGAGTAACTTATGGATTATGTAATCTAGGTATATTCTGGATTAAATAATCCAGAAACTATTCTTATATTAAAAAAAACTTCTGAATTATGTAATTTGAGAGCTAATCACGAATATGAGAAAAGGTTTTTGAATTATATAATTCAAAAGTTAATTACAAATTTAAAAGAAAACTTATGAATTATGTAATCTAGAATATAAACTAGTCTTTAATTTTTTTTTATAGAAAAACATTTTTAGAATACAAATTTTTTTATGAGAGTGGTACAAAAACATATGAAGGTGCATAAAGAAAGAAGCAGTGTGAGAACAGTTGAGAGAAATCTAAAGAGTGAAATATTAGCGCATATTGCATATTTATTTCTGTACTTGAATTTTGTTTTTTTCAAAATAAAAAATTGTTTGAGAGAACTAGTCTACTAAAATTATTATCGAAAATAATGTTTTCTTCTCAATTTTATAAGAAGAAAAAAAACATCTTTAAATTCTTGTGGACCCTGTATTTTTCCCTCACTTCCATTATCAACAAACTAGTTTTCTAAAACTATTTTAGAATGTAAAAGCAATAACATAATCAAACACACCCCTACACTTTGTTTTTTCTCTGTCAAAGGAAGTAACAATGCCCCTGTTATCACCATTTCGGTTTGAAACTTCTGATTATTTATACTCACAAAATAACGTTAATTTTGGTTGTGAAAGGATAGACATAGTAGGAGTCTTGAACTTAATGAAGTCAAGGTCGCGATTGGGATGGATATTTGCTCCATTCAGATCATATTTCGCTGTCTTTAACTTAAAACGATTACATTGAATAAAAGTTCACTAATAATAATCTTGGATTTTTCTCATATATCATCTCTTTGGATTACTAATACAAAATTTGCAATGTTGCATGTCGCTTAATTCTCAAATTAAAGGCAACGCCATTGTACTTGTCTGAATTGGCTCCAACCAGATGGCGAGGCGCGTTCAACACCGGCTTCCAATTCTTCATCGGAATCGGCGTGGTGGCGGCGAACTGCATCAACTATAGCACCGCGAGGGTTCCATGGGGGTGGCGCATGTCCCTGGGCCTCGCCACAGTCCCCGCAATCATCATGACAATCGGTGCCTTCCTAATCCCCGACACTCCGAACAGCCTAGTAGAACGCGATCGCATAGACGAAGCTCGAAATGCCCTCCGCAAAGTGCGGGGCCCCACCGTGGATGTGGAACCGGAACTCCAACAACTCATTAAATTGTCGCAGCTTTCCAAAGCCATGGAAAAGGAAAGCGTTAGGACCATTGTTGAGGAACAGTACCGGCCTCAGTTGGTGATGGCGTTCGTTATTCCACTGTCTCAGCAGCTTACGGGGATCAACATTGTGGCTTTCTATGCTCCTAACCTCTTTCAGTCTGTGAGCTTCGGCAATGACTCTGCGTTGCTTTCCGCCGTTATACTCGGACTCGTCAACCTCGCTTCCATCCTCGTCTCAACTGCGGTTGTCGATCGATTTGGCAGAAGATTCTTGTTCATAGTCGGTGGCCTTCAAATGCTTCTCTGCATGGTACGTCAAATCAAGCTTTATTGCATGTCAACTTGTCATTAGACAATGCTGTAACAAATCTTTATGGTCTTGTTTGTTACTGATTATGGAAAAGATTAGTTTGACATTAGCGAATGACCATAACCAATGCTGGAATTAATTGCATATATTTTGCACTGTGTCTGTACTAAAATGTTTTGATGATTGTGAAGCTTGCGGTGGCTATTGTGCTGGCAGTGGAGAGTGGTGTTCATGGTACAGAGAACATTTCAAAGGGCAACACCATATTGGTACTAGTATTGTTGTGCTTCTACGCTGCAGGTTTTGGTTGGTCCTGGGGCCCTCTTTCCTGGCTAATTCCGAGTGAGATTTTTCCCTTAAAGATAAGATCCACTGGACAAAGCATTGCCGTGGCAGTGCAATTCTTGACCGTCTTTGTTCTATCCCAGACGTTCTTGACAATGCTTTGCCACTTTAAGTTTGGGGCTTTCCTCTTCTACGCGAGTTGGATTGCAGTCATCACCATCTTTATCATACTGTTCTTGCCCGAGACCAAAGGAATTCCTTTGGATTCAATGAATGCAATATGGAGCAAACACTGGTATTGGCGAAGGTTTATGGTTAAAGGACAAGTTAGCCGAGATAATCATCCAATGACTAGTTAGTATTAGTACATATAAATATGTTTGGTTTTGCTTGTAGGTCGAAAATAAAATTATCAGCAACTTAAAGACTGTGGCTACATGCATAATGTATATGAAAGCAAGAAAGTCTAAATGTATGGTTGGATGTATTTGCATCTCTAACTTCTCATTCTTTTTGTTTTAACTCTTATATGCTTTGTTTGGATAAGAATTAGGAATAGAAAAATGATGAATTTGTGGAAAAAGTGTTTTGGATTAAAAAAAATGGAAAGTAATGAAAAATAAATGAGAATATTTATGAAAGTTTGTGTTTGAGGTAATGAATGCGGTTGATTTTTCTTTAATTGCTGAAAAGTAAAATTATAATTTTTTTTATCATAAAAATTATTTAAAAATAAAATATAATTACTTATTTATTTATGTTCGAATTAAAATATTATTTTTATTATGATGAAATATCTCAGATAAAAAAATATAAATTATCTGACAAAATAGTTATATAACATAAATTTATTAAATATTTTTATTAATAATATTATTAAATATTTTTATTACATAAATTTTTTTGATATTTAATATTTAATATTTTGTTTTCATTTTTATTAATATTATTTTATTTTATTTTTATTACATTATATTATATAGTCGATTATATTTCCCATATAATTTGTTTTGTAATTTGATAGTCGATTTTCGATTTCATTTTATGAATGAAATCTCTTATTACATTACTGATTTTTTTTTTCAAATCCACGTGACTTTCTTTTTCTTTCCATTCATGTTAGTGACGATGAAAAACCAAGCCATATATACTTTTAAATTTATGCTCAAATTTCTTTGCAAATATATGGAATCAAATACGAGTGTCTCTCTTAAATTTGTCTGAGTGAACAATAATCATCTAAAAAGAAACACAACATTAATATATAATTTGTAGTAGAATTGACATATCTCTTTTATAGATTAGACATAAAACCAACCAATGAGATCTTACAAGCCCATTTCATATAGATTGTAGTGCAAGTTGGTGTAATGATGGTGGCAATAGTTGGCAATTGCTTCTTCCACTCCATAATTTCTTCCTGAGTGATACCCATAATGTTAAAGTTGATTCTAGCCTAATCTCACTTCTCCTATAAATCATTCTAACTCTCACTGTTCTCACTTCATGTTCACTCTCCACACACGAAGGTATGCTCTCATAACATAAATGTTGGTATGATAGAAGTAAAATTGTTTATTATTCATTTAAAACACCCTTTTGAAAGGCTTATAAACACATGTTCTCTTACAACACAATTGTTTTGTTTGAAAATAGAACCAAACCTAACTACTAACTCTGTTTTAAAATAGTTATATAACAAATGTCCTCCCATCAACAAGGACTTGACCACAAGGCCCGACACCTACACCCATTAAAAGTTTGGAAATTTCTGTTGCATTTCATAGAGGTTTCTCCATATTGCATCTTCTGGATTTGTCTCAATACACTGCACCAACACTTCAACTACAAATTTATTGTTTTGTTTCTTCATTCTACGAGCTAGAATCACTAATGTTTGTGGAACAAAATGATCGTCACTGTTAGCAATAAAGGTAAAGTTGTAGATACTAGTTTATCTCCATGTGATGGTTTGAGTAAGAAAACATGAAAAAAAATATGAATCTTATAGAGTTAGTAGGTAAACCCAATTTATAAGCCACATTGTCAATCCTTTCTAAAACTTTGTAGGGACCATAATATCGGGCAACTTGTGAAAATGCGTATTGGATAAAGTTGTATGCCTATATGGTTGAATCTTTAAATAAACCCAATCTCCAACCTTGTACTGCTTGTCAGTCCTCTTTAAATTCACATAAAATTTCATAGAGTGTTATGTCTTAACCAAATTTTATTTTAATAGCTAATTAATTTCATCCCATGTCTTCATAATACAGGTTACTGTTGTTGAGCAAGGTGCTTTGATGTCTCCAAATCCAAGAGGAATGCTTGAAGACCTTGTTGTTGGTTGGGTGTGTGTGTCTAGAAGTATTTGAATTTGTTAATCCACTCTTTATGATGATCCAAGGTTAATTGAATTTTAATCTTTTTAAAAAAGAAGTGTTTTCTAAAGAGTGTGAAAATTCAACCTGTTGAAATGTCAATTCAACCAGTTGTTTTACATTTAGTGGATTTTGAAAATGATTTGAAAAGCTTGACTTTGTTTTGACTTTGCTGTCAAACCAATTCAATCGGTTGTTTCGAGAATTCAACTGGTTGTTTTTCTGAAAACCTTAACAGAATTCTGTTAAGCTGTACCAATCTGTTTTAAATGATTCAAACAGGTTTTGATTCTTGAATTAAATGTTTTGACCATCTGATTGGAGTATAAAAAGGTTGTTTTACGCTTCTGGTCATTAACTAAGAAAGAGAGATAAATCAAAATCAATTCTCAAAGTGTGGAATAGGATTGTCTTGTAATTCTGGATTGTAATATTTGATTTTACCTAGGTGTATTCTATTCTCTTCTTCCTTAATCATTGTATTTCTATGTGATTTGGTGTGGTGCAGTTTCAGAGGGTTGTTTTGAAAACTGTGTTTGCCAAAGATTAGTGTGTGTTCTTGAGGGGTTCAAGATCATCACTCTTGGTGTGTGTTGTGTAATCTAGGTTTGATTACATAGTGAATTTTGAGTGGTTATTTGAGGATTGGATGTAGCTCTTGGTTAAGAGTGAACCAGTATAAACATCTTGCGTGAATCTCTCTATCCTTACACTCATTAAACTGCTTCAGCTTTGATTTTATAAACTGTTGGTTTAAATAACTAGTTGTTTCGTAAAAACAACTGGTTAATTTTCTGGAATCAAACTAAAAACAGTTTTCTAATTGACTGAACAATTTTCTAATTGATTGATTCTTCATAGTCTTTCACTCTACCTTCAATTCTTGCGAAAATCTTTCAAAAGCAATTCACCTCCCTCTTATTTAAGGCCTATAATTCTAACAATTGGCATTAGGATCTGAGTTCTTGAAAGTCATTCAAATTTTCGATCCTAAAACCTTTTTTAATGGCTTAAAAACTATCCTTTGGAAGGGTGCTTCAATAAACAAGCCACTTTTGTTTTGTGGTCTGAATTATCAGTTTTGGAAGGTCACATGAAAATCTTTGTGGAGTCAATGATAGAGGAATCTGAGATGCTATTGTAAATGACCCTTTTGTTCCTATAGTTGAAAAAGATGATGTTTTCATTGAGAAACCTTACTCCCAATGGACTGAGAATGAAAGTAAAAGAGCCCGATTGTATTGCCAAGAACATCACCACTTTTGCTCTAAATTCTGATGAGTTTTTCAAGGTCTTGCAATGTGCTTCAGCAAAGGAGATGTACGACATCCTAGAGGTTACCCATGAAGGAACCACTGATGTGAAAATAGCAAGGAAGCATGCTCTAATTTAGGAGTATGAAATGTTCAGGATTCTTAAAGGGGAAACCATCTCTGATGTGCAAAAGAGATTCACCCACATTGTGAACCACCTCATCAGCCTTGGCAAGATCTTTGAAAGGAAGGAACTAAACATCAAGATTCTCAAATGCTTATATAGATCTTGGCAACCTAAAGTCACTGCAATTTTTGAATCCAAGGATTTGACAACCTTGATCACAACCTCCTTGTTTGGTAAGCTAAGGGAACATGAAATTGAGATGAACCAGCTGAATGACCAAGAACATGAAGAGAAGCATGTGAGGAACATTGCTTTGAGAGTTGTTGGTCACAAAGATGGTTAAGAATCAAGTGAGGGTAGTGATGGTGAGACTTTCAACTTGCTAAAAAGAAAGTTCAACAAGTTCTTGAAAAAAAAACAGCAAGGACAAGAACCAATCTTCAAATAGGTATAACAGTAAGAAACTCAAAGATTTCAATTATACAAATTATACCTATTTTGGATGTGGTAAACAGGGTCATATCAAGACCGATTGTCCCAACAATGAAAGCAAGGCGAGAGGAGCAAACAAGAAATTTGAGAAGAAAGGAAAAGCTAAAAGAGCCTACATTGGCAATATAATGATGATTCTGTTGAACCAAGTGGTGTTTAATGTTTTGAAGAATCCAAATCCTTTGAAGGATGTTGAAGCCTCTGCTTTGTTTGATGTTGTTGTGCTGGTTTAAGCTTTGCTCTGGGGTAGTTTATATGTTGTAATCCACCCTTTGATTAAATCTCAAGCAATAAGCATCTCAATCTTTATGAAAGTAAAATGTTTTTCAAACTAAGTTGAAACAACCGATTGTTTTGTCGAAACAACCTATTGTTTATACTTAGGTGTTTTGAGAAAGATTGAAAACTGTTTTTGAAAGGTTGAAACTGTTAAGTACCAAAACAACCGATTGATTCGAGGAAACAACCGATTGTTTATTTTGGAATCATAAC
>Ga0123342_1010714_pt1 | contig 10354 bp, 6 predicted proteins | sample Turbeawhitnodule_FD_89960 | JGI IMG/M metagenome (GOLD analysis project Ga0123342, IMG submission 89960) | Root nodule microbial communities of legume samples collected from Mexico - Turtle bean Mexico white nodule | ecosystem: Host-associated > Plants > Roots > Nodule | place: Mexico: Nepantla... | reverse complement strand
GTTTGAAATGAAATAGTGACATGTCTTGTAGGAGTTTATGGCGCCTTCCTCCTGGCTTGCTATGACAACAATAATGAAGAATTTCAAAGTATTTGCAAGATTGGTTAGTATTTTAATTTTGTTTAGTCACTGCCGATTTCATTCGGTAAGATTATTTCTCTTAGTCTTCTTGTTATGGTGGGCAGGAACGGGATTCGCAGAATCTGATCTTGTAGAACGTTCTTCCAGTCTTCGTTCTAATGTGATTTCCAAGCCAAAGGTGCCAGCCTCTTATTTCACTCTTATCCTTTTCTAGTCATGCTTGATATTTTTGAAATTAATTTCATCACGCTCTTTGATTTCAGTCATACTATAGATTTGGAGAAACAATCAATCCTGATGTCTGGTTTGAAGCCAGTGAGGTGAGAGTTATCCTGACTTTTCTGGGCGATTTCATTATTTTCTTTTCCAATTGTGCTGTAGCCTATCATCATTATTGAGTTATCTTATCTCTTACTGGTTATTACTGTATCCTTGTTTTGAATTTCCTAGTACTTCAATGGAAGACATGGACGAAATTTCATACTGTTGGGAATACTATTATGGTCTGATGCCACTGTGGCTGAATGATCTCCCAATGTGGTCGAACATTGTTTTTGGCATTCCTTTCTAGATTAATGAGCGTCCTTGGAGAAGTTTTACTAATTAACTAACGTGATCATGTTCTGTTTGTATAATTCCTGGAACAGTGTAGTAAGCTTCTAGATTTATGGCAATTCAATTTTTAAATAAGCGGTGAAAGCTCGTACGTTGTATTTGGTAGAGAAGAACGAAACAGATTCGATGAAAATAAAATAGAAAATTGGAAATATATAAGAAATAAAATAAAAAGTTGAAGATGATTGGTTGATGAGAAATAAAAAAGAAAAAGAAAGACAAATATAAATAAGTGAAAAATGGTAGTATGTTTCATTTTTTTCAAATTGTTTTAACTTACCAACAATCTACTCTAATCTCGTCTTTGGTTCTCAAAAACAATCATGCCAATGGAGTTGAAATTATTTTTCGAAATCCTTCTTTTTAATTATATATTTTTATCCAATAAAATTGTATTATGCTCATTGTAGCATTTTTTTTTATGTATTTAGTTATATGTTACCTTATTTCACTCAGGTGTGGGAAGTGAGAGCGGCAGACCTGACCATTAGCCCTGTCCACCGTGCTGCAGCGGGCATAGTTGATCCGAAAAAGGTAATAGAATGAATTGATGCGTAACATTGTTTAATTGTTAATAATAGCTGTATTTAACTATTTTGGTGGCATTTCTACATTTTTCTTTGAAGGGCATATCTCTTCGATTTCCACGACTAGTTCGACTCCGGCATGACAAAACTCCTGAACAGGCCACGTCAGCCGAGCAGGTAAAGTGCAATCTACTTTATATGACCAGCAATATGATAAGAAGATTGAAAATATAGTAATGGGAACTCAAATTGATTATTTTTTGGTCATGTTCATGTTTTGCAGGTTGCTGAGTTGTATAAAGCTCAAAAACACAATCAAGCGAACAAACAAGATGACGAAGATGAAGAAGATTATTGAGGGGAGTTTTTTTCTTGCTGAAAGATAAAATCTCAGTTTTATTCCTGATGATCGCATGAGAGTAAATGTGTATGTGAATTTTCACCTAAGCTTAGGTTAGAGAGCATGACTGCGTATTAACATTATCTGAAAATTCGATGTACAACGTGGGAGAAGCTGATGGAGGGCCCCAAAAGTAGACATTTGCGCTTAAACCAAGTTAATTATTGTCTACAATTCAGTTTTGTTCTTGTAACATGATGCTGTAGTTAAGGCTGTTAGCATTGACGAAACCCTTCTCAATATTAGTCCATGTGTCAAATTACTGAGCGTGGCACATGTCTTCCATTTTCAATTGTAAAACTGTTGTATTTAAGTTTCTTTTTAACTGTAGATGAAGCTGTTTTGGAAAAATCTAATTCTAATTGCATGGACCTGACTCGGAAGATAAGATTGAATATTATTAGAGAAAAGGACGAAGGAGATAGGTAAGTGAGATATGCCTAATGTTTAGAATAAGTGCTTCGTCTTCTGTGGAATAAGACCCTTAACTCTTTCCACTTTGATCCCAGTTTAAGGTTCTGCCATTGGTCTAAACTATTTTTCGTTTCTAACATTTCTTTGATACTTTTACACTCCTTTGGGAGAGGTTGGGGCATTGTTTAATCCTTGAATTTTCTAACTTATTTGCAGACTGGAAATGATTAATATCTTTGAAATTTCATTTGTTAATCTTCTGTTCTCTGAACATAGACGGGGTTACTTGTCGGCCCAACGTATAACTATGGGCCTGGGCTTTGTTTGGTTAAAACTAAGAGATATTAACCTTGTGGAATGAGTTGTGTTTAATTTGGCTTATTCGGCCTAATGTTGACCAAAGCTTCAACATTTCTTGTCTTGTAAGGCACGAGTCGCGTCATTTGCGCAGCCTGTGTTCACCGTTCGGAAGAGGCTTAGCGTGTTTTCTAGGACTTCCTTCTTGCCGTCACCGGCAAAAATGCAATGATGTAATGTTTAATTAATTACACAGCTAGCTAGATGAAAGTAACGTCGATTCTATTTTAATTTTTCTATTAAGAAACCAACCTCCTATAGCTGGCGCTAACCTCGCAACAGAAGAGAGGTACACAGGAATAGTCCGTGGTCAAAATGCCAGAAAATATCAGGTTCTTGAATAGAAACAGGGGCAGGTGCTGGATAAAATTTACATTTGGAAAATACATGCACTACGCAGTATTTTTAGCCGAAAATTTGCAGCATCTGTATTCTACCTGTCTGCTTTGAAGAAGACTGTCCATGTGATTTCCCTTGACCTGACCTTCACACTGTTCTAGAACATGGCTACTCTTAGTATGAAATGTGACGCTGACATCCTTCCCTTGGATAGTTACATCTTCAAAATTGTTCCCAACTATTGATAGTTTGATAACAAGAAGGATTTTCTAAAATAATCGCACCGGTACAGAGATGGCATACGCTGAATATAGATTGGAAACAACTTTTTGTTATTATAAAAAATTGGGGTATAACATGTTCTACTTTATATACCATAATGTTGGTAGAGTGGATGATTTTTCCCTTTGGTTGCCATGCTTTCATACATAGAGATGCATTGGTCAAAATGAACTGCTCTTGTGCCTCTTTGAAAGGAATGATAAACAGACTGAGATTAATAGAGTGGGAGAAGATAAACACATACATTTACATATAATAGAACCAAATGAGACTTTGCTTTAGTTTAGTGAATAAGTGTCAGAAAAAAGAGAAGAAATAGGATTAGAAGTGACTAATGATAACTTGTCCAAAAAAGCTTAATATAATCATACACCACACCAGTAATAGATCCTGATTCTGATTTGTGGGTCCACCAAACCCTACACGCAGAGCTCATGGCCGTCCCCCTTGGTGGTTGGCGACACCATCTCCCTATCCCAACGACTACACAACCAATCACCCGTCCCTTTAATTCTTGATGTGATCTTACACATCAACCCCCCTCTCTCTCTCCCAGACTCACACTCATCACTTCTTCCTGCACTACATTATCCTAGTTACATTACAATTTCAGTCACCCTTTCACCTCACACAAAACAAAAGGAGAATGTGAAAAGGGCAAAAATGCCAGCAAGGACAAATCCTTCATCCAATATCACCCCAAACCCAAAATCAAACATTTTTTTCCTTCAGCTCTTTTCCTCCCACCTAGTTAAAACAAACCACTGTACATATGCTAGATCAGTCGAATCGAACACCTAACCTTAAAATCATATTATAAATTAAAAACTAAAAGGGATAAATAAAACTGACTCGGTAACAGTAATAGTTGTAGTACTAGTCAGTGGAGTACAATCCTTTGGAACTTGGTCTGCGTGGGAGAATCAGAGCCCTCACAGAAAACCCTTTTCCTACTGACTCTCCCGCAGTTGGAGGTGAAGGACTCTTGGTGGAGGAATTGTGCTTGCGCCTGTGCCTGTGCCTGTGGCTGCGGGGAAGGAATGGTGACAGGTGGAATCTCGAAAGACTCAAGAGCAGGTGGAGGGTGTCTCCATTGAGGGAGTGGTCCCGCAAGGAGCAGAGTCTGAAGGAGAGGACCAGCTTTCATCACTGCCTGCAAAAGCTTACCCTTTTCTGGCAAAGGTTTATCTGGTGATATAAGCTCAATCATTGACTCTGGCAACTGTGGCTGCGCACGACCCACATGGGGGGGCTGACCCAAATGCTCCATCACCGGAGAGGAAACAATACTTTCTTCACAGTCCGATGATGAAAGCCCATTGTTGGAGTCAATCCCTCTTCTGGGCTCATCCTCAATGCTGGAAATCCCAGACGCAGGGGCTGTCTGGTGCTGCTGCTTTTGCTGCTGGAAAACCATTTTCTCCAACAACAGTCTCTGCCATTTCTCCTGTGCCTCGTCTCTTTCTCTTATCACCTTATTGAGGAGCTCCTTCAGGGTGAGAAGCTGATCGTCCCTCTTTCTCAGCTCCTCTTGCACACTTGCTCTCGTTTGCTCCAGCTCAAGAGTGGTGCACATCAAGGACTGCTTCAGCTCCTCCATTGACTGTGTCATCACAGTTATGCAATAATGTCATGAATTAGTCCACAGGGGGCATTACACTTTTTTTCTACTTGAAGGAAACAGAAAAGAAATCAAGGCTTTACCTTTCCGTGGCAGTAGTAAGCCCAACTGAGAAGAGGACTGCGTTGGTTGTCCATGCGTGTGTTGGAATCCCGAAACTAGAATCGGTGTTGTTGGAAGAGAGAAAGTGAAAGGGGAATGAAAAAAAGTGGATTGAGAGAGTTTGGGGGGTTTGGGAGTATGGTTGAAGCTGTTTTATAAGAAGGAGTCCAAGTTACTGTGTGGGATTGGAAAAAAGCACAGAAAAGGCCAAAACCTCAACTGTTCCCAAATCCTACGCCCCCTCTCTCCTCCTATCATAATATCTCTTTACTTCCGTTATATATGTCATGTCTCACTATTGCATATTCATTTCCAACATTCTTAAAACCTAATTAACATGCACATGTTCATGTCATTCTTATTTTTTTAGATTTAAACAACTCTCTTTTTGTCCTCTATTATGATGCTTTTTTCATTTTCTTAAAAGCTCTTAATTACATTTACTTTTTTAAAATCGATCAATGTGTTTTTTTATTATAATCATGCTAAATACATACTACACTCTATGAATAATGTTCAACTCTCCATTTCAAAATATTGTGTTAATAAAAATATCAATATTCTTCTCCTATTAATATTTTTTCACTGTTATCAATTCGAGAGTAATCCTTAAGTAGAAATAACAGTAAATAAGTAAGGTCTTCTTCAAAATAATATAATTGCAATCATTCTTATTAGACAAAAGAGACACATGTGATTATCAACTATGAATTCTTCACCCTAATTAATTACGTACGAAGGGAATAGGAATAGTGAAGACATTATTATTTCTATCTGATAACCATCTTTCTTTAGTCAGTTTAGTGGAACTCTGAATAAAGAAATATTGGAGGCATGCAGAGTAACACTCAATATCTATGATCTAAACTTGATTATATAAAATCTTAAATTCAAGTTAACACTGTGTAATGCATGCATAACTTTTTTCATAGTTTGTTTGATATTTATATCTCACTTTTGTCTCTCTCATAATTATAAAAATGTTTATACAAATTTGTTATATATATGAAAAAAATTCCTCTTCAGTTCTATTGCTTGGCTTTTCCAGCATCTTGCATGCTGTTGATAAGAAAATGTTAGAAAGTGACCAAATAAAACAGTGATAACCTTTCAACTATAAAGTAACAATGATAATAACAAAAATAAGAGGTGGAAGTGATATATTCCTTAAAAAGGGTTAATTATAAAAAACCAATATCTAGAAACCAAAATAATTAGTTGCAGTAGTAACTAAATTAAAATTATTTTAAAAATTAAAAAAAAAAGTTTTTAAATTGGTGTCTAATTAGCGACCAAGATTTTAACTACCAATTATTTATATTCTAAATTTGGTAGCAAAAACTTTGGTTGTTAACTAAATACTAATTTATAAATCATTTAACAATAATAAAAACTAATTTATAAACCAAAAATTTATTTAGTCCCTAAGATAGTCTCTAATTTAGTTACTATAATAACTAATTATTTTTTGTCTCTAAGATTGATTTCTATTTCGTGATTTTCTTGTAGTGTAATAAAACATCTTCCTTTATTTTCTAAATATAAATTTCTCATGTAATAACTTGAAAATTAATTCATGGGAGGAGCTATCAAGATTTTTTTCTTACGTTAAAGGCATTGTTCTATACTCTAAATGTATTTTAATATATTGACTTAAATATGTTTTTTTAGCAAAATTTGTTTTTATTCATAGTTTAGACTATAGGTTTTTTTATATTTGTAATAAAAAAATTAATTAAATGAGTTATTAATTACTAATTATTTTACGTGACAAATAATTTTTTAATATGAATTAAAATATTAAAATATTTTATATTAATATTTTCTTTACTACAAATACACAGTCTAAAGTTTTAACTTTAAGTACAAAACCAATTTCATGAAAAAAATATATTTAACTTTAATATATTATATATTATTAGTACGAAGCTTTAGTGAATGCCAAAACATGAATTGTTGAATGGTAAAATTAGAAGATAAAACCTCTTAACCAACACGAGATTAATTAGATTCACATGGAAAATTTGAAACAAAAACATAGTTATTTCCAAAGTTAAGAAAATCAAGAATGAACAAGATCTTAATCGTTTCAAACTTTGGTGGCTTTTGACTGATACAAAGTTACTTACGACAGTAATTTGAATAAATGCATGGGGAATGGTACGATCCTTACTATTATTCGTTACCTCCATTAGAAGTAACTTAACTCTCTCTTTCAACACATGCATCTCCATTTTTAGCTATGGGAATTCACCCTTCTCATCTTCATTACACGTGGCTGCTTCATGCAGTAAATCCAAATATGTATTTTGTTTTTTTCACCAAAACAATTTCAATTAATTTCTTCCATCCACATTAGTGTCTCACCACTTTGATTTTGCTTCTTTGCTTGACTAAATTAAAAGAGAATTTTAAGGCATCAAGACTTTTCTTGGGTTCATACAATACTTCTTTTATTTTAATTAGTTGAAAATTGTTTCAATTGTTCTTTATTAATGGAGCATAATTTGAAAAAAAAAAGTATATGACCATTCATATAATATATATAAAAAGTTAATGCTAATTTAAATAATATGAATATTCCTAAATGTAGGAATATCGTGTGCGGAAGCGTGATAATTTCAACCAAAGATTATGAGAAATTAAAGTAACAAGTAAAGTGAGAATGATACCAAAAATTTTTAGGTGGAAAACCCTTTTAAATAGAGGTAAAAAACCACCGACGAGAGAGCCAAAACTTTCACTATAATGATACTGGGAGTACAATGAATTCCTCTCAGACTAATAGATAAATAACCCTAAAACAAATCCTCTCTATATGGGTTAAACACTTACACCCAAGAACAAGAACAGAAATAGAGAGTATATGAAAAGAGAGAGGAAGGAAGTGTGTGTTGCTTGTTTGTAGTGTGTTACATTGCTGGAAGGAAGCCACTATATATAGTGGTTCTAGGAGACAACAATAATAAATACAATTAATGGTAATTAACCTCCCATTGATGACAATTGATTGTGGCAATTAATCTCCCATTGATTGCAATTGATTGCGACAATTAACCTCCCAATTATGACAAGAAAACGGAAAGGTGAGTCATAAACCCACACTAAAATATATACCAATTTGATATAATAATAATAATAATAATAAACATGAATAGTTTCAATAAATATGGTAATTTGTAGTTTATATAAGACTTTCATGAAAAATATATTAATTTTTTTATTAACAAAAAAAATATAAAGTATTTTAGGAATATATGTATCAACCTCATTACAAGAAAAAAAAGTTATATATATTAATGAAGAGATGAATGAAGACACAGAGAGTAAAATACTAAATAATAACAGGTAATTTTAATTTGTGTGTACGAATATATTTTATTTTATATTTGTATAATACATTGAGAAAAAAAATACTAAATTAATTATCATTTTATGTTTATAAAATCTACTAAACTTAGTTATCATTTGACACACTTCATAATTGTCTACTATAAAGAGTTTCAAAATCAATGCAATTGAAAAAAATTCTTATGGTCTCTACTCAAGAGGTGTTATTATTTGTTGCATATAATATATTTCCAATACCATAAGAGGCATTCCACTATCGGAGTCTAGTTCACTGTCAAATAAGCTTAAAAATCTAACTCCAACACTTTCTAGGAAGAACAGCATGGAAATTATAAAGTTTTTTGGTATTTATAATAATGTAGTTTGTTTTCCTTTATGAATACCACTACAAAATCCTTACATATAAATTAATTTTAGAAATTAAAATAATTAATTAATATTTTACTTATTTTAATTAGAGATAATTTTATAAAATAAAAAAATTATTAATATTTACAGTAGTTTTTATTATTAATAAAAATTTATAAAAATATCTAATCATTAACTATCGAGGTTTTATTTACTTATTATTCTATATTCTAAATTAATTTTTATTAGTATTTTAGAAATTCATTTATAATTAAAAACTAATTAAATACTAATTTAAAAATTATTTTATAAATTTGTATTAATAATATAAATCACTTTAAATACAATTTTTAAAAAATAATATTTTAATTAATATATTGATTAATTATTGTTGAACTCTAAATTTAATTATTATTTAATAATTTTTTTATATACGTATTTGTTTTGGCTGACCATATTTGAAGAGTTGAGAGTGTTAGAGGCGTCTAATTTATATTGACAAATTAAAGTGGTCCTATGTGAAAAGCACAAGTGCGTGTAGAAGATGACCAATCTTTACTTTTTTAGAGCAAAATATTATCATAAAGTTTTGAATATATAGAGAAATGGTTTTGGTATAAATTTTGTGCAAGAATTGAAATAAATTTAATTAACATAAACTACAGTTTTAATGGGGGCAGGGTAGGGTGTAGGGTTCTTTTGATAGCATAGTCTCCAAAAGAAAAAGGTGGAACACATCACTGCATGATTCACTGCATTTCAAAACAATTCATACTTTTAACAAATTTTAGGATCATTTGTGAATAATCTACTTTCTGTTTACCTATCCCATGTAAGAAAAATATATTTCAATTGAATAATAATTTAAAAAATCATTTTCATCTTTATCATTATTTTTAATTTAATAAAAATAAATAATAAAAAGTAAAGATGAAAAGTAACAGATATTTTAATGGTACTTTAACATCATCATTTCTTGCATTACAAGAAAATTATGAAATAAAAACCAATTTTATAAACAAAAAATAATTAGTTCATATAGTGACTAAATTAGAGATCATTTTAAAAACTAAAAACAATTAGTTTCTAAATTAGTTTCTATTATTGTTAAATAGTTTCTAAATTGGTATCTAATTAGCTACAAAGGTTTTTGCTACCAAATTTAGAATCTAAATAATTGGTAGTTAAAACTTTAGTAGCTAATTAGATACCAATTTAAAAAATATTTAACAATAATATAAATTAATTTAAAAATAAATAAAAAATTAGTCTTTAAAATGGTCTATAATTTAGTCATTGTAATAACTAATTATATTTTTATTTTAAAATTAGTTTTTATTTCATGATGATTTTCTTGTAGTGTCATTTTTTTTATCAATATAGCATACCCAAATGTACTTTTGGTACCAATGAATATTAAACTACCAATTGTAATAAAATCTTTTTATATCGATAATTTTAGAATTTTTTTATGTTGATTTGGATGTCACTTATTTAGAAAATAAATGAGTTTCAATGTGACTAGGAATCGACGTATAATGTGTAATATTTATATGGTTAACTTTATAAAGAAGGTAGAACACAACGTTCATACACAATGTTGAATAAGATACTTTTCATATTCATTTTAGTCATCAATGTAAAATGTTTTATTAAATTGATTCAATTTTAGGTATTTTTTTCTCATAAATGGAAATATTTTATACAAATTGACGATGATCATGTCACCTAAATCAATTCTAAAATTCCACTAAAATAATAAATATTGAATTTAAAAAAAAAAATACACAGATAGTGTTCCTGCTAGGGAGATGGGACCTAGAGAACTGTTGAAGTCTTCTTCTCCTTCCTTCGGTCGGGCAGGTGGCTGGGTGATGAACTGGGATCCTTCTCTTTCTTCTGCTTACCCTTCGGCAC
>Ga0123342_1010713_pt1 | contig 10354 bp, 3 predicted proteins | sample Turbeawhitnodule_FD_89960 | JGI IMG/M metagenome (GOLD analysis project Ga0123342, IMG submission 89960) | Root nodule microbial communities of legume samples collected from Mexico - Turtle bean Mexico white nodule | ecosystem: Host-associated > Plants > Roots > Nodule | place: Mexico: Nepantla... | reverse complement strand
TTTATCTGAATAGATATAACTGAAAATAAAATCAGGATAAAAAATTTCTCCTAAAATCAAACTTACTTATTTAAATATATATTAAATAAATAATAAATGCGTAAATGTAAAAATGTTAAACTACTATAAAATATTAAAATTAATAACTTATTGAAAACGTAAGCTTAACGTTAAAAAAATTAATAATTAATCTTTATCATAAAAAAATTAAATTACATTATATTAATAATTTTTTGATATTATATAAATTTATAAACAATATGGATTTGGATTTTAGATCCAATCCAAATATTTGGATTTGAATTTATAGAAATCCAAATTATTTTTAAAAAAAATATGAATTTAGATTTTAAATCTGATCCAAATATTTAGATTTGGATTGGATTTTTGAAAATCCACTCCATGACCACCCTTACTTACTTACGAGTGTGACTACAGTATGAAGGTAAATCATTTCTTTTCCTTGAGTTGCATAGTTGTGATCTTGAAACATTTTCCATAAATTTGCATCGTGAACTAATATTTGAACTTGTCAAATCTGCTTTATTTCTTGCTATGTTGTGGAACTTTGCTTTTGCGGATATACTTTTTATTGTAGCATACTAGATTTTTGTCATCGGTTGTGTATTTCTCATAGGTATCTCACTAATAATTCATGATGCTCAAGGTGAATTGACTTATGGAAAAATTGTTGAGTGGAGATTTCATGACTCTTTTTTACGGCAAGTGTACCGAGTTAGAAGTAATAATTTGTTACTAAGGACGAATATGAAACTCGCCAAGAACAATTATTTAAAATCCTAATCATAGCATTTACTAAGTATAAGAATATGTACAATAATTTCATTTGATTTGATATTGTCAATAGTTTGCATGAAAATTAAATAAAAGCAAAGTAAATGAGTAAAATATTTTAATTAAGAAAATTAGGAATGAGGTTAATCCTTCTCACTCATTTGTAGTTTTAAACATATAACATTCTATCTTGATTGACATTGAGACACGTATAAAAATCATTCATATCGGTTCCTCATATACAAAATTATTAAGATATTCTCTTAAATATTGATTGCTTGCATAATTATAAAAACTCCTCATCATTACAAACAAATATTATAAAACAATTAACATTTCAAATTTATTCCTAACATTCAAATATGTTAAGTATAATCTTTTAGATGATATGCTTATAAGTACTTTCTAGTCAAATCTAAGAGTCAAATCTTTGAGAATAAAATTGTAATACCAATCATCGATCAAAAACTGAATATTATAGATAAATATCACCTTAATACATAAGAATTTGAACATATTACTCTCAATCCTAAAGAAAAGAATTAGCCACTCATGGTGGCTATTACAAACATGGACAACAAGAAAAGAATATCCAAAGTGTTCCTCTTTGACGGCCTCCATTAAGGTTTCCTTCCTTTGGTTCCCCCAATGATCTCTAGGGTTATGTCTCATGCCTTCTATTTAACCTAATTGGGTTTGGATTAAGTGACATCTTTATTCATAATATATTTATATGTTTCATCTCTCCTTAAATTCATGAAAATAACACAAAATTGAGAGTAAATCATTCTTATTCATCTCATAATCCAAAAATATGTAAAATGGTTAAAAATTCTGAATTAGAAGTTGAATTTTAATTATTTTATCAATTAAAGTCCATAAGTGTTTAATTTTTTTTATGAAATATTATGACACTTATCAAGATTTGATAAAAGGTCACATCTACAAGGACCTCCACCAAAAAACTCGCCTTTAACCCCCACCAGGGGTTCCTGAAACTGTGGTATGTCTATGACTTGCCTATTCATTTAAGAACTTCATCCTATCTTATTAGAATAATATATGTAACTTAACATAAAACTTGCATAAGATCCTTGTAATTTCATACTCATTTCTATTTTACTTACCTAAAGGTGAGAAGAAAATACATTTTTTCCCATCAGCATACATGTATAACTGTCTGAATGTGAATTAGTAATGAAAGCATATATCTTTGAAGTTTGTTCACTGATCCATTCATTATATCTATGAAGGAAACATATCTATGTTGTTAAGAGAAATTTGGTGGGTACAAATTTGTTTCCATACCGGACTGGCCATTCCATAATTCAACTTTTATTTATTTAAATACCGGCTTGTATAATCTGGTAGTTGAAACTGGATCCAGGCTTGTATACTGGATTGTACTAACCAATTTGTAAATAATAAAAACAAACTTGTTTGTACAATTTAGTATACAAGCCCGAATCTAGTTTCAACTATCAGATTGTACAAGCCAGTATTCAAAATAAGAAAAGAGGTGTCTAGATTAGCCAATCCGATATACTGTCAAGGGTATATTTAGCTTTTCAAAATTGTATGGAGGTGCAAGAAGGAGCAATGGAGGTGTAAGGAGAATTTGCCCTCTTGATACACCTCCAAAGAATTTGAAAATCGGAAGAATTTGTCTCCATCCCACCAAAGAAAACCAACGCTTTAAACGTGCGACAAACCAAGTCATAAGAAACAAAATACTGATCATCGACCAACAGGAACACAAGAACAATGAAAAATGGGACGCTAATTAGAGAACCAACACTGCAAACAGATTGCACAACACAAGCACACCTCCAAAAATCTACATCCCCGAAGAAGGATAGAACCCTACCTACCAACCGTTAATCACCTATCTTCAAATAACTTACACGATTTTTTTTCAAACTATAGATATTAATATTTATAAGAAAATAATTAGGATGTTTAATTAATTTTACTTGTTACCAACTTCTATTGATATTTTTAATTTTAAGCCAGTTTTTAATAAATCAATGTTATTTTTTCCTATCTTATATATATATATATATATATGAGAGTAATTTATACTTCCCTCATTAACTAGTAAAATTAAAGAAGATTAGAGTCCATGAAAATTTTACTAGTAATGCTGCTAGTTATAGTTCAAGTATAAGGTTTAATTAGTATAACACCTATATAATCTAATTATCAAATCCATTGAGGATTCCCTTCTATAAATACATATACATGATTTAGTTATAAAATATTTTATAGAAGATTATAAGTAATTAAGGTATATATAGAATTTTAATTACTTATAATCTTCTATAAAATATTTCATAACTAAATTATGGAAACTGATAAGACTCAATTTGTATTCACCGATAACATTAATAATGGAAACAATTTTTTTTTAATATAACAAATTAAACTTACACTTAAACTACCTTATTAAAAAACATTTTTGAACATTTGAAGAAAGCATTGAAAAATAATAAATATTTATTTTTAAAAAAAATGGGTACCACATGAATGGGGAGAGTGAGCAATGAGTGGAGTGTGTGAAGGGTTTGTCGTAGAGCTGGTTGAAGAAAGTGTGTGAATGATATCCATTCATAGGTTTGGTTCACTGTCTCAAAAGAATCTTGCATTGGAGCCATTTTTCCAAGTCATGCCAAAACTCTTGGACCATTAATTAAGCAGAGATGAAGAAATGTACCAACCCTAAACCCTACTCTCATTCAACCCAACCATAATGGGGGTGCTCCTTTCATTGGATTCACTTGTCTAAATAAAATAAAAAATTATAGAAAAATAATTACTCATAAACTGATATGTTCTTTAAAGAAATTAAATATAATTTATCCATAATATTACAGTAGCAAATATTTATCTTCCTAAATTATCTTAGGGTTGCTCTGGATAATTTTTTTCTAAACACTAATAAAGAAGAAATAAGCACAATTTTTTTTTAAAAAAATAGTATCTTATATATTAAAATTAGTTTATATATAAATTAAAAATTAGATTTTGTAAATGTTCATACGAAACTTCTGCAAAGTAACTTATAATAAACTAATTTTACTGTATGGATCAATTTATCTAATTTTTTTCTCCTAAATATGTTTACAAAGAAATTCATCCATACATATTTGCTTTCTTAAACTATTACATTGAGTTAAATAAACACAGAAATGCAATAAAATAAGATTTAATTATAATTTTTATCCTGTTATTCACTACTAGATAATCATTACATTAAAATCAATTTTAAATACAAAAATAATTATTATATTAACTAAATTATATATATATATACTACATATTTAAATTGATTTTTATTATTGATAAATAGTTTCTAAATTAGAATTTAATTAATAACTAATTATTTACATTTTAAAATTGATAGCTAACATTTAACTAATTAGATATCAATTTAGAAACTATTTATCAATAATAAAAATTAATTTAAATACCAATAATTTTTTTTAGTTTTTAAAATAATATTTAATTTAATTAATATAATAATTATTTTTTTATAGTTACTTATGTAATTTGGTTAATTTGGTATACGTATGTATAAGATGCTTAATCTATTCCCTTAATTTTAAAAAGACAATGTGACTCTGTTAAAATTGATATCACTAGTTTTATAAATCATCACTATACATTGGTTATAAATTACATTATTGAATTAAAACTATCAATATTTGTTTATTAATGATTATATTAATTGAAAAAAAAAATTAGATGGTTGCACTTTCAAAATTTGGGACTTGATTAATCTTCTATTAATAAGAACAAAATAAATAAATAAGATCCAATTGAATAAGGTAATTAAGCCATGAAATAATGTAAGTTCATAATAATCCACAAAGCATTATTTAACTAAACAATTCATTACAAGATAACAAAAAGTCCAACCCGAAGGCGCAATCCAATGAACTCAACCTGTCCTTGATCCACTGGATTGGCAAATTATGTGGATTGAAAGATTGATTCATGTAATCCAACCCAACTCGTTTCAAATTAAATGAGTTGGTCCAATGGATTCAACTCATTCTGAAATCTTACACCTAGGGTATTGCACATGAATCTTCAAATATCTCCCAAGTTATCACTTAACTACTGATGCTCAAGGAAAATTTTAACATGCTACTTCATCAGCGTAACATCTAGATATTGTTTTCAGGTGGTGGTAGGAAAGACTTTATGTGTACTGTGTGAATGCCGATGACAAAGCTGTCGCAAGCTTCCATCTTATAGTGACCAAAAATGATACTGACAGCATCCTAGAATGCAAACTCAAGTAAAAATTGCATACTCTAAAAATTTCCAGCATCATAATGAAGGAAAACAGTCAAATTAGTATCATTTTATTAAGGGATTAATAAGAATAGAAATCATTCGTATATGAAAAGTAAGCAGAGTATTCTATGCTTATAAATGACTAATATTAGGACAACCATAGTTTCTAAGCTCTAATTTTATATTGGTAAATAGTGACAGCATCCTTAGGCTAATGTTTCCTGTGATTAGCAGATTTCTCTGCCCAAACATTTGAAACGACAAGAATGTGATAGATAGATGTTTTGTAGAAGTTACCTGTATGAATTCAACCATTGTAAAGGATAGGTCTGCCATTGTAAGTGAGCTCCTTACTTTCTTCCAAATATTTGAAGAAGGAAGATAGTGCAATTTTATCATTGTGGTTGTCTCTCTTAACCAACCACTCTTCATAAAGTTGGATATTTACATCCCTGTCAGAAATTGTGATCCATATTTAGTAAAAGGAGGATAAAAAGGGAAGAAACGCGGCATACCAGCACCTATATATAATTTATTTCCATGAAGTAAGTTGTACAAGTAAATAAACACAAACTGAGAAAATAAAACGACAGACATAGATGTGAAGGAAGTTTTAGAAAGAAAACCAACACACCTTCTCAAGGCAAGAACTTCATAGTTTCTCCGTAGGTAATCAGCATGGTTTTTAAGGGCATCCTGTGCATATGGTCTGCCTACAGTCCTTATTGCAGCCGCATTTAATAGAGTTTCCAAGGTACCATGTTTTTTAATAAGTTTCAGAGCAGTCTTCCGACCAAAACTAGGGACCAGATGCTGGATACCAGGAACACCGTCAACTTCATCACCTACAATACATCCTACACAATCACAGCATACATAAACCAAAGTGTTAGTCCTAATGGCATCACAGTTTAGCCATTAAGTAAACCAACTTCAAAAAGGGTCAGAAAAATTCCACTGCGTTGAATTTTATCTCTGAAATCACATTCTAGTTCTTCATGCTACAAAGTTCTATTGAAACAACATACTTAAGTTGAAAAGCCCATTAAAGGCCACCAAATCAACATAATTTTTAACATACAACTTATTCAAAAGAATTAAAATATTTGTATAAAATAATACGTTTGTAAGTTTGGCTCAGCCTCACATTATTTACATATTGAAAACGGATACTACTGTTAAAATGTAGTTGATGAAAATATCAAACAGAAATAAACTGTATTGTATGTTATACTCACTAAAGCTCAGATCAGATTCTGGGTCACAATTATACTGATCCCTGTAGTGCCTCAGGGTGTAGAAGGACCACCTTTGTAACTCAGGCAAAGGCATAACTATTTGCACATCTTCAGATATAAGTTGCTTAAAATCCTTATCAGGGGAGCCAATAACCACTCGAAACCCTTTATTGACAACTTGTCCAGCTAGAGTAGCTACAACATCATCAGCTTCATGACCATCAACTTTTATAACCTGCATGGTTTCATCTTGTCACTAATGAATGATATGATTGAATAAAAAGTAAACTGACCTTTTCACTTTCCATACATTTATGAGAATGATATGTGCATATTATTTTAAAGGGATTGATAAACATAAACAATAACTTTAAGAATGCTTGAAAAGAAAAGGAATAGTATTATTTTCCTTACAAGTTTCCATATTGTTATTTACCTGTAATTATAATTTTGTAATGAAATAAAAATGAAGACAAATGATACCAGAGAAACTGATTTACACATGACTAAGGGATCATGTGTTAATAGTAAAAGCAAATCAATGTTCTCATTTTCCTGTTAGTTAGGTAGTCAACATCCCAACTTATCAAATGGGAGGAATGGGAAAGTGGAGCTCAAAAAAAGAGTATAAAATTTAAGTTTCATTGTTTTTTGTATCTACAACCAAGTACCAATCATTTCTCTAAACAAACTTTAAGCTGTTAAAAAAGCGGGCAGCCTAAACTGTCCAGGAAGACCCAATATTCAAATTATTAAAATAGCCTCATCGGTTGAAGGCCCACTAGACCTAATTTCTAAACAACACTTAACTTCACTGAGTGCTAACTAAAACTCAACACAGCTAATTGAACTTTTTCCCATCGGCATTTGTTCACCTCCTCCAGCATCCTCATGTCATCTCTGGCAATTCTACAACCGATTGAATTTTGAGTTAATGTTATGCTAGGTTATATACATTTTATTTTTGTTAGCATACAACTAAATCTTCACAACATATATTGGCTTTCACCATTTTCTGATATCTGCGATTGATAACATTGTTCCTTAATCAGTGTCCTTTGATCAGTTGTTAGCATTTGCTACAAAATATTATTCAATCTTCCAAATTTTGATTTCATAAGTTAGACAACTCTCTCTCATTCGTTTCATAGGGTTAGTATATATCAGCTAGTAGTTTGTTATCATTGAAACAGGTTATCATTATATGATGTAACAACTTCCTCTTATAATAATTTTTCTGTTACATTGTTTCTGATTATTGCTTTAGTGTAAGTAACGTGCAGTCTTCTTTGAGAGTGCATAAATGTGTATTGATTGAACTTTTTAACCATGAATAAAATCTGTTCTATTCTACAAAAGTATTAGTTTCCAATACATAGGAAACTTTTGAGAACTATAACTTGGTCCCTTTTTTTAAGATACTCTCCAAATTGTTATTACCTTATTTGTTAACGCCCTTAATTATTCAATAACTTTCTGGTCAATAAACAGAAATTAGTTTCTTAGACTCTCATGAGGAAAAGGTATATCACTGGCCAAAACCTCCCTCATTTAGTCCACCTATTGGCATAGAACGCAAAAAAGTCATTGTTTAAGTGGAGAAACAATGATTAAGACAATGGCTTCCTAGTAATTTCAATAGTAATTCTTGACAAATTATACAAATTGCTGATAAATTTAATACTGCTAAATACTAACTAAATTTTTTAATTCTTGTGAAGTAGTTAAAGGGATAGGTGTGGGACCAGAGGTAGTATTTAATGTAGACTTTTGCAAACCTAATTTCTCTTGGACTAGTCTCCAAACATCTCACTAGTAGAATAAAAAAATTGCACAGCTAATTTCGCTACTGAGCTCCGAAGGAAAAAAGTAATCATGACATAAACGTACAAGTACGGGTGTTGGATATAAATAAACCAATCATGAACCTTCATCTGACAAAAACATTTAGAGAGTCAGTCATGTTCGCAATCAAATGTAAACACGTGTCTCTGTATGAGAAATTTTATAACTCTAATTTGTATGGTTTTCCTCGATAAGTGTTTATGGTTTAACTCAACAAACAATTTAGTAATGCAAGTACCAGAACATTTGGGATCCAATTAATCTCGGATAAGTCAGTAAACATATTGTCATTGACCACTATTTATTCAGACTATGATCATTTCACATAAATAAGTCACACCCTTACTATCTTCATGTCCACTAATGATTTCATATAGTCATTTAAGTGTATGATGGTTCAATGCATCAGGGTTTCTTGAAGTTAATTTTGGGATTTATATTCAACCAAAAGATATTCTTGAATATCCTAATAGAAAAAGTTAAAATATATTCAAAAGATTGAGACAATAATCAGAAATGCTCAAAATATAAAGATATTCTATATAAAATTTTAATAACTTATAATCGCAAATGGAGACAGTAAATTGATCTAGTGTTCCAGATTATATTTGAATAACAAAAATAGCACGATTCATCAATTTCCCTGCCAAGCCCATCCAAATATGTAGCCTGTGTATGTTTATGTTTCTAAATATGATGGCTTCACGACAGATTTCTGTTCTGCAAACCCATCTACAGACCCAGAAACCAGTGATACGTTTAAGATTAAAATAAAACAAGGAAGTTATGTAACACTTTTCTATGTTAAAATAGCATAGAAATTTGGTAAAGATTTCAACTGTTTGTTCGAAAACCCCAAATAAAACACATAGGAGAACTAAGATAACTTTTCTGTTACACTTGTAGTTCTGAATTTGGTTTGAGGATTGCGAGAAATACTAATTTTGAACTACTAGGAAGCCAAGCATGCATCTCTTTTTATGTAAGTTTTAGCAACAAATATATAAGAAATGAAGCACATTACTCGTCAGAAATTAAAATTATATGCAAGTACACCTAAAATTTCGAAGGGAAATGGAATAATAGCAATGATACGGAGCAACTCACTGGCACGTTGCATTTTCCAAGAACATCATTGATAACTTGATAGGACCTCCCAACATGGCCGCTTGAAAATCTATGCAAAGATGACACGTGTCTCGTGAATATTTTCCTTCGTGCTTTATAGGAAGGTAGCAACTTTCTGCGATACTCGCTGCCCCCTTCTCCATCAATAACCTGCTCAATCATTTCAATGCCTTAAGAGAGGAAAGATAAAAGATAAAAGAAAAAGAACATGAAAGAAGTGGCAGCATAGGAAATACAATACCGAATGAACTTTTTATTTCATAGCAGAAAAATATTCTGAATGAGAATTCAAAAGAAAAGCCTATGCAGCAGTAAATGGTTCGGAGTCACTGAACAATGGAAATTACATATTAGCACTCTAAGTATTCATTTTATCAACAAATTAAATGATTGAAATTACATACGGGCACAGTCACTCTAAGTATTCACTCCATCATCAAATTTTGTGACGCAGGAAAATTTACCACAAAATGCATATTCGAAGAATGTGCATCAGGCTTAAGTGAGATTTCCATAAACTAGTCCTTGAAGTCCATGGACCACATGCAAAATTGACAAAGAACTAATATGGCTTCAAGGACTAATATAATCTCTCATATTACAATTGGAATGTGAGAGTTTTGCCGCGTGCCGTGGTCTTACTCAGCTCGAAGAGGATTTACTGCAGAAAATACTCATTCTGAGAGAGAAAATTACAATTTGAATTTTACCTTAATAATCTCTATGTATATTTAGACAAACTTCTTCCAGACTACTTTTATAAGAAAATGAAAAAAATGAAACAAGTTTATTCATAAATTAAAATTAACTTATACATAAACTAAAATGAATTAACAGAAAACTAATGGAAGAACAGCTATTGCAGAAAGCTAAACTACTGTAAAAGAAAGCTTAGTAACAGCAACTAACTATCTAACAAGTACTATGTTACGATGCTAACTAATGAGTGGTGGACTTCTTTGAAATAGTCTTAGAATTAGTTGTGCTGAAGTAAAGGAGATAATGGGATGCCCACGTTTCCATTTACAGTTATTAGGCCACGTTTT
>Ga0123342_1010711_pt1 | contig 10359 bp, 11 predicted proteins | sample Turbeawhitnodule_FD_89960 | JGI IMG/M metagenome (GOLD analysis project Ga0123342, IMG submission 89960) | Root nodule microbial communities of legume samples collected from Mexico - Turtle bean Mexico white nodule | ecosystem: Host-associated > Plants > Roots > Nodule | place: Mexico: Nepantla... | reverse complement strand
TTAAAAAACCTCCGTTATTTTGTTGAGGTTTTAGAAAAAAACCTCCATTAATTAAATCAATTCCTAAGGTTATGTTAACCTCCGCTAAATAACCTCCACTAAAACCTTTTTTTCTTGTAGTGTGTATGATTTTGATTTTAAAATTGCAATTCAGTACATATATATTTTGTCAGCATATATTAAGTTCTCCAATTATTTAATCTAATGTTTTATTTCTTTTATATATCCTTCTTGGCACGAAGGGTATTTACTAAGGCAGGATTGGATAACACGTCTCTATTCTACAGGTTACGTTATGGCGAAGCTTGGGGATATAGATAATAGATTTGTGTTGGTATTGTGACAAATTATGACCTATGACTTTAATTGGCAGGTTACTGGTGATACTACATTTGTGTTGCTTATATTTCATTCAGATCAAAAGGTTTGGGAGGAGTTATTCAAGGATCTCCAGCTTAACGAGAGGACTTTGAAGGATGCAGTACAATTCGTGAAAGTCAAAGAGTGATTAATCAAAGTACAAATCTAATTTTAATGTTTCTATTTTTCCAAAAGGATAGGCAAAATGTGATGAGAAAATATTTGAAATGTTTTGTTGTATCTGGTTTTATCTTTCTCTCTCAATGTTTGGAATTTATGTATCATATGAATAACTAGAGAAATTTGTAGTTTTAATAATTTTATTGAAAAAGTTGTTTTGGTGGATATCTATATGGTTGGTTGGAAGTTTATTTGATATAAACCGAATGAGACTGTTTAAAGTAGAATTGATAGAGTTCTGGTATCTAAGGAATGGCTGGAAGCATGGCCGAACAACAAATAATTTATTTATAGTAGAGTTGTTTCTAATCATTGTGCTATGGTGTTAAAAGGTACATGTTCAGACTGGAGACCGAAACCTTTTCGTAGTCTGGATGTTTGGCAAAAGGATGTCAGATTCAGAGATTTCGTATGTAGACATTGACTCAGTTATGAGATTCACGAAAGAGGGATTTATGTATTTAAAGAAAAATTGAAGAAGTTAAAATCCGATTTAGAAATTTGGAATAGAGAAGTTTTTGGCAATGTTAACCAGGTAGGGGAGTTACTACAAAAGAGAATTCAGGAGCTGGATGAGTGCGACGATGTCGGTGGCTTAGATGAGGAAGGAAGAGTGGAGAGGAGGTTTTTGTTGCCAGAACAAAACAAAAACTTCTTCAAGCAAGAAGTTGTTATTCATCAGAAAGTCCGTATTAAGTGGCTGAAAGATGGTGATCTTAATTCAAAGTTCTTTCATTTGGTCGTTAAATGGAGAAGGATAAGGAATGAACTTAATGGGTTTTTTATTAACGGGTGTTTCTGTGAAGATAAGGAGTTGGTTAAAGACAAGGTAAGAGAATTCTTTAAGGCTAGGTTTGAAAGTGGTGATGGTTTTCAAGTCAGGTTGGACAATGTACCCTTTAATTTTGTTTCTGATGCTGATAACGAAATGTTGGTTAAGTCTTTCTCCGAATAGGAAATCAAGTTAGCTATTTGGAGTTGTGATAGCTCCAAAAGTCCTGAGCCGGATGGTTTTAATTTTAGTTTTATTAAATTTTGTTGGGATTTTTAAAGGATGATATTCTTTTGGCTGTGAATGATTTCGCTAGGTCTGATAAATGGCCTAGGGGGACGAATGCCTCATTTGTGTGTTTGGTCCCTAAGTTTGAGAACCCACAACAACTTTGTGCTTTTATACCTATTTCTCTAGTCGGGTGCTTGTACAAAATCATCACGAAGATGCTTTCATTAAGGCTTAAAAAGGTGATTAGCAAAGTCATTGATTAAGGCAATATGCTTTTCTTGAGGGAAGGGGAATCTTGGATAGTGTTCTTGTGGCCAGCGAGGTGTTAGAGGAGGCAAAAAAGAAGAGGAAAAATTGTGTTTTTTTCAAAGTGGATTATGAGAAGGCGTATGACTCTGTGAGTAGGGAGTTCACATACTATATGCTTGGTAGATTAGTGTTATGTGAACAATGGATTGTTTGGATTAAATCTTGTTTGGAGTCTGCTTCGGTGTCAGTGCTTGTGAATGGTAGCCCGACTAAGGAATTTGTCCCTCAAAAGGGTTTGAGACAAGGAGACCCCCTTGCTCCGTTTTTGTTTCTTATAGCGGCTGAAGGCCTTGCAGGAGTGGTAAGGAATGCAGCTGAGAAAAATATGGTGGAGAGTTTGGAGGTTGGGGCTAAGAAGGTTGAGGTCAATATGCTTTAGTATGCAGATGATACTCTGTTTATTTGCAAAGTGAATATCAAAAGTGTTTTTAATATAAAAGGTTATTTTAAGCTTTTTTGAGTTGGCTTCAGGACTAAAGGTGAATTTCTTGAAAAGCAGTATTGGTGGGGTCGGGGTCAATCAGTATATGATTTGCCGCTTTGCTGATATTTTTAACTCTAAGGTGATGAAAACCCCCTTCAAATACCTTAGGATGCTTGTGGGGGTGTCATAGAAAGGAAATGCTTTGGGATGGGTGGTGGATAGAATAAAGACTAGATTGGGAAGATGGAAAGGTAGGTTTATCTCGATGGCCGGGAGGATTTGCCTTATCAAGTTTGTTATTTCTACTATTCATCTGTTTTATCTTTCTTTGTTTAAAATTCCTTCTGATGTGGTGAAGAAGATTGTGAAATTGCAAAGGAATTTCCTGTGGGATTGGGGTCCGTAAGGAGAAAGATTGTGTGGACCTCTTTGGAAAAGGTATGTGAATCACGTGATGTTGGAGGTCTTGGGGTTATTAATATTAAATTTTTTAATGTAGATTTATTGGGAAAATGGATTTGGAGGATGGGCTCCTCCAAAGACGGTTTGTGGAAAGAGGTTTTAGAGTCCAAGTACGGAGGTTGGAGAAGTTTGAAAGTGTCCAATCCAAACAGGTTCAGATCTCTTTGGTGGAAAGATTTAATTTTCAAATCCTTCTTATTTTTTCATTTTGAATAAATTCACAAATTTCCTAAATTTTTTTAAAAACATGAGAGCATGACCATGATAAGAAGCATGAAATCGATAAGCATGAGAAGCATGAAATTGGAATTGATAAGCATGAAACTAAAATTCATAACATAACATGAAATTGAAAGGTTGTCCATAATACTATTTAGATTATTTACTTTGAGACGGGGAGAATTCAATTTTAGTTCCAGTTGTTTGATGACATTTTTTTAATGAAAATTTAAATTAAAAAAATAATTTGTTTTATATTGTATTATTTAAAAGATAAAATACATAATGATATGGTAAGTTAAATCATTAGTATATATAAATTAAGTTTTAATTAATAATTAGTTCATTAGACATATTCATTAATTAAAATTATATTATTATACCAAATTTAAGATTTTAATTTAGAACTTATATTTTTGGTAAATATCACAATTTATATAAAATTAGTTTAAATTTACTTTTTTTTAATTATAAAAATGAGTTACATACAAATGATTATCAAAATTTATTCGATAATTATTTAATGAAGTTATTTATAATATTTTTATTTTATTTTATGTTATTTTATGAGTAAAAGGATATGAAAATTATTTTAATACCATTGAGAGGGAGAGTTACACATTTCAAATTTCAAATTTTATCCTCCATAAACTCTTTTTTTAAATCAAGAAAAACTTGATTGAAGACTCAAACGGTGTAATAGTTTGAAATCAACAAATATTATGTAATAGTTTTTATTGTTTTTTTTTCATCTTTACATCTTTACTGTAATATTTTTGCTCTTTATTTTTTTCTTTATTGTTTTTTTAAGATATAATTACGATATTGTATTTTATTCTATTTGGTTGATTGAATATTGTTTCTAATTTACTCTTTTTATCATTGCAGATTGGGATAATATCAGGTTAGTAATATCCGCTGGAGTTTGCAGATTTGTTCCGTAGAACTTATAGCAAATAAATAATAATTTTTTTTCGATCTTTTTTTAGTGTTTTCAATTAAAAGTAAAAAAAATAATATTATCTGGTTAGTAATATCTGCTAGACCTGTACCGTGCATAACAAAAATGATAATATTACATTTATTATAATATTAATAAATTAAATCAATTACGGAATTCAACAACATTCCTGAAAATATATTTACAATAAATAAAAAATAAAATTAAAAATAATAATAAATAAAAATATAAAAGTAAAAGTAAAAATTAAATAAAAAAAGAATTTACGTAAGATTTAAACTATTATAAAAATAAAATAAAAAAAATTAATATATATATAATCATATACTATATGTATATGTTTAATTTTTATTTAAAGCTCATTATATAATTTAATCAAACAATTGTGTTAAATAGATGACACAATCGTAAGAAATTTGGTCTTGTATTGTATTTCTCTTCCACAATAATAAGGGAGAAGGATGAATTTTTGAAATTATGAAAGAAGGGAGGAAAAAGAAAGGTGGTTGAAGATTGTAAGGAGGAGAAGGTATTTTTTTTTTACCTTCAAATAACACCTCTCTAATCATATATTCACCCTTCCTTTCTTCTACTTCTTACTGTTTTAAAAGATTAACCAAACCTAAGGAAAAAAACTCCAACAACTTATTAAAATTTTATCACCCTTCTATATACATCTTTAATTTTACAAATATTGAATTAACTCTTTTAAATAATATCACACTTATTTTAACACACAAAACAAAGTTCTTACATAAATTGCCATTGAAATTTTAAAATTCAATGTTAGATTAAAAAATTACTTTATCTTTTACTTGTTCATGCTAGGGATATGGGACCTAGAGAACTATTGAAGTCTTCGTCTTCCTCCTTCAGTCGGGCAGGTTGCTAGGTGCTTGACTAGGATCCTTCTCGCATTCGTGTCTCTCCTTCGCTCTCGATCTTGGGTGAACACCGAATGGGGTACCTGCAGAAGGCACTCCGACGCTCAAGTCAGTAAAGCGGGTGATCGAAACTCAGGTAGGTGCACAGTAATAAATGACGTACATTTCTCCTTGGAAATCGCGCTATTTATATTATTTTAATGAGCTTACCTCATTGAGCCTGATTAGTGGAATGGATCACACTTAGGGTTGCATTACCTAATCCTTAATGAAGGTTTAGCTTCACTAACCTTGGTTTGAGCGTTAATGGTTGTACGTGTCGGTCGGCCGGGCCGCCCGTGGTGTCTCAGTCGGCTCGATTAGACAGACTGGAACACGTCAGCGTGTGTCTCGGTCATCTTGGGCAGGGAGACCGTGACACATCATCATGTCGATCGGCCATATCGGTACAGTTGCCCCCTAGGCTCGAGGATGGGTTCATCCGGTGAGTCTTGAATGGTAGGTGTCGGTCGGCCTCCCTTAGGTACGTGACTATTGGGCTTCCCGAGGTGTGATGTGACCTTCGGCGACGTGACATGACCCGCATTAATGAGGGGTTTTTTGAGCGGGAGACATTGTGGACCGTTGGATCTGGAAGATCTAACGATTGAGATTGTTTTGACGTTTCGAGTTCCGAGGTCCTTGCACCCTATAAATAGTGGTCCCAACAGTGCCGAGACACTGTATTTTCTTTGTGTGAGTTGTCTGACAACCGAGCGATATCTCGTCCAGTGCTCTGATAACCGAGTGATTCTCGCCCCTCTGCTTTGCTTCGGTCTCCTACTTTATATAAGGTTAGTCATGTCGACTATTTCTCGGCCTACATCATCTTCTGATCGGCCTTCTCCCTCTGTCGGTCACCCTTCTTCCCCTGTCGGTCGTTCCTCTTCATCTTCTTCATCTTCTTCTTCTTCTACCACCAACTCCCTTTCGGTCGGGGTGGCCAATGTGCCACTTTAGGTAGAGGTCGTTAGGGGGGATGATCTGGCCAATGTTGTTAACCGATCGAATTCTCCCCCGACGGCCATTCCTCTTGTTGACCTTAGCTGGGTGGACCCTAAGGTGGTTGAGATCTCGTCCACCTATAAGACCGAGGTGTCTGTGACCAAGTTTTTGGCCAAGCACCCGGTTCTAAAGGCGGGCGGGCATTCTCACTACTTTAACGTTTTGCCTTGTGAGCCCACCGAGAGTGTGTGCTTAGGGCGATCGGGTACCGGTCCCCCCTTCTTTTACATGTACATTTGTCTCTTCTCGGACCTATATGTCTCCCTCCCCTTTGACAAATTCACAATGGGCGTGCTTCGGGCGCTCAACGTGGCTCCCACCCAGATCCATCCAAACACCTGGGCGTCCCTCCAGGCCTTTCACCTGTTGTGCGATGTTATGCGCCTTCATCCCACTCCCTCTTCTTTTCTTTCTTACTATACCTCTCACCCCGCCCAACCTGCCTCTTGGCACTCCTTGGTCGGTCGGTCAAGATGTGTGTTATTTGACTCCTTTGCTATCTCTTACAAGAGATTCAAGGAGAGGTTTGTAAAAGTTATCGTTCGGCCAGAGGCGACAACCTTCTTTTTTGACGAGGCCGGTCGGTCTCGGTTCCCTATGTACTAGACTGTCAAGCCTCGGGATTTTAAGGCGTGGCAGAGGCCGATGGAGAGTGACAATGAGGTGGAGATTCTCTCCCTCTTCGACGCACTCCCGAGGAAGCTTCTATGCAGGAGGTTGATCGGTGCTTATACCATGACGGCGCGATGGGCTTCCGTTAGGGGTATGGGTCTTTGTATTTTGCTTTGTCGGTGGGTCTTTGAATTTTCTCGTCCTCTAACACTTGTGATTTTTTGTTTTTGCAGAAGTTATTGTTCAAGATACACCGCCCAGTGCTAGCGTGCTAGACAAGTATCGGCAACAGGCAGCCGAGAGGAAGGGGCGTCGATCCATCGACGTCCTTCCTTCCACAAAGGGCTCGGATGCCCGTGCTGACAAGGGCTCGGTCGGCCCTTCCCACAGGTCCAAGAAAAGGTTGAGGGATGGTGGTAACATTGCCACCACCACTCGTTCTCTAGGGTCTCTGCCGACACCGCCTCTCCATCGAGAAGCAGTCAAGGTGGACTCTCCCTCGCCCGTTCGTGTGGAGCAGGCGGCTCCACGTCCCGAGGCCGACCTCCATGTCACCCCTTGCCCTTTTGGGGGGTGACTTGCAATTTACTCGGAGGCACTCAGAAGGTGTTTCGAGGAGTGCCTTCCTCGGACCTTTTGAGGGGTGGCCTGGAGATGCTCACCCGGTTGTTCGTCATGGTCCAGCTGGGCATCCAAGAAAGGGATCGCCATGCCGAGGACATCTCCCGACTGGAGCATGAGGTGGCCGAGAGCGCTGACCGCTTGAAGCAGGCTCTGAATGCTAACACCGAGCTTTCGGAGAAGACAGCTTGGGAGGCGACCGAGCAAGAGTTGGCTCAGCACGAGGCTGCTGAAGTTGGGCGCGGTTGAGGGAGTTGAAGGCCGAGATGGCCAAGGTGGTGGCCGAGAATGTCAACCTAAAGAAGATGGTCGAGGAGAGAGATGAGAAGTTCTCATCCTCGGCCGATGAGTTGGCCACCATCCAGGCTGCCAAGGAAGAGGCTGAGGCCTAGCTTGATCGCAACTTTGAGAAGACTCAAGAGTTGCTCAAGCAAAGCTTTCTTCAGGCTGTCCGCCAGACCCATGTGCTCTGTGGGGGTCGCCGGCCTCTGGTGCTTTTGACCTTGACCACGAGGTATACCAGGGTCGGCTAATGCCTAGTGCCGAGGCGAGTGCTCTGGCGACGCAGGAGGTTGGGCCGACCGAAGGCGAAGAGGGTGAAGTTCATGAAGACAATCAAGGTTAGGTTTGCCTTCGGTCGGGCTATGGCCTTTCCTTGCTTTATATTTTTCTCTCTCCTCTGAGGCCGGGGTGTGGTCTCCTCTTTTGCAATTTTTTAATCTATCGCCCATTTCCTTTTCATTCGGTCTAATTGGATTTGAAGAAAAAACTTCCACAAGTTAAACATGTCGGTCTTTAATTGTTTGGGTGGTCGGCCATTATTTGTGATTGCATTAATCGAACAAATTGAATGGGCGGTCATCCATTAATTGTAACTTAAGTTAATAGAATAAGTTAAATGGGCAGTCGGCCATTAATTGTGATTCGAACAAGTTGAATGGTCGGTCAGCCATTAATTGTGATTTAAGTTAATCAAACAAGTTGGATGGACGGTCGGCCATTAATTGTGATTGCGTTAATCGAACAAATTGAATGGGCGGTCGACCATTAACTGTGATTGCATTAATCGAACAAATGGAATGGTCGATCGACCATTGATATGTGAGTTTATTTGTGCCAAGTTATAGTGTTAACTTGGGTATGTCGATGAGTCTCAGCAGGGTATGCCAGTTAAGGCTTCATCCAGACCGAACCGAGTGAGAGGTGTTGGCAGGATATGTCGTTTAAGGCTTCGTCCAGGCCAAACCTAGTTGATCGGTCTCGGCAAGGTATGCTGGTTAAGGCTTCATCCAAATCGAGTCGAGTGTGGGGTGTTGGCAGGGTATGCCGGTTAAGGTTTCATCAAGACCGAGCTGAGTGTGAGGTGTTGGTAGGGTTTGCCAGTTCAGGCTTCATCTAGACCAAACCTAGTTGATCGGTCTCGGCAGGGTATGTCGGTTAAGGCTTCATCCAGACTGAGTCGAGGGGTTGCAGGAGAACAGTGCTAGTACTTTAATGAAAACGCCTCGTCAAAACCTCCTTGGTAGGGTGAGGAAAGAGTGCGTGAGTTTATTTAATTCAGCTGTAATAAAACTTAAGGTGCGAGGCATTCCACGTCTTCGGTACAATTTTGCCCGAAAGCCACTCTAAGTGATAAGCTCCCCCCTTTGTGACTTCTCGGACTCAGAAAGGTCCCTCCCAGTTGGACAAGAACTTCCCTTCATTTTTCCTTGCATCACTGCGCATCCTCCAGACGAGGTCGCCCTTCTAGAAGCTCCTCGGTCAGACTTTGGTGTTGTATCGCCTAAACACCCGAATCTTGCAAGCGGCCTCCCGAATCATGCTCTTGTCATGAAACTCACTTACCAAATCGAGATTGACCGCTAGGCTTTCCTCGTTTAGGGTGAGGTCGCACATTTGCCTTCGTATGGTGGGCTCGGCCACCTCGACCAGTATCATGGCCTCGACCCCAAATGTCAGGTTGTAGGGTGTCTCCTGCGTGGTAGTCTGGGGGGTGCATTTGTACGCCTAGAGTACTTCTATCAGCTACTCGGTCCATCGGCCTTTTGCCTTGCCCAGACGCTTTTTCAGCTCATTGAGTATGACCTTATTGGCGCCCTCGGCTTACCCATTAGTTTGCGGGTGTTCTACCGAGGCCGTAACAGACTTGATGCCCAGGTCGCCGTAAATGGACTGCAGTCCTCGGTCAATAAAATGTCGGCCATTATCAGTTATTATTGTGTGCGGGACGCCAAATATGCAAATAATGCTATTCCATACGAAATTTTGCACGATTTTGGTCGAGATGGATGCAAGGGTTTCGACCTCAATCCATTTGGTGAAGTAGTCGACTCCCACGAGGAGGAACTTGGTCTGCCATTTTCCTGGCGCAAAGGGACCGATAATGTCCATCCCCTAGATGGAAAACGACCATGGGGAGATAATACTGTGCAGCTCTTCTGGCCTTGGGTGATAGAGAGGGTCGAACTCCTGGCACTTGGCACATTTCTTCACGTACTCGGCACAGTACCCTGAACGGTCGACCAGTAGTAGCCAGCGCGTAGGACCTTAGCGGTCATATTCCTCGTCCCAGAGTGATTTCCGCAGACTCCCTCGTGGATCTCGTCCAGAATGTACTCGACCCGTTTGTTGGTGATGCACTTCAGTAGGAGGGCCGAGTATCCTCTTCGGTACAAGTCCTCGTTGATCATGGTGTAGCGGACACACTGTTGTTTCATCGCTTTTTCTTGCTTTGGCTTGCACGTGTCGTCCTCTAGGTACTGCATGATGGGTGTCATCTAGTTATCAGTCTTGGCCTCGTCTATTGCAAGGCATTCGGTCTCGGACACACTAGGGTGCCTCAGCCATATATGTATGACTAATCTTTTGGTGGCTCTTCTTCTTGGTGACCGACAACTTAGACAATATGTCGGCCCTCTTGTTTTCCTCCCTCGGTATGTGTTCCAAGGGTGCCTTGTTGAATCGGGCAATGCTGTTTTTGGCCACGTGATAGTATCGTTGTTGATGGAAGAGGGTCAAGCACAACCTTAAAGGAAGGTCATGCACAAGGACATCTAGGGCCAACCACAAGGGCAATGACCAAGAGGCTTGATGAGGATTGGAACAAGGCCACCGATGGTAGAGAAATCTATCTTTACATGTTCCAAGAAAGCCCAACATCAAGCGTAGCATAGCTTTATTTTCTTGTCCAAATAGTATAGAATTTACTATTGTGAATTTGTTTAAATTGCAATTAGGATTAAGCTAGGTTTACCTAAGTTAGCTTACGGTTTCTAGAACC
>Ga0123342_1010710_pt1 | contig 10361 bp, 5 predicted proteins | sample Turbeawhitnodule_FD_89960 | JGI IMG/M metagenome (GOLD analysis project Ga0123342, IMG submission 89960) | Root nodule microbial communities of legume samples collected from Mexico - Turtle bean Mexico white nodule | ecosystem: Host-associated > Plants > Roots > Nodule | place: Mexico: Nepantla... | reverse complement strand
TTTCAATTCTCAATCACAAACACTTTCAACAAATTATTCACCTTAAAATCAATATAAAAGATTCAAAATCAACCATTCCAGTCAATATATTACTTTACTCTTCAAAAGAGACAATCCTGCAAGCAAAAACAAACGTCACCTCCACATCCAAAATCTTCTAACCTAGGGTTTTATTGAAATTAATAAGACTAGCTTCCCTGAACTTTAGCTAATGCTCAGAGCTCCAAATCTACCCAAAAGCTTAAAGGTAATTAACCTGCACCATAGAGTCCTAATCAAAATCTAACTATATAACTAGGACCTTGAGTTAACAAAGATTAACCCTAAAACTAAAAGAGTCACATGTAAAACTCATGTAGAGACAGCCCTATCATGTTCAAAATTTGGCTCAAAGAAAAGGACCAAAAATGAACTTACTCTGTTTGGGATTTTGATCGGGCAGTTCATTGCCAGGAGTCCAATGGCAAACTCCGATCGTCAAACTGATAACCGAGGATGTCAGAATCATAGAGAGAAGGAGAGGAAAGGAAAAGGGTACAAGGCAGTCGCTGCTAGGAGTCTAACGGCGTACTCTGATCGTCAAACAGATGAACGAGGAGATCAGAATCTTAGAGAGAAGGGAGAGAAATGAAAATAGAAACTTTTAGAGAGATGGTGGTTATTTTAAAATGAAACCTGAATAACTGAATTTTCTATTTATATGTCATTTTCTTTTAATAATAAAATATTCAGGTATCATTTAAAATATACCACTTTTACTCTAAGGTTATTTTCTAGATCCTTACAAAAGTTGTTGAGTGAACAAGTGCAACTAAAATGTTTAAACAAGCATATTTGTTATGTACTAAAGTTGAATTTCTTACACTTTATCAAATAGATTTACTATTAATGGATTATTCATACATACATAACCTTTGTTTGATTTACTTCACAACCACTTGACATATAAAACTATCATCTTAATATTTCCCAAAACAGACAACATTTGTGAAAAGTGCCTACAAGTTTTCAAAAACACAATTCAACTTTCTCTTCTTATTTTCTTTTCTTTTCATAATATATATATACACACATATATATATATATATTTATATATATATATATATATTAGAATTTATGTAATTTAATATAAATAAGCTAATGTTTTTCAATGGGTAGTACTAGCCTACTACTTTAACTAATTCATTAAGTGATCAGAATTTTAAAAATAGGTTTAATTAAGTTCCAAGTCTCTCATAAATTTGAGTGTTTTCAATTGAGTTCTATTATTTATTTATTTATTATGTACTTCAATTTTTTATATTTTTAATTGAATCCTTGACGTTTAATTTTTAATTAACTGGGTGACGTGGTTGTTATCTTGTTTTGTCATTTTGCTTACTTGTCTCCCCGTGTTAATATATGTGAGGTTTTGTGGTCAATATAAAACGATATTACGATTAATGTAAAATGACAAGTAACTTTCATTGCTTTCATTGAAAACATGGTGGCTAACAAAAGGTTGTTATTCTCACTTACATCAATGGTGGTAGGGATGATTGTCCCTTAATCGTTGTACAATGATCTTATTATCCATCACATCTTTAATAAAAATAATAAAAATATTTTTTTAACAATAATATTATTTTATATTAATTATAAAATCTCACATTTTGTTAATGTTAAGATAACATAATAATCATGTCGTTAAAAAAATATTAAACGGTTGAGACTGAATTAAAAAATATAAAGTTATTGAGTATTCAATAGAAAAAATAAATAATAAAAATTCAATGAAAAATACTTTAATTTATAAAAGACTTAAAATTTAAATCGATTTATCATATTTTATACTTTTGTTAGAAATCTCCATAAAAAGTTTTACATGCATTTAATTTTTATTACTATTTATTAATTTAATTAATTCTTGATGATATCTTAAATAAATACGCTAAATTTAAGATTCAAAAAAATCAAACTAAAAAAATTATGTAAATATAAAATTAAACCAAAAGCATGAACTTCTTAAAATCAAGAATCTAAGATTGTAAAAGAAATTGTTACTTTACCTAATTTGTTAGTAATATATTTGAAAGTGTTATCCAATGCATTAATATATGTGTTGAATATTTTTGAATAAAAATATTTTAAAAATCTTACATTGAACGCAACCCAAACACAGCCAGTGTCTACTGGGCCTATAAAAAGGCCCAACATTCACTACGGGTATATATTCCCAAATATCTTTTTCTTTTTTCTCTCTTCACTCAGTATCAGTCTCTCTTTCCAAGAAGAGCGCCAAATTAGGGTTAGGTTAGGGTTTAACCGTTCCTACACTCCATCTTCAATCTCTTCTAAATTCCAATCCCAATCGCAATGGATCTGACCAAGAAGCGCAAGCTTGATGAGAACGGTTTCGGTGATTCTGACCCGCTTAAACTCTCTCCCTCCGAGGCGCGTAAGCTCATCGAGCGCTTCACCCCGGAGCAGCTCCTCGACATCCTCCAGGACGCGGTGGCGCGCCACGCCGACGTGCTCGCCTCCGTGCGCGCCGTCGCGGACCCCGATGTGTCGCAGCGGAAACTTTTCGTACGCGGCCTCGGGTGGGACACTACCACCGACGGGCTACGCTCGCTTTTCTCCGCATACGGCGAGCTTGAGGAGGCTGTTGTAATCGTCGACAAGGCAACCGGCAAGTCCAAGGGCTACGGTTTCGTCACCTTCCGCCACGTGGACGGCGCGATCCTCGCCCTGCGAGAACCCAGCAAGCGCATCGACGGGCGAGTGACCGTCACGCAGCTGGCTGCCGCGGGAAACTCCGCGTCAAACGCTAACGCTGCTGATGTTGCGCTAAGGAAGATCTACGTGGCCAACGTGCCGCCGGACCTCCCGGCTGATAAGCTCCTCGCGCATTTTTCTGTGTATGGTGAGATCGAAGAGGGACCGTTAGGGTTTGATAAACAAACTGGAAAATCAAAAGGGTTTGCGCTTTTTGTTTACAAGACTCCTGAAGGGGCTCAAGCTGCGTTATTAGATCCTGTGAAAACTGTGGAAGGAAGGCAATTGAGTTGTAAATTGGCGATAACGGATGGGAAGCAGGGGAAGCGAGCCGGACCAGATTCGGGTCAGGCGCATGGGAATGTTCAGCACGGTCATGGGGATGGAGTGGGGGCTGGAATGGGGATGCCTCCTGCGGCAGGGTCTGGACCGGGCCAGTATGGCGGCCCGCAGTATGGAGGACCGGTTGCGTTGGGTTCGTATGGTGGTTTTGGTGGACAGCCTCCGTTGGGTAACCATAATCATCCTCTGAATTCGTCCAATCCCGTACCCGGTTCAATGGCCGGTGCTGGAGGATACGGTGCTGGGATGGGTGGGCCTTATGGTGGATATGGTGGGCCGGGCTCGACGGGCTTTGGTGCTGCAGGTGGGTTAGGAGGAGCTGTTGGAGGTGCCGGTGTTGGTGGTGCGCTTGGAGGAGCTGGTGGGGGTCTTAGTGGTGGTGCTGGTTCTTTGTATAGATTGCCGGGTTCTGGGGCTATGCCTGCAAGCGGTGGAGGATATCCGGAGGGTGGTCATTATGGTTTATCAGCTTCGGCTGGATACCAGAACCAGCATCATCCTCCTTCTGGTGCTTCTCCTGTGCCTAGAGTTCCACCTGGTTCGATGTATCCGAATGTGCCTCCGTACTACTAAAGAGGTAAAATTGTTTGTTCATGTTTCTGAAATTCTTTGAAGGTTGTGTGGTTGAAATGCAATTAGTTCATATGTTTTCTTTTCCGTTATATTTCTGTGTGGACTGCTTGGTTTTTAATGTGTCTATCTGTTCGGTGTGTATGTTATGAATACTGTTGGTTTTCTTTTGCCTTGTTTTAATTTTTGATTGTGTATTGTTCATGTTTTTTAGACCGAAACATACTTAAATGATTTGTGTTGTTGGGGATCATGTTGCAGATTTGTGGTTGTGAACCCGAACATTGAATACTGTGATTCTCTTATGCAACACTAGCTTGCTAAATTCAATATTGATAGTTCGTGAGCTTGTGATGAGATGCATATCAATGAAATCTAGCGTGTAATTCAACTCAGCCTTCTAATTTGTTCTGTTTTATATTATTCTTTTTGTTTTTTTATTATGTTTTGATTACTATACGTGAATGAAAGTTTATTAGGTGCTGGTTTAATTTATGTTCCAAATAACTTGGATTATCATGTGGCCTGATATTGCAGTTTGATCGTTTTGCTAGCACTCATCTTGTTTGTAGTTTTTTGTATTCTTTTGTTTGTCTTCCCCAGCTTCTCTATTAATATTATGTTGTTGCATATGTTTTGTATTTGTGTTTTCACTTTGCATTCATAATTTCGTGGTGGTTGTGTTTGTTTATTGATCTTACAAACTATATTGTTGGTTACGCATACATGGTACCTTGACATGGGCTGTTTGTTCATGTAGTTCTGACAAAAGGGTGAGCAATGATTTGTTTTTTTTTTCTTTTCTTGTTTTTATATTATAATAATGCTCTTTGGATGATGGTTGTGAAATGATGAATTGAGTTGGATGGATGTTTGATTCAGGTGTATCATCGCTTATTGGGTGCAGATGCTTTGTGCCTCTGGTGATTGCGTGAATTGCAGACTATGTACTCTGGTGTAATGAATGTGTTAGCCTGTTCTTTTACAGTCTCTTGACTTCATCTGTCCCCCTTTTAAGCCTTGATTCATATGAATGTTATTAGTTAAAACCAGTTGAGATAGACTAGTTTTGTACTTCTAGATGGATCATCTGGGCTGTTACAGCCTTTGTTTTAATTATATAGTTCTGGATTATGGTAATTTTATTAGCTGAGTTTGTACTTAGTCACATTTTCCTGTGGTTAGTTTTAACAAAAGTTGCTCAATGCTGCGGTTGTTTCAATTGTTTATGTTTACAATATTTTCTAATGCAGTGTTTTAGTCATGTTGATTTGATGCTATGGTATTCTCATAATTTACTTTATATAATGTTTGTCAGGTTGTAATAATTTACTTTATATAATGTTTGTCAGGTTGTAAGTGAAATGGCGTCAGCAAGTGTATAATTATTTTCTAACGGAGTGTTTATACTGTATATTTGATGCGTGGCTATCTAATAATTATCATTGTAAAATGCAAGTAATGTAACTATAGTGGCGTTCACAATTTCTAGTGGTATATCAATTTTCTCATCCAATAAGCAATATAGTAATATTTCTTTCTTACACTGGGGATTGTAAACATGTTCTGGTAATTTATAATAGTGACCATTTTACTCAAAAGCTATGCCTGGAATACTCGTTGTATCTTTGCAAAATAATTCTGATAATGGGAATTGGTGATGTTCTCTGAAGCATGTGTATTTCATTGTCAATGGAACCCATACTAAAACGCTTGTGGGTAAACCAATTACGTTTGCTTTATTTTAAAAAAAATTATGACTGATGAGATTAGATGTTATTTGGGATACACCAGTGTTTACTTTCAGTGCTGGTTAAATAATTTTCTTTCCAAATAAAGTAAATTTTTAGGGATTGTCTTCCCCTCTCAATATATCCGTGTTTGTTTCTCAACTTTATCAATTGCTTGTGAAATGTAAGATGCAAGTTTATTAACTTCTTATCTTATATTATATATTATATGTTTTCACGACAATATTCAAATATTTTAAATTGTTCAATAATAATAAAATCTTATCCCACCAGGTAAAGTCAATTTCATGGATCTGATGACATTAATGGACTTGGATAAAAGCCTTATTTTTATTGATATTAATATCCTTGTTTTCCTTTTACCCCATATAAGTTTATCTGGTTTTATGGTGGTATAAAAAACATAATCTTTGAGCTTGGTCGTTATTTTGTTGTCATAAGTAACCTTAAATATTTTTCTCCATTTTAGCCACTCAGCATGTATGCTGTGAGTGACATTTTCATGTTTTTTTTCCATCATTAATATTGATTCCTGTTACTTGAAATTTCTGGTATTACATCATCTCCAATTTTATCATTATTGGTATTATTAAGCTTTTAATATTTTATATTCTTTAGTTAAATTAGTAACATGTTGATTTAGCTATATTTTTTTTAAATTGCTACATTTTGTATGTTTATCATTGTTATGTAGCTATACTTCTTAATTTTAACATTGTATGTTAGTGCATTTAATATTTTATCATTGTTAATATAGCTATACTTAATTTTTTTAAGATCATATATAGCTTTTTCTAATTACATCCTGCCAGTCATTAAATCTTGGTACTGTCCATATTTAACTTAAGTAGGCTTTGGATGTATCTCTACTGTTTTGTATTTCCCATTTCTGGGCACTTGAATGGAATTACTACTCTTTGTCTAATTGTATCAGGCGTGTGCTGTATGAATTTATTGTCAGGAGAGTGGCGAGTTATTTCACTAGATGGCTGTTCACTGTCAGTGGTTGCTTATACTCTTGAAATCTACTTAATTTTAATCTGTAGTTCTCTTACTCCTTTAATATTGTGCATTATCGTCTTTTCATTGTCTGGCTTTGAGTAAGTGTCTGTCAGACCACCTTGTACCCAGTGTTGGTTTGTGAAATTGCGAACTCCAAGGAATTGATGCTGTTATTTCTCATCTTATAGGATTTAGATTGTTTTTGTGGTTGATGACGAAGGCCTTAGCATCATCTTCTGTGTATTGGCATGAGATTATTGACTGCTAATGTGGAGCCAGATATTTTGTTTATAACGACAAAGAAGCTTGATATTGATGAACATCATTGCTTTCTTATGTTTTTGCTTCTCTTCGTAACCCAAATCCTTTTAATATATGGTTTGGCAAACAATGAATTCTTAAGTCTAACAAGATTAGAAGTGGCATAAGTTCTTTTCTTGACAAGGGTCCAGGGGTTATTGGATCAATCATTCGGGCAGGATTAACTTGCATTTTCAAGAGGTTGATTCCAGAGTTGAACCAAAAACAATGCTATCCTAAATCTACGAGGATGACATTTCTCAATTCTTAATAGCAGTTTGATCTTTTGGATATGGATTATGCATCCATTCTTTGTTTTCTCTGGAACTGAGCCTGGCTTACCCAACTATTTTGATTCTTCTATACCCTTTCCTTCCAAATTATGCTGTAGCATGCATAATTGCATATTTGTAGAATTTGTTTGATGCTTCTTTATATATTCTTACTAATTTTGTGTTGTGCTTTCTACTCTATCTTCAACCTTTTGGGTGATGGTTGCTTTGACGAATCTTGGCTGATGCTTGCTTTTTCGAATCTTATGTTGTGGTCCTTACATATCGGTACTTTATCCAAATTTTAACATTCTTTGCGTTAGATTAATAATATGCAGCTTTGAAATATAAGACAGATTATTTATGTCGAATTTCATGTTCTGTACTATTTCTTTTCCTTTAGGATACTCATACCTGATTATTCGCAGTACTTTTATTTGATTAACCGGCTTCATTTGCGTTGAATTGAAAAAACGTCTCTATCATATTAATCTTGTAAACCATTGTGCAGATAATGTTATTTTTAATATTTAATTTAGTTATAGAGATATATATTGTATATTGAGTAGGAATCCCTAAACAGAAGAAAATAAGTTGTACTGTACTAATCACTGTCATTGGCTGTATTTCTGGTTAAATGTTGCTCCACTCAACATGTTGGTTGCGTACATCTGGTTGGTTGGTTGAGCGTCATGTGGCGGAGCATAACTGAGTAATTGAAGTAAGAAACAGTCAGTGGCCCCGTATCAGTATCAATCTTCAAACATTGTTCCTGTTGAAGAATTGATAATGCGTTCTCAGACTTCTGGTAGCGGAGGGCATAGTGCTGCACCTGTCCTAATTCTGACATCTGACATTTCCTTAACTTATTAATGGAATTAATGAGTATTGCCACTTTGTTTTATATCATAAAATATTATTTGAGGCCTTTTTTATATTTCATTTTAATTTATGATGCATTGTGCTTGATGTAGGCCCTACCGAATCCTGGGGAACATTACTCAACATTCTCCATGTAGGATGAAATTTAACTTTTAAATTTTAAATCCTTAATTTCAATATGGTAATTAATTTTTGTTAAATGTAAAGTGTATTTTAAAAGTTCTTATGAAAGTAAGCTTTGGATATTTTTTGATTTTAACGATAATTACAAATTCAATTAAAATGGTATTATATTTAAGCATGTTTAAATAATGAGAAAGGAAAGAGCGGTGAGAAATAATAGAGAAAGGAAAAGATAAAGTAATGAGAGAGAAGTGACAGAGAAAGGAGAATTTTAAGAAACTAAAGAGAGTGTGGATAAGAAACTAAAGCCTGAACGATTTTAAAAAATTGGGGGTATTTACAGAGAAAAATTAAAATTGGGTTTCTTTCGTTATGATTGTCTTGGGTTTATTCATTCGTTTCTACTCTTCAGTTTCCCCATTTTGTCTCGGTAGTGTTGAAGGCGTGGTGTATTGTTTGCTGTGTGGTTAATGTTTGTTGTTTGTCATAATGCAAAACAAAAAATTCAAATGATTACATATGTTGATGTGGATAATTATATTTTAACATTATAATTGTTAATTATATGTGAAAAAGTTTTTTTTATGTGTCTTCCAGTTGTGGTGGTTGATGTTGGTGATGGAGGACGTCTAATAGAATTCTCTTCTTTCTTGTTAGTTTTGTAAATAAATTTTTAAAAAATTACAAAAAATATTACAAAGAAGTAGAATATTTTGTATAGTAGATTTCTTGTGTAAAAAGTATGAGTACAGTAGACCTTCAATTAGGGTAAATTGGATGGTTAAAATCCTAGTTCCTAAATCAATTTTATCATCCTAATTAGTCTTAATTGGAGAGTCAAAAACTCTACAAAAGAGGTCAACATATGACGAATCAGCACATGGCCAAGAACAAATCTACCAAAGTTTATTACTTATAAAGGTTTGATACAAAAAATTGTTGGATGTGGAACTAGAGAATGTGTAACTGCACCTTGTACAATTTAGTTCCACATCAACAAGTATAAGGAGCTTATGCATTTTTAAATAAGACCTCTTCCTTCCTCTTAAATTTAGTTTGAATTAAACTTGAATTGACTATATTATTTTTCTTGTCTCTTTGTTTTTTAAAGTTATTAAAAATGAGAGTATTCTTCTAAATTCATTCCTTGAAAGTGAGGGTCTCTAGTGAGCCTTGGAGTGTCTTCCATGGGTTGGGTTGTTTGTTGGTAGAATAATTGTGGTTACTGAAACTAAGTAATCATATCTTCAATACTACAGTGGTTAAGTACATATGAAATGTAAAGATTTTATATTATTTTTTATTACGTCTTTCAACAATATTACATTACAATTGTTATCTGATTGTCAAATTCCTATCTCAACAAAACATTTTTTAAAATAGAAAACAAAGGTAAGAGACGAGAGAGTGAGGGAGACGTTTGGAGGTAGGAAAAAAGGCATATGAAAGTATAGGGTAAATTAAATTTAGACATGAAATTTGAAATGTTATAATTTTAAATATAAATAAAATTATTATTTCAATACTTTTAAATTTTTAGTTTTTTAACTAAAAACTAAATTTTATTTTCTTTAACTAAAACAAGAAATTTTAGTTTTTTTTATGTCATTTATTTAAACAATATATTTTATGACAAAACGTTTTAAATTTTCCAAAAAAGTTTATTCGCCTTATTAAAAATTTTAAGCCTAACATATTATCTTATATAAATTACATTTTTTATTTGTATTATTTGTAAATAAAAACATGATTAAACATGATTATGAACGCATACAATAATTTTTTAATACAGATTTTATCATATCATGATTCTCACACAATCATACCATGAAGGAATAGGCACTTACCTTGATCCATGAGTGATCCTACTTAAGCAATTACTTTATCTCCTTTGTCCCAATCTATCTCTTAGCAATTCCGTTTTTGTCACACACTTTCGTGATGGTTATCAGTGTGACAACTATTATTTGTAGAAACAGAACTAGGTTATAGTTCCCAATCTCCATCAGATGTAGGTTTTCCATTAGGTATATCATCAGATATATATTTCTCACATTAACCAATGGACCCTTTATTATATTATTATTAAATCATATTTGGGTCCAAAGTCCAAACTCTAAGTCATGTGAGTCACTTTATAGAAATTAATTTACATAATTTCTTACATTCTCCCACTTGACTCATATGAGTTATAATACTTTCATGATTTAATAATTACAGAAATGCGCATTTAAAAGGTCTTACATAAATTGGTTCTATCATTAATCAAGATCAAGGATACAAAAATAATAAGAGTCATGGCGGTTACATGTCATTTCAATCAACACATTTCCTTCCATGTACTACTATATCATTCTTTCTC
>Ga0123342_1010709_pt1 | contig 10361 bp, 9 predicted proteins | sample Turbeawhitnodule_FD_89960 | JGI IMG/M metagenome (GOLD analysis project Ga0123342, IMG submission 89960) | Root nodule microbial communities of legume samples collected from Mexico - Turtle bean Mexico white nodule | ecosystem: Host-associated > Plants > Roots > Nodule | place: Mexico: Nepantla... | reverse complement strand
TTGGTGTGCTTGCTTTGACATCTTTCATTTGAGGATTCCAAGGCCTCAAGATCAGATTGGTGCAAGAACATTATTTCTTTGAGAGTGACCTATTTTTCTGCCTCAATTCACTTCGGCATTTTTTTTTTTGCTTAAAAACACTCACTGATTTTGCTAATTTTGTTTCTTGACTTTGCTGTTTTGTGTGTTTGCTGTTTTTAATTTCAAATGGCTGGATTTTCAAGTGATGCATTCTTGCTAACTCCTCAAGAGATCTGTTCTTTCTCTCCACTACACCATTCTGTTGAGGAGTTCTTGGTGCAGAAAAATTGTGCAAGATCCATGTCTTCTCACAGAATTTGCTGAATTTTTCATTTTGGAATTCCCCTCCATGATCACTTCTTATTGAGCCAATATTGTTGTTCCTTGTGTTCTATAAACCTCTAGCAAGCTTTTTGAAGGCAAAGAAAGCATCATTCTTTGATTCCAAGAAGAGTGTCCATGTGTACCTAGAAAAATCATCCACAATAACAAGAGCATAATAGTTGCCACCAAGACTCACGGTTCTTGAAGGGCCAAACAAATCCATGTGGAGCAGCTCAAGGGGTCTTGAAGATGAAACAACATTTTTAAGTTTGAAAGAATTTTAAACTTGTTTCCCTTTTTTACATGTTTCACATATGTGGTCATTCTCAAACTTAAACTTGGGCAACCCTATCACAAGATCTTTTGAGATTAATTTGTTTAAGTGATTCATGTGAATGTGAGCTATTCTTCTATGCCATAACCAATATTTTTCATCATGTTTAGAAAGAAGACAGCCAATGGAACAAGGACAAGAGATAATCTAAGAGATAGACATTGTTGATTCTTTTACCAATCAACATTACCTCATTTGAGTTGGGAAGGCAGATTTCACAAGAGTTTGATTTGAAGATGACTTGATAACCTTTGTCACACAGTTGGCTAATGCTAAGCAGGTTGTGTTTTAGTCCTTCCACATACAAGACATCATGAATTAACAATATACTTTTGTCTCCTACAGAGCCTCTTCCAAGAATCCTTCCTTTGTTGTTGTCTCCATATGTCACATGCCCTTCTTGTTTGAGGATGATGTTCACAAACTTAGACTTATCTCCAGTCATATGTTTTGAACAGCCACTGTCCAGGTACCACTGCTGCATGTTTTCTATCAATTTTCCCTACAAAAGACAAGTTCAAGTGCAAAGATTTGGTCCCCTTACAAAGGTGGGTTCTTTTGATTTACATTCATCACTGGGAACTTCAGAATTTTTGGAAATCCATCTCATAATACCTTTAGGAACAAAATATTTCCTAATTTTTCAGAATCTAACTGGGTGGCCTCTCTTCATGCAGTAAAAGCATGTAACAACCGATTGTTTTGATCTTTCAATCAGTTGTTTTTCTGCCACTTTTGAAAAAGAGTTTGAAAACTTGTTCTGTGGATTAAAACCCAATCCAGCTTTTCCAAAACCACAATTTTGAGATGCCAAGACACTCTCAAAGTTGGATTTACCTTTTGAAAGCTTATCCACAGTTTATACATGATAGTGAACCTTCTTTTCAAGAGATTCACAGTTTTCACAAACAAGAGAGTCACCCTTGCAAGAAGAGTTTTTGTAAAGCATTTCAAGGTTTTCAAAATCTGTTTTTGAATTTTCCAATTCTTCTTCCAGTGCTTTCACTCTGTTTTCAAGTCATTTGTTCATTCCTTTCAAACGGTTGTTCAAGAGAGCCAATCAGTTAGCTTCTTCATGAGTTTCTTTAAACGCTTGAAGCAATTAACTATAGTTTTCAGCATTTAAGGAGGCACAAGAACTTACACTGCTTTCACTGCTTGAATCATCTTCCTTTTTAGCCATCAAACTATACCGACTAGTCCTCGGGTGTAGTTGACCGCTAGTAATGATGGGGCCACGCAAGTTGGGTCACACGAGCGTCGTGGGCTAATGTCTCGCAAGGCACGTGACCCAAGGACATTTGGCGCCCACCGTGGGGCTCGATTTAAAACACTGCCCCATCCGCAAGAACAAGAAAAAGATCAAGAAAGATGAGAAATACGAGGCAAGGATCCGTTGCACCGAAGCCTCACCCTGCAACAGATCATGGAAACGATGCAGGCTCTCCAAGAAACGATGGTCGCATCAAGAGCAGATCAAGAACGCATCCAGATTGATCTGGTTGCGTCGCTAATGAGGAATGAAGAACTGCAAAGAACCAACGAGGAATTGCGTAGGGATTTGCACAATCAGGCAGGGGAACGTGAGGTGTAAGATCAAGAACTTGCGACACCACCCAGGGAATTCCCGGTGCCGTTCTCGTAAGCGATCATGGACGTCGTGATACCAACCACGCTCGTGGGCCCAAAGTCACCTTCACCGGTGTAGAGGACCCAGAGGCCCATCTCACAACCTTCCATACGTAGATGATGTTGGTTGGGGGTTCTGACGCAATGCGATGCAAGTTGTTCATGAGCATATTGGTGGGAATAACGATGGATTGGTTCATCAGCCTCCCTAATGGCCACGTGACGTCGTTCGCGCAACCTTCTAAGCTGTTCAGAGAATAATATATCGCGAATCCGGCTCCCCCATCCATCTCTTACGATCTTTTTGACGTAAGTCAATATCAGGAAGAGTCCCTAAAGGAGTTCCTCAACCGTTTTGGGGCACAGGTGGTGAGGCTAAACACTGAGGATGAAACAATGATGGTGCATGCATTCAGAAAGGGCATTATGCCGAGACCTTTCAACAAATCGCTCATCAGGAACCGCCCCAGAACCTTCAGTGAGATAAGGCGTCGAGCGGTGGCTCATATTGCTGTGGAGGGAGAAGTCAACGAGAAGCGCACGTGCGTTGTTCCCACGCGCCCACGAGCACCAGGTCGACCTCAACCCCTGAGGGTGCATGAGGCAACGACAGGGAAGAGGGCTCCAGCGAAGCAGCAGCCTTACGAGCCCAGAAAGCCCCAAACCAAGGGACGCGCAAGGCAGAATGTACTGTCGAGGCACAACTTCGTGGTAGAGATGAAGGACCTGATCGTCGTCCCCAACATAGCGGAGAGATTGAAGATACCCGCTAAGTTCGACAGGAAGTTAGAGCCCAACAAAAACGCATGGTGCGAGTTCCACCAAGCGTTTGGTCATCCCATACGCAACTGCTTGGCGTTGGGACACCAGTTAGACGAGCTGGTGAAGAGCGGTTTTCTGAACGACTATTTGGCGGAGCCACAAGGAGCCCAGAACTCGACAACGTCAGGAGAGGATCAGGGGCACGAGATACCCATGCATGGTGAGGTCCACACTATCGCGGGGGATTTCTCAAAAGGAAGGTATATTGTTTCTCAGCGGAAGAAGTATGCCCGAGCAGTGTTTTTGGTAGAGGCACAGGAGGCAGATGATGTCCTTGACGTCGACCTTGTCTTCACCAAGGCCGACCTAAGAGATGTCGTCCCCCATGACAACGACACGATGGTGATCTCTGTAGTAACCGTTGGGAGGAAGGTACACCTTGTACTGGTGGATCAAGGAAGCTCGACAGACGTGATATTCTGGACGACCTTCAACAAGCTGCTGTTATCCCTTGATTTGTTAAGGCCTTATACGGGCTGCTTGTACAATTTCGCGGGAGACCAGGTGGAAGTGCGTGGGCACCTGGAGCTAAGGACCACCATCACAGATGGTGTCGCGTCCCGTACGGAGAACATCAGGTACCTTGTCGTCAATGCCTCCTCTGCTTATAACATACTGTTGGGTAGACTTACGCTGAAGAGGCTGAGGGCGATGGCGTCGACGAGGCACATGAAGATGAAGATGCCTGACTTAGGAGGGAAGGTGATTACCATTAAGTCAGATCAGAAAAAGGCTAAGAGATGTTATGAGAACAACATCAAGACAAAGAGATGGGTGTTCATGGTTACCACCAGGGCACCAAGTGAAGAAGGGGTCGCCCCAGCAGAAATCGCCAGGGAGAGGCGACCCGAACCAGAAGGGGAATCCTGGAGAGCGAAATTGGAGGTAGGACGTTCAAGCTTGGCAAATCGCTAGGACAAGCAGCACAGGACCGGATCGTCGAGGTCATAGCACGACTTCTGGACGCCTTCGCATGGTCCGCCTCGGACATGCCAGGTATAGACTCAGACTTTCTGTGCCACCGCCTCACCATGGATCCCAAGGTCAGGCCTATCCACCAGAGAAGAAGGAAGTTCAACGAAGAGAGGCGGCAGGTCATTAAAAAAGAGATGAAGAAGTTGTTGAGCGTCGGCCACATAAGGGAGATCTAGTATCCCGAGTGGTTGGCCAACGTTGTCTTAGTGAAGAAGGCCAACAAGAAGTGGAGAATGTGCGTTGACTTCACCGACCTCAATAAAGCATGCCCGAAGGACTCCTATCCTTTACCAAGCATCGATGCCTTGGTAGACAGTGCATCGGGCTACAAGATGCTCAGCTTCCTGGATTCTTTTTTTAGGTACAACCAGATCAAGATGAACCCTAGGGACAAGTGCAAGACAGTGTTCATGACAGAGTTGTCTTGTTACTGTTACACAGTGATGCCCTTTGGGCTAAAGAATGCAGGTGCCACCTACCAGAGGCTGATGGACAGAGTGCTCGCACCCATGATAGGGCGAAATGTGCAAGCTTATGTGGACGACATGGTGTTGACCTCACAGGTAAAAGCTCAGCATGTGGCTGACTTAGAAGAGCTATTTACGACAATAGCTAAGTACAGGCTGAAGCTGAACCCCGAGAAGTGCGTGTTCGGGGTGGAGGCCAGTAAATTCTTGGGTTTCTTACTCACTGAGCATGGGATAGAGGCGAATCCCGAGAAGTGTGTTGCGATCCTCGCAATGAGAAGCCCAATCTCAATGAAGGAGGTGCAGCAGTTGACAGGGCGGATGGCCGCTCTGTCCAGATTTGTATCAGTTGGAGGAGACAAGGGTCACCCTTACTTCCAGTGTTTGAGGAGGAACAACAGATTCATCTGGACCAGGGAGTGTGAAGAGGCATTCCTCAAGCTGAAGGAGTACCTGGCCAGTCCCCCAGTGTTGTGTAAACAACAACTGGGTTCTCCACTTTGCCAGTACTTCACTGTGACGGAGCGGGCGATCAGTTCGGTCCTCGTGCAGAAGAAGGACCAAGTTCAAAAGCCTATATACTTTGTGAGCAAAGTATTACATGGCCCTGAGGTAAGATATCAGGCCCTAGAGAAGGAGACCCTGACAGTGGTATTTTAGGCGATGAGGCTTCGACATTACTTCCAAAGCTTTACAGTGGTGGTGATGATAGACCTGCCTATCCTCAAAGTCCTGCAGAAACCGGACGTGGCGGGAAGGATGGTACGATGGGCAGTGGAACTCTTGGAGTTCGATGTCCAGTACGAACCCTAAGGTCCTATCAAAGGCCAAGTTTACACAGATTTCGTGGTAGAGCTCTCCTCGCAGATGCACACCAAGAGGAAGCCGACTTCCGGTGGGTGCTCTCTATAGATGGGTCCTCTAACCAACAAGGCAGCGGGGCAGGTGTCATCTTGGAAGGACCAAACGGGCTATTGATCGAGCAGGCCCTAAGGTTCGCCTTCAAGGCCAGCAACAATCAGGCAGAGTACGAAGCCCTCATTGTAGGCATGCTGTTGGCAAAAGAGATTGGAGCGCAAAGTCTGTTGGCGAAGAGCGACTCCCTACTGGTCACAAGTTAGGTAAATGGGGAATACCAGGCCAAGGACCCTCAGATGGTTGCCTACTTAGGGTATGTTCAGATTCTAAAGGGGTCATTCGCGGTGTTCGAGTTGGTGCATGTCCCAAGAGAGCAGAATGCCCGAGCTAACATGCTAGCTAAGCTCGCCAGTTCAGGAAAGGGGGGCAAGCAGAGGACGGTCATACAGGAAACCCTGAAGACACCTCGAACTTTCACTACAAATAACCGGGTGGGGGTGCACCAGGTCAGCACGACAAGAGGAAGGGCGAGGAGTCATTGGTCATTGACCCAGTAGACACTGCAGACTCCCAAGGTTGGCATATACCCAACCCTGGGGAGGAATCGATGCAGATTTGTCTGGTCGAAGGAGGAGATACCTGGATGACCCCCTACAAGCACTACCTGGCTGATAGGATACTCCCGTTGGAACCCACAGAATCCAGGAAAATCAAGAAAAATTATGCCAAGTACACCCTCATTGACGGAGAGTTGTTCAGATATGGGTTCACCCATCCAATCTTGGTATGTGTAAGCGGAGACCAATGTGTACGAATAATAGGAGAGCTCCACGAAAGGATATGTGGGAGTCACATCGATGGACAATCTCTAGCATCAAAGGCCATTCGTGCGGGATACTATTGGCCAACCGTAAGGGAAGACTACATGAGATACACACAGCAGTGCAAGCAGTGTCAACAGCAAGGTGCCGCTAGAGGAGCTCAGGTCGATTTACAGCCCTTGCCCTTTCCATACATGGGGAATCAATATCCTGAGGCCCTTTCCTTTGGCAATAAGGCATATGAAGTACCTCGTGGTCGCCATAGAGTACTTCATGAAGTGGATAGAAGATGAGCCAATGGTGCAGATCATGACCCACAAGATCCAACACTTTGTGTGGAAGAATATAGTGTGCCGCTTTGGGGTACCAAAGCGCTTGGTGTCTGACAATGGCACACAGTTTGCAAGCCAACAGCTAGGTAAGCTATGCTCAGAGGTTGGAATAAAGCAAGTGTTCGCATCAGTCGAGAATCCACAAACGAATGGGCAGGTCGAGTCTGAATAGAGTCCTGCTCAGAGGTCTGAAGAGAAGGCTCGAGAAGGCCAAAGGAACCTAGGCAGAGGAGGTTCCTATAATAGTGTGGGCTTACAACACCATTCCCCATTCCACCACTAGAGAGACACCCTTCAGCTTGGTGTATGGGTCAGACGCAAAGATTCCAGTGGAGATCCAAGAGAGCTCGCCACGCTTCTTGAACTTCGTGTCTGAAGAGTCCAACGAAGAAAGAAAGGTGAACCTGGACCTACTGGATGAAGTCAGGGAGGAAGCAAGAATCAAAGTTGAAGCGTTGAAGAGAAGGGTGGAGTAGAAGTACAGGTCGAAGCCGAAGCCTCGTCAGTTCCAGGTCGTCGACCTAGTGATGTAGAAGAACCACCCTTATCAGTTAGAGAACAAGTTGTCCCTCAAATGGACTGGTCCTTTCAGAGTGACAGAGGCCCTTGGGAATGGAGCATACAGGCTTGAGACAATGGAAGGAGGCGTGATTCCTCGTACATGGAATGCTGCCAACCTTAAGTTTTACTTCAATTGAACAGTAACATTGTACATAGTTCTTAGGGGACACTCTTTTTCCCTTATAAGGGTTTTTTAATGACGTCACCCAATAAATTTCGATTGAAATACTCTCTCGAATTTTTGTACAATGCAGTTACGAACCTGTTCCCTTGCGTTAGAGGTCTTGAGTGTGGGAAAGGTAAGTTCGCAAAGAACACTTCCTCCCTTGGGTGAGAGCGCTAAGGTCGAACGAAGTGGTTCACTACAGAAATCCTCCTCGCCTTTGAGCGAAGACGAGGTCAGTTACGAACCTATTCCCTTGCGTTAGAGGTTTCAAGTGTGGGAAAGATAAGTTCGTAGAGAACACTTCCCCCCTCGAGTGAGAGCGCTAAGGTCGAACGAAGTGATTCACCAGAGAAATCATCCTTCACCTTTGAGTGAAGACGAGGTCAGTTACGAACTATTCAACCTTGCGTTAGAGGTCTCGAGTGTGGGAAAGGTAGGTTCATAGAGAACACCTCCCCCCTCGAGTGAGAACGCCAAGGTTGAACGAAATAGTTCACTAGTTAAATCCTTCTTCACCTTTGAGTGAAGACGAGGTTAGTTATGAACTGTTCAACCTTGCGTTAGAGGTCTCGAGTGTGGGAAAGGTAGGTTCGTAGATGTACCAACCAGTCCTCAAACATCAACGTCAAGGATCGACATCGAACCTCGCCAACAGAGGGAGAGATCGGACGCCGGTGGTCTGAACAACTATATTGGGCCAAGTAAGGTGGGCCCCAGAATTATACTAGTTACCAGTTAAAACATCATATATGAGAGGAAACCTTAAGACACGAGGGATCCGTGCAGGTGGTGTGTATAGCACATTCAGGCGCGACACGAGTAAATAGCCCTTGGAGGCGCTAAGGCCCGATTAGGGTTAGGGTTTCCAAGGTAAGCTGCCTGCATGGCACGTGAATACTTATGGCACCCACAGAACAGATGGCCCTAGAGATTTGGTGCACAAGTTGGTACCCAGACGACCATTATGTTAGTCGTTGCACTCCAGTTAAGGGAAGTCTTATGTGCCAGATTACGCTAAGATTACGTAATAGCGGCGCAGGGACATTCTCCAAAGAACCCTAGACATGGGTAACCGAATAGAGGTAAACCCTAGTTTCAACCTATATAAAGGGTGATAAGAACCCTAGCAAGGTACACAGTTTCTAAGATTGAAACTACTTTATACACTTAGTGTTTCTTTGCCCTTATAATGACTTAAGCATCGGAGTGCAAACGGCCGTCAAGGCGCCCCTTTGTCTTTGCAGGTGAGAGATTCTTCAACCAAGAAAGTTCGATTCTCAGGCGGAGATAGGAGGGCCAAAGGCTGTCGTTCGAGTCAACCGGCGAGAACATTTGGCGCCCACCGTGGGGCCCGGTAAAACCTGATCCCATCCACAATTGTGTTTGAGTTTTTTGACGTGATGAGGAACACGAGGATGGTCCACTAGGATCAGAAAGGAGCAAGGACCCCACCTTGCAGCAAATCATGGGGACCATGAGAGTCCTCCAATGAGTAAACGAAGAAGCCAAGGCTGACCGGTTGAGGTCATTCCTCGAGCGTGGAATGTGGGAAACCTCGGGTTGTATTTTCAGCTAAGATATTTTAGCCTAATGCTTTCTTTGTAAACGATGTGTGATAAGTTTGTTCTTGAAAGATGAGGAATTTAGCTTTGTTGATTTATTTCAATTGGCACATGGTAAGTCAACCTAGCTCAGCATAATTACGAGCATAGACGCTATGTGGGATTGATTTGTTTTTTGATTTGCTTAAGCACAACACAAGTAAGTCAACCTAGCCCGATGTCAGTATTGCCACTCAAGTATAGGCGCCCCGTGAGTAAATGATTACCTAGTGGCAGGTAAGACGGAGGGCATGCATGAGAGCTCGTAAGCTCGACCTAAGTGTTTGGGGGAGGTCATCTCGGTGTTTGGGCACAAAAGGTGAGTCGTGAGCTCGGCTCAGATGTTGGTCGACCCAGAAAAGATAACAAAGATAAAGAAATATTTTATCTGTTGTGATATTATTATGAAGATAAAAGGTAAATGAATATTTTATCTGTTGTGATATTATTATGAAGATAAAAGATAAATGAATATTTTATCTGTTGCGATATTATTCCAAAGATGAAAGATAAAAAGATATTTCATTTGTTGTGATATTATTCAAAAGATGAAAGATAAAAAGATATTTTATCTGTTGTGATATTATTCTAGAGATAAAAGATAAAGAGATATTTTATCTGTTGTCATATTATTTTAGAGATAAAAGATAAAAAGATATTTTATTTGTTGTGATATTATTATAGAGATAAAATATAAAGAGATATTTTATCTGTTGTGATATTATTCTAGAGATAAAAGATAACGACATATTTTATCTGTTGTGATATTATTCAAGAGATAAAAGATAAAGAGATATTTTATCTATTGTGATATTATTCTGCAGATAAAAGATAAAGAGATATTTTATCTGCTGTGATATTATTCTGGAGATAAAAGATAAAGAGATATTTTGTTTGTTGTGATATTATTTTGGAGATAAAAGATAAAGAGATATTTTATTTGTTGTGATGTTATTCCCAAAGATAAATTAATATTATTTGTTAAGTCTGTTGTGATATTATTCTGAGGAGAAAAAATGAGATATTTTAGCTATTGTGATGTTATTCCAAAGATAAATGATTATTATCTTTTCAGTCTGTGGTGATATTAGTCTAAAGATGAAAGATATAATTATTATCGTTTAAATATGTTGTCATATTATTATGGAAATAAACGGATGTGTGTAAATTTATTATCATGTTATTCTGAAGATGACGTGAACGATTAATTATCATTTAAATCTGTGGTGATCTTGTTATCATGATCACGATCTCTCGCAGTAGAGAAGTTATTCTTGTTACTGGATATAGAGCGTAGTAGTGTAAGTACATGTCTAGGAAAGTTCTAGCGAGGAAAGACTTGGTATTTAAGCGTGTCCATTGGTGACCCACCTCTCTTTCCTGGGAACTTACCTGGTGTACTAGTTCACTATCTACAATATACAATAAAGATCAACTCTGACAAATTTTC
>Ga0123342_1010708_pt1 | contig 10361 bp, 8 predicted proteins | sample Turbeawhitnodule_FD_89960 | JGI IMG/M metagenome (GOLD analysis project Ga0123342, IMG submission 89960) | Root nodule microbial communities of legume samples collected from Mexico - Turtle bean Mexico white nodule | ecosystem: Host-associated > Plants > Roots > Nodule | place: Mexico: Nepantla... | reverse complement strand
TCTTGCAACACAATTTCAGGTGTAATCTTTCCCTTATTCATTTTTGTAATAGGTATAAGTGTTAGTCACTCTTGATAGGGTTTCTTGGAGTGCAAGGTGTGTTGGAATAGTGTTTTTCAGCATTGTTTGTTGAAGTTCTTGAAGGGTTCAAGAGCTGATGTGTATGCTGTAATTGATTGTATCTGTTTTAGTGGATTCCACCTTGGAGTAAGGTGAACTCGACGTAGCTCTTGATGAGTGAACCAGTATAAAAACTCGAACAATTGAGAGAACTCACGGAATGAATTGATGGTTCCATCAAGGAATATTTCGCTGAACCACTTCAAAGCCATTCCTGTAAACGTCTCTAACAACATTTTGCAGCAGACCAAATTTGACCTGTGTAAGATCAACATCTGGGCATGGAAAGCCTTTAGATGGTTCTTGGGGTCCTAGACCTCAAAGAAATGGGTCATCTTGGATATTAGGAAATGTGGAGGGATAGGCTCTTCCATGATTCCCTGAGTGAATGGCTTAGGATATTCCCTTCATCCCCTTTCAAACATATTGGCGGGGGATCCCTGCCTTGGTTGCTTTTGAATTCTAATTGTTATCCTTTTCTCGAAATAAGGGTTGTACCAGGATCAGTTTTACCTGCCCCAAGGTGGACGCCAAATGTTCTTGCCAAGATGAGGTCGATCGAATTCTGAGATTGCTCTGAGTAGTTTCCTTTCAAGCTTTATGAATTGGCTCCAAAGGATTGAGGGGGCTCTACCTACATAAGATACTCTGACGCTCAAGTCAGTAAGAGCATAAAATTCAATGTATATAGTGAGTATAGTCTAAAATATGAGTTGAATCTACTCCCTGTGAGTGGTCATCTATTTATAAGTCTTCATGAGCTTGAATCTTTGACATTGATTTCTCCAAGTTTTAATGTGGCATATCATAGTATCATGTCATAAGATCTTAATATCATGTATATAAATCAGAGTATTTTGTAATATAATCAAAATATTTATGTAATATAATAAGGGATATTGTATGATTAAATCAACCTATTAATGAATATTAGGTGTATGATTAGAGATATTATTCGATAAAATCAAATAGCGAGATATTATATTGAATGTGTGTTGACAAATTTGATTAATGTAATATATTTGTCCAAATTAATGATGATAATTCTGTGGGGATTTATTGATAATAATTCAAAAAAATTTGGTTAATTTTACTTCATCATGGGTCTTCTCACTATTTAAATGGAAATGGAATACATTCAACTTGGATTTGACCAGTATATATTTGATCTAGATTTGGACGATAGAGGAATAATGTGAGGATCTCTTATAGAAGGAAGGGTTTAGATGGTATTAAAAATATATGTTTAATTTTTTGTAAAATCTGTGGAAGTTGTATCACTCCTCCAATCACTCTGTTCTACTGAAGTTGATCTGGTAATTAAGATATGTTGTGAGAGACTGGAATATACTGTGTAAACATATGCTTAAAGGAAGGTTTATATATATTTATATAAATATTTCTCTGTATCATATACCTGCTGAATTTTCTGATCAATTCTCAGCAAAAGCCTAGGAAGGGTTGTGTTTCTGTTCTGTAGCCACAGAGGCTTATGGAAGGCTTGTGTGCGATGAAGAATTGAAGTTGGCTATTGTGGCAGAGGACAGTGGCAGAGGAAATGGTGCTGCAGGGAGCACCAAGGAGAGGAATAAACGGATGCAGGGAAGAGGGGGTGAATCGGATAGTAGCTGGAATGATGCAAGAGATTGCTCAAAGGAGCCAAATTAAAGCATAAAGTGTGATTGGGATGTTGCATAATGGAAGCTGCGGGTAGCATCTGCGAGAAATGGAACTGGTCACATGTGGAAGATAGGACTTGGGGACAAAGAAGCAGAGGGAAGGAATGACATGGAGAATAGCATGGGAGCTGAGAAGAGAAGATGGTCATGTGTGGAAAATAGGTCTTGAACAACAAGTTTTGCAGAACTAATAAAAGTAGTGCTCAAAAACATGAGAAACTAAGTTTTCATGTGGCAGTAAAAAAGATTCAAAGTCTGATTGTAAGGTTTATAAGGAAATTAAGTCACAGACCACCCGTAAATAGCTATGTGTTCTGTAATTTGAGAAAAAAATGTGCTCTGTAATTGGTTGTTGGTTTTGGGTGGGGTAGAATTTTTGTCAGGATGGTACGAATGTTTTAAATGTTGTTAAGGTATGAACTTTGAGCGGTTATGATATAAGGATGTATCACTAAAATATCTTATTAAATTTATTTTATTTTATTTTGATAAAAAATATTTATGGAGAATTATGGTCTTATTGTTTTTGTTTTGATGACTCTTTTGATTTTATTAAGCTTAAATTTTTTATACAAGGGTTAGATATTTTTGTAATAATTCATTTAATTTTATTATTTTTTGTAAAAAAAAAAAAATAGAAGTGGACATTGATGTTGGTGGAACATAATTGCAAGCACCAATAATCTAATTGTTAATTTTAGCTTTCGAAAATTTTCCACAGAAAAATGCTTGCTGACTCTGAAATCTCTTTTGACTTTCCATTTCAATCCATATATGTACATCATGATCATAGTAAAAGTTTTGGCTTACTCGTAAATTGGATAATGATACATAAATAATCTAAATTTTTTATACAACTCCATTCAAATTTTAAATATTATTACTTTAATATTTTTTATATCATTTAATTTTATATTTACTCTTTATTATATATATTTATCTCTAAATTTATCACATCAAAAATTATATACGGCTGTAAAAATATCATTTTTCCCTCGTACATTTTACTCGGTAATTGTCTTGAAAGCTAACTATGATTGACATTGTCTTAAATTTTAACCATTAAGTTAATAATAGTAAACCAAATAAAAATAATTAAAACATTATTTTTAATTCAAAACTTTAACGAGAAAAAATTGCTTAAATAATCAGATTTTCCAAATTCTTAAATAAATTGATTATGTCTAGTTAAAAAACTTATAAACTTCAATCTTATTTTTAAGACATCCACACAGTATTTAATGAAAATATTTTACTTTGCTGTAGCTACTAATATTAAATTTACCCAATGAGCTCAAAAAATTAATATAAGTACATGATGAAGGATATATATCTTATGTATCCTATGTTCTAATTAAGGCTTGTGAAAAAATTCAAATTGCAAAATTCAATTCATAAGTATCCAAATCTATGTTATTTTTAAGTTCAATTAAATAGATTTATCTCAAATTTAAATTCATTTTTTTAGATTTTAAGTACAATCCATTTAATTAGATTTGAATTAGACATAGATTGAATATATCCAAAATGGATTTTGTGTAAGATTTTGAGTAGGCCTGGATCTAGGTTGGGTTGAGTCAATCAGGGACCAGGTCGACTAAGTCGGCCCGAGTTCAGGTCCAGCCAAGTTGACCCGAACTTATATCGATTCGAATCAGTTTGATCCAGGTCGAGCTAAGATGACACAAAATCAAGTCCAGTCGAGTTAATATGGACCCAAGTCGAGCTTAGTCGAGCCGAACATGGATTGAACCGAGTCGACCTAGGCCCATTGAGTCGAGTCGGGGAATTGTGTGCAAACAGTTAAGACAACACATGTGGATGCGAGAAAGGACTTCAACTTATCACAACAAAAGTTTAAGAATCTTAACTTCAATTCCAACCTCATAATAATATTATTTACCTCCAATTTGAAATATTTTATACCTTAAACCCTAAACCCTAAACCAATGCAAAATGGGAATGAGATTGGTTTCTTTCAGAAAACATATGAGAGAGCATCTTTCTTTGATTTTTCAAATAGATTATACATTTTTGGAGCCAACATTTTCTTTTTTGAACAGTAAAAAAATAATATATAATATAGGTATTTCAGGGATATCTCAATCCTTATACAAGAGGTGTAGACAATTCAAACCGTTAACGTCCTCTACCCATAAGCAAAATTGTTATTCCCTACCTCACCACTAACCTTTATATTTTTTGATGGACCTCATACAAACCAAAGGTTCAAGACACCAATCAAAGTAAGAAAACACATGTTAAGCGTACATTCGATGTCTCCCATGACCAAACCTTAAATTGCGTCATTGAGAAAATCTTCGATTTTCAAGTGATCTATGTGCATGTTTCTGAATATCTTCTTATTTCTATGCTTCCACAGTTCTCCTATAACTGCTATCCACACACACAACCAAATCCGATTAACGACTTCACTTTCCTCAATCAAACTAAATTGTGAGAAATGCATTTTTTGCTCTTGATGTACTAACGATGTCAATCCCACCCACTTCTAACACTTAGACTAGACAAGCTAGGCAACTCTGCACGTACAAAAGAGATGAGACTTGGTTTCCTCGCCCTCCCCACACATACTATAGACACTACTTTCCACTCTTATCCCCCTTCTCACCAGATTTCATTTAGATGTTATTTTATCCTCTAACACCCTTCATGTTGTTAACTGACCTGATGGTTGAACCTTAATCCTCCAAAACTCTTCATTTTTTTTATCAACGAAGAATAAATTAAATTAAAGGGGACATTTAAGGGGTGTCCCAACCCTTATACAATGCATAAATCCAATAAAACCACTAGCAGGATACCTCCAAAACTCCTCATAACATAGCAACTTCTTCCTCCTGGCCTTCATTTATTAAAACTGCAAATAATTCATAGTTCCTCTAACACTTCAAACAATATAGCAAATACAAACATACAAATTTTGATAAAGTTTATAAGTCCAATCTCTTAAAATTAACTTTTATAACAGTTTCAACACAAGGTTTCAGCTCCACACCAAAATCCTTATATAACCTTGGCACCAACTGAATCCAAACACATAAAAGCTTAAAAATAAAATACACAATCCAATCTTAGAATGCAGAAATAAAAAAATGAACTCAATTTTAAAACAATGATAGAGATTCAACTTCAAACTATAACCACCACCTTTTCACTCAGAACCTCCTCACTAGCATCCACTCTAAACTTTCTCCATATACAAGGACCCAATTTGAAAGATTGGAATGTACTAGGCTTTCTCACTTTCCTCACCAATGCAAAAAACATTAGACACTTTGGAAGTTTTTCTTACTACATTCACCACAATAACAACGTTGCAAAATTTCATAAATGGGGTCACAAGCTCTATGAATTTTTTGAAGAAAGAGGGGAAAGGGAGAAAAACAATAGCTCAATGGTCTGGGAAATGAAATTCATTTCGTAGTAAACACTACAAGAAAATCATGAAATAGAAACCAATTTTTAGAAACAAAAAATAATTAATTGCTATAGTGACTAAATTAGAAGAACACACATGGCAGCCTGATTATGCTCATTTGTGGGTTTGGAAACGAACTGGCTGAGGTGATTTATTAAGAAAGTTATATCAGGACGGGTATTGGTTAGATAGATGAGACGTCCAATGAGACGCCTATATGCAGTGGCTTCCTTGTCATCAAGAAGAACACCTTTGGTTGCTGATAATTTTGATGTGTGAAGCATAGGTGTAGGCACAGGAGCACAACCAAGCATTCCAACGTCTTTTAGTAAATCCAGGGCGTATTTTCTTTGACTTAAGTGGATGCCAGTGTCATTGCGTGCTACTTCAATGCCCAAAAATTAGGTTAAGTCACCCAGATTTTTTATGTGGAAGAAATTGTTCAATAGATTTGTTAAATTGGAGATCTCCATGGGTTTGTTCCCGATGAGGACAATGACATCCACATAGACCAGGATTGTCGTGGTGTATTTGCCATCATGTTTCAAAAACAAAAAGTGATCAGCAGTGGAAGTATTATATTTGTGAGAAATTAGAAAATTTGAAAGTTTGGCATAACATTTTCTTCTTGCTTGTTTGAGGCCATAAAGTGACTTTTTGAGGCCACAAACCAGATTTGTAGATGAAGAGTGAAGTCCTGGGGGCAGAACCATGTAAAATTGTCATCTAACTCCCCATGCAGAAAAACATTGTTGACATCAAGTTACTTTAGTGTCCAGTTGTTAGCTGTTGCCAAGGCAAGAAGCAGCCTAAGGGTAGTTAACTTTGCTACAGGAGCAAAGGTATCCAGAAAATCAAGACCATCGATTTGGGTTTAACCCTTTGCTACCAAGCGGGTTGTGTAACGTTCAATAGACTCATCTGCCTTGTGTTTAATTTTATACACCAAACAACACCCAATGGTTGTTTTCTCTAGAGGGAGCTCGGTTATGGACTAGGTTTTATTATCTTCAAGGGCCTTAAGTTCTTCCTTCATTGCTTGGACCCAAGATGGGTGCATGATAGCTTCCTCATAGTTTTGAGGCTCCTCGATAGATGGAATCAACATGATTGTATGTTTGAAATTATCAGACAAAGAATTGTAATTTAAAAAGGAATTAATTGGGTACTTGGTACTTACCGCATTAGTACTGATATTGGATACCTCAAAGTGTTGTAAATAGGTTGGTCTTCTTCTGCTGCGAGTTGATTAGGAGAAACAGTAATATTCTCACTTTGTTCAACCTCAACGTTAGTTTCAACAGTATTATCAACTAAAACATCATGAACATTATTTTCAGATTGCATATCAAGATCATCATAAGTCTGGGCATAATGGTTGGGAATAGGAAAGGATAGACTTTTTGAATCATTGTTTTGTACATGCTTGGAGTGATAAGGAAAACAATTCTCATGAAAAACAACATTTCTAGATAAATCTATTTTGTGATTTTTGAGGTTTAAAAAGAGGAAACCTTTTGTATTAGGTTTAAAACCGAGAAAAAACCCAGGAACAACACGGTTGTCCAGTTTTTTTCTATGAGCAAGAATGGTAGAAGAGTAACACAAACATCCAAAAACATGCAGATGAGAAATATCACACAATTTTTTCTATAATTTTTAATAGGGAGTAGCATTATTAAGCAGCGGAGTAGGCATACAATTAATAAGAAAAGCAGCATGTTGCACAACAAAACACCAAAAAACAACAGGAAGACTAGAATGAAAAATAAAGTTCAAGTGACATTCAATATGTGTTGATGTTTTCTCTAAAAAATTCCATTTTGTTCTGGTGTCTCAATACAAGTAGTTTGATGTATAATGCCTTTCTTTGGATGCAAAGAAATCATGCATGAAAAAATCAATGCCATTATCAGTGCGAATGATTTCAACTTTGGTAGAAAACTAATTTTCAGCATAGGCTATAAAATTGGTAACATTAGCCCTGACTTCAGATTTATTATGCATAGGAAAAATCCAAGTATACCTAGTAAAATCATCTACTATAGTAAGAAAAAATTTATGACCAAGCATTGAAACAACAAAACAAGGACCCTAAATGTCAATATGTAATTCAAAAGGTTGAGTAGTTCTAGTATCACTAAGGGAAAAAGAAAGTTTTCTTTGTTTTGCTTGATGACAAACATCACAAATGAAATCCTTATCAATATGAATATTAGGGTAATAGGTTTGTAGAACTTTTAACCTTTCTTCTGAAGGATGACCCATTCTGAGGTGCCAGATATTTGTTTGTTTTATAGTACAGCTTAGAACATTTCTATTAGCTTTGTTGAAGACATATAGACCAGCCACAACATCAACTGTACCAATCTTGTCTTTGGTTATGGAATTTTGTATTAAACACTCAGCAGAAGAGAAATCAAATGAAAGGAAAAATTTGGCACATATAAGACATTTTTCAGAATAAATTTATTATTAAAAAAGACTGTACCAGAATAGGAGGCAGTGACAGAATTTTCATTAGGAAGTTTAATAATAATGGGTTTAATAGGATTATATGATGTAAAATTAGACATGTCAAAACAAACATGATCTATTGCACCAGAATCTAAAATCCAAGCATGCTTATTGAAGATAAAATTTTGAAATCTATTAAGATTACCTGTCACAACAGAATTTTGATCCTGAGGATCGGTAGAAATGGAACCAACCTGGTTCACTTGTGCTTGACTGTTTCAGACACTTACATTCTTCAAAAAATCTGAAAGGATTTGAAACTAACTTTGGGTAATATGAAAGACACCACTACCAGCATTTTTATTATGATCTTGGCCACCATCAGTGTCTTCTTGAGCAACAATATTGGCATGAGAAAAATTACTATTTTGAAATCTATACCCGAAGGGGTATCCATGCTTCTTATACCAGACGTCCACAGTGTGCTCATTCTTGTTACAGTAAGTACAAACCTTTTTATTATTGCCGCTAGATCTTGACCCTTTTCCATCTTGGTTATGATAGCCATTTTTCTTGAAACATACAGTTTCATTGTGACCCAACTTACCACAAAAAGAACAGGTAACATAATTGACATTGGTATGAATAACAAAATTATTGTTCTTGACATGAGCAACTAAAACACTACTGTTAAATTGTCGTTCTTGTTGAACAACTAGAGAAAAAAATCTTAGTAATAGCAGGAACAGGCTCCATGAGAAGGACATGGGCCTTTATGTTATTGTAGTGATCATTGAGGCCACGCAAAAATTGCATAGCCTGATCCTATCATTTTCTTTGGGCAATAACAGAAGAACCATTACAGGTGCAAACATGATCAAGTCTAAAGTTGTCTAACTCATCCCAGATGACCCTCAGTTTGGTGAAATAATCAGAAACAGAAAGATCACCTTGATTAATGGAAGATGCCTCCATTTGAATATCAGAAATACGAGACAAGTCACCTTGTGAGAAGCGAGCTTTAAGATCATTCCAGACATCCAGAGTCTTTTCCATCCATGTGAGGCTTTTACGTATGGGGACAAAAACCGAATGCACGAACCAAGACGCCACCATGTTATTGGAGAGTATCCAGGATGCAAAGGTGGGATCCGATTCAGAGGGTTGAGGTATCACATCTTTGATCAATTTTAACTTGTTCTTTGCACTTAACACAGTGATAATTGAGCGGATCCAAGAGTGGTAATTTGTCAAATCAAGAAGTGGAGATACGAGAGGAGTCGCAGGGTTTTCACTCGGGTCAAGTACAAGAAGTTCTGAGCGAGATTGTCACTTTGAGTGGGATTTTTATTCTGGTTAGGGTTAGGGTTTTCGTTTTGATTGGGTTTTCCGTAGTCATTGAAATTTGACCTTCAAAACTGCAAAAAAAAATGTTAGTCAAAAGAAGAAGAAAAGGATCAAGATCTAAAGATTTGCGAAATAACAAAATATCAAGAATGAAGGAGGGATCAGAGTGCGTGCAACAGAGCTCTTTACAATGAAGACCTCTGATACCATATTACAAGATATTAGTGGCAATTACAGAAAAGAGAAAAAGAAGCTTTGGTGATTCTTTAGGAAGCAATGAATCAGAGAAGAAGAGAAGAACAAATATGAACAAAGAAGTACATATAAGAACAAAGAAGAAAGAAAAGGAAGTGTTGAAAAGAAAGCTGAAATTTGTTGTATTATTAAAATAAAAGAGTAAAGTTGTCTTATATACATGGGGTGGGGTGAAAAAAAGAAAAAACTAATTGGACCTAAAAACAAAAACATATTACAGCCCAACAGAAAATAAAATAATATTTAATATTTTATCACTATTCTTGTGGATCGGCTTAACTGACATGCTTATTTACTGTATTTTATTTTAATTATAATTTACTTTGTTAATCGACACTTGCTACTATTATTTAAATGTCGATCACTTTTAAGTTTTAATAATTTTTTTATTTTAAAATATGTTAACATCGGTATAATCTTTTCTTAACGAAGTCTAACCTTTATAATTATAATTATATCATAGTAAAATCTATTTGATCGACTCTAACAGCGTCTGTGCTTTACGAGACACTATTTTTTTTATAGTTAATTCATTGATATTTGTAGTGTAATTAAAACTATGAGAAACAAATTAACTACGAATTATTTGCCTGCGAAAACAACAATCCTCAGATCGCCAAATAACGTGTTTAAAGGAAGTTTTAAGATTAGATAATACGAAAAAAAAACCTACTCTAGTTTCAAAATTTTCTTAGTGGTAGAAATGTCTAGAATTTATCTCATCAATGCATTTTATTGCTCACATATTTTTAGGGAGGATGATTCTTGTACGGATAAAATAACTTACTGTTTAGCAAATAGTCTAAGTTTTTGTTTACTGGGACAATATCAAATATTATTCTTTTAGTAATAAGAGTGGTTTTCCTGTTTCGTATAATTTTGCTTCACGAGTTAAAAAAATTGTAGGTATGAATTTTCTCATGTACGAGGTCCCTAATTAAATGTTGTAAGGGGGAAATATCCTTGGAGAAATTTTCGAAAAGAATTTCTGAATATATATATATATATATATATATATATATATATATATATATATATATAATGTATGTATATAGATAGAT
>Ga0123342_1010707_pt1 | contig 10362 bp, 4 predicted proteins | sample Turbeawhitnodule_FD_89960 | JGI IMG/M metagenome (GOLD analysis project Ga0123342, IMG submission 89960) | Root nodule microbial communities of legume samples collected from Mexico - Turtle bean Mexico white nodule | ecosystem: Host-associated > Plants > Roots > Nodule | place: Mexico: Nepantla... | reverse complement strand
CCCCCCCGGCGCCGGGGGGGTGGGGGGGGGGGGCGCGGTTTTTGGAAGGGGGGCCCGCGGGCTTGGGTTTTTTTTTTTTTTTTTGCTTTTCATTGGTTTGTTGTGCTTTCTTTGTATTAAGGTTTTTGTGGTTGTTGTTGTTGCCGCAGCTTTTTAGGCATCTTTTGAATATTTCAGTAGAATTCTCGGCTGAAGAGTTTGAGACTGCTTTACTCACTCCCAATGACACATTGGGTGATATACATATGCCTTTGCTAAAGGTTGGTGCTTTTTGATATTTTTTTTTCTCCCTTTGTTTTGTTCTTGTGTACGTACTGCATTTTCTTTTTTCTTCTGTGAGTATGGGTGATGGCTGAAGTTCTAGTCTTTGTGGGTTGTGTTAGTTCTGTGGTTGTTGTTCGTAGGATGATGCATTGATGTGTTTTCTATTTATTTTTAAATTTGAGTAATGTTGCAGTGGTTTTGGTTATGAATGTGTGCCTTCAATTTGAAGTTGTAGTTTTGTGATAATATCGAGTGTGCCCATTGTCTGGAGCGAGGGAAATTAAGATCTGTAAAGTGGAATTCTTGTTAGGGTAGGGTATCTGGAGGTTGCTGTGGCTGAAATAGAATAGAATGCATTACTGGGGTGCCAATGCTTTGGTTAGTTATGTTTAATCTAGTCATATGTTTCGGGAATATAATTCAATTGACAAAGGTGAGAACTTGTTCAAAGTTTTCTAAGAGTGAGTTGAATCCAAAATGATAAACTTGAGCATTAGTCTGAACTACTTGACTGTTGGAATGACTCTTTATTCAATGCGGTGGTTGAAAGTCCTTTGAATGTAGGAATTGTGGAAGGAGCCAAAAACTGAACACTAACGAATATAGAGTTTGTAATTGCATTTCCTGTTTGATGGATTCATTGCCATAATATGGTTGACCTATATGATGTTGGGAGATGGACATGATTATTTGAAACTGAGTTGAGTTTGGCAGGAATTGGTAAGTACAAAGCAAGTAATTGATTGGAGGTCTTTGTTGCATGTATGGGAAACCCTTTCTTTAGTGTTAAACTAGGGACTTTTGATTGTTTTTGCTCTCTGCCCTGATTTATAGGGCAATTTGCTATTGAAGGATAGTGTTCAAGTGTGCAACTGCTAAGTTTTGTTTATTTGTTTCTGTTGCTTCTAAGTACAAGCTACTATGCTGTATCAAATGGTTACAACTTCCAAATGTACCTTTGGATTGTTTTCACTGGGTTTCAGCCTTGTTGGTCATGTCCCTGATTTTCTGAGTCCAAATAAATGTCAAAGATAATCATGATCATTCTTGCAAGAGGCGGATGTCTACTTTACTGGACAGTTTATAGAAGTGTTCAGGCATCATTACGAAATTACTGAAGGAAAGGCCTACTCTGAAGAATTCTTAGAACATCTGAGACAAGAGTTTTCGTTCTACCTAATTCTTATTGCAAAGTTTTTATACTACTTATAGCTTCCCTGCAGATTTAAATATTGTGGGAAAATTATTCAGTCAATTGTTTGAGGGTTTAGCTCTGTATTGAAACTCCCATGCTGCAGTGAGAAAATGCTTGTTATAGACATGGTGCATACTCTACTCATCCATGATGTAATGAGTTTGTGGATGGAGATGAATTGGTTAAAACAGTGGTACTTGAACTGTTTTGAAATTTAGCTTTTGGATTGAGTATTATAATGACATAAATCTGCACAAGTCTGACTTGTATGTTAGGTACTTAGGTTGAGTGATAAAGATATAGTGGGGACTTGGGAGAAAGAAATTTTAGACTGTTTAATGTTATTGGTCATACACTTCCAGATCTTGCAGAGGTACTTGAAGTTTGATATTTTAAGCTGCAGTAGTACAATGAATTCTGTCTCAAGGTCAATGCCTTTATAAAGTCTTTACTTCCATTTGTGCGTCATCTATTGATTTATGTGCAGTGTGGCTAATCAAAGCAGTGGTGATACTTGAACTCATTTAAGTTTTTAAAGTTGGATTAGATATTATTATAGTATTAATCTTGCTTCTTTTGTTGGTGAATAGATATATATTGTTAAATGAGTGTGAAAGTCAAGGATTTTAATTCTAGTTGTCTTGCAGTTTAAGAGCTTGTAAGAGTTGTTTGCCATTGTCTTTTAAGCCAGAGTTATAGGGCACTGACCCCTCCCAAAATCTATTCCTCTGCAAGATCAATACTTTCTTCTTTGTACAATGTCACAAGCTTTCAAAATTGCTACTGTTCTGATAACATTAATTGTATCTTTTTATAGGCAATTCCTCCCATTACACGAATGGCACTCTCACGTGATACTTGGATAACCGTATTATGCAGAAAATTAAGAGATTGGTGGCACTGGGTAATAAGACAATTTTATTAAGCAAGCTGAATATTCTATGTAACATTTTGTAGTTTCCAGAGCTAATATGAAAAGGGAATTCAAATGTAGGTTGCGGATGGGGATCTTCCTATTGTTGCTTCACATGGGTAAGTAATTAGTTAGTTTTGCAATATCAAAAATCCACTTTATGTGTTTACCAAGTCTCATGTTATGTTGACGTGGCAGAGTGGAGATTGAAGTATATAAATCACTTGATCCAGGGGTTCGTGTGGTCATCTTAAAAGCATTATGTGACATTCGTGTTGAGGTACTCTTGCCCATTTAATATATTATGTATGTATCTATATTTCTTATATTCCTTTCCTTGAATGGGTGAATGTTAGTATCAAAGAATGAGGTCACTCTCCTTTATTTTAGGTTGGATCTTTGAAAATTATGCAATCGATTCATGTTGAACACTGAATTAACTTCTATTATGATCTATGCACGTGATTTATCCTTCATTCACTATTTTTGTTTGCCTGGTTTGGTATTCTAGTTGCAACCACCTATTTTAGGTTTATTTTATCCTAGCTCGTACATTGAGTGGTTCTTTGGGCCTGTCTATTAACAAGGGTGTCATAATCAGCCTCAATAGTTTGTCTTGTGATACAATTAACACAGATTCTGGGAGTGCAGAAGGTATTCAAATTCCCAAGATCAAAACCTGCCAAGTGCAGAGCAAATCATTAATAGCTTAACTGACTAATCTTGCCTTTGATCATCCCTCTTGGTAATGTACATGATTAAACTTGACTTGTATTTTGCAGCAAGAAGATATCAGAAGTTACATTGACAGCTCAATCAAACATGGCATTCCTCTTTCAACATTTCGTAAGGAGCGTATTGGTGGTGATTCACATGGAATTTCTTATTGGTAATACTCATGCGCTTTGACTTCAATCTGTTCAAAGTTTGAAGTGTCATACTGGAAAGTTAATGTACATTTATCTCTGTTTTTCTTTTTATTCACATGGCATTTGATTAGTGCAGGTATGAAGATGACCAAAATATTGGTCATAGGTTGTATCGTGAGATAAGGAAAACTGAGGTGGTTCAAATGAAAAAAGGGAAACCAAGAGGTTCCCAGGTTTTTTCTAATACAACCTACCAGTGGGAAACAGTTGCTACCAATTTTGATGAATTTCTGGACGTTTCTGTAAGTTACTGAAACTCATCTATTTCTATGTTTAGTGGGCATGTTTTAACAACTGTTCAGTGTTTTTCTGGGAATTGGGACTTTTGAGTTATAGTTTTTGAACTAGATAATGGATCACTTAATAGATTAATATGTAAATTAATGTGATGTATTATGTATATCTGGAGTCACAAATTGATACTAATTTTCTTTTGCTTTATAAACCCTAACTTAAGTTCTAAGTGAACTTATCAAATAGGAAACTGTTAATTTGAAAGTTAATTATAGTCCTTGAATAAAACCATTAGATTCACCAATTGTTGATCAAACCTAATTACTGTAGAGGAAAAAAATGCATGGCGAAAAGGGGTAGTAGGAAATCAGCGGGAGACATGATTTCTGGAAAAAAAATTTGGCACCAATGAACAGTGAGTCCACTGGGATTGCATGGATTCAAATTAGGCTCTAGATACCATATAGAGAGAAATGGTATATATTCATGTGATAGGATCTCCTTGTGTGTTTAGCACAGCTGTGGGATGGATATACATATATCATACATAGCATTACATAGGGATGGGCCAAGCCCGTATACAAAATCTATCTTAACAATAACAAAAAATCAGAACATTGATTGTTACAATTATACTATAAACATTGTATATACTTTTCAAATTTCATTCCTTCTTGCCATTTCATATGACTGCTAAAAAAGAACAATCTTTTCTGAAATATCAGTAAGTGCTAGAAGGCAATCTCAATCTGAGCCACAATATGCATGAAGAAACGACAATGCAACAAAGAACTTAAAGTGGTCAGAGGGTGCCTTATGCCGCCATTAGTATTAAGTGCTTTCTATTTATAATAGAAATTACTTTAACGTTGTTGGTCAGACTAAGGCCTTCATCAGCGTTGGAACCAGGGAGATCAAATTAGCTGCAGCAATTATTTAATGCAATCAGTTGTTTTTTCAATTGTCTTGTTCAAAATCCAACAGTCTACCCTTGACTAATATTATCTTAAAGTTAAATTATTAACTTTTGCTGATACAACAACTAAGCCTTTTGCCAGTAATTGGGATTGGCTACCCTACTTGAATCCTTTGGTTTACAACTCCCTCTATTGCTATGTTTTTTTTCCTATAACAGACCCAAGAATGCTGATATATTTTTTGTTATAGATGATAGGACTGATCGTTAATATTTTTTTTCATTTTCAAAGGGAAATAATATAAAATCACCTAATTCTGCCATATTTCATAAAATTTGCAACATTTTTTTAGTTGAGCTTCATCTTATTTGCTTTTACTCATCTGATTGCCCAGGAGAAGCTTTTCACAAGTAAAAACAGAACAGAGGTTTCTGTGGGGAAGAAGGTGAAGATAGACATGCTCCCTGAAATTGAGAAGGTTCACAAGGTGTACTATTTTTGTGTTTGCTTACTCTACCCTACACTCCTCTCAATGGGTTTAGAAAATTGAAAAAATGGAGCATTTTGAGAAATGAACTTGAATTCATGTTTGCTCTTTTTATCTTCATTCATATATGGTCCTTGAAGAACCCTATTGTGATTTTAACTGACAAAATTAGTCTGGCATGGGTTGAGAAGATGTGGCATTCTAGGATTTGAACTTCAATTCATGTTTGCTCTTCTTTTTATCTTGATAAGATTCATGAAGAATCCTGTTGTACTTTTAACTGACAAAATTGGTCTGTCTTGTGCAGAGAAAGGAGAGGTTGATGAAAAAACAACATAGACAAGCTCTTCTTCTTGATAATTTCTTAGGTGTTGATGGGCTTGCCCTAGGGCGTTCACTACGCGATAGGAAACCTGTTACCTACACTTTCGGTAAGAAGTTTTATCATTGTTGGCATTTTGTTTTCTCAGCTGAGTTGGCCTCTTCATTTTCCTCATTTTTTTCTTTTCTTTGCATGTACTGCCGAGGTTTATTAGACGCCTCACTATTTTTACAGTTGGATTGTTGTGTTGTGGGCATGTTAGGACCCTAGGTATGGGGCAAGTAGCCTGAATCAGGGTTTTAAATAGTGTGCTATAGCACTGCTACAGTAGCAACAAGCGGCCATTGCCTGCTGTAGGGACTGGTGTAGTGGCCATAGCGGACAAAATAGAAGGCTGAATCTACGTGATGGTTCCAAAAATCCCTCTGAATAGAGACGTTAGGTCTTTTTAATAGAGCTATTTAAACATTGTTGGCCTGAATACTGTAAAGAATATCTATTCCATTCTTAGGGAATCTATGTTTTTAGTAGAATTAAAATGCTTTCCCTGCATGGACCAAGGGGGCTGCCGGTTCACAAGTACAGGGATAATTTAGTGGGACTTTCTGATAGCTGAAATTGGTTTTGGGATCTCCGTTGGATCTGATAAAAGTTCCATTGGATTTTGCATAGCTACATGGTAAGCCTTTATATTTTTCACACATCCACTTCTTTTAATAAAAAAGTAATATTATCACTAAGTTTTGTTGTAATTTTACCCTGCATTGATGATAGTGGGACTATCTGGACATGGATAATTTCATGTTTTCATTGTGCTTCCAGGATGTACATTTACTTCAGCTTCCTGTTTAGCTATAATTATGACATTCTCCTGAACTATATAATTTTTGGTTTGGTTGGACAAAAGTAAACTTATTTCGTGAGCGTCAGTATTTTAGGCTTTACATTGACTTAACTTGACCTTGCTGTCATTGCAGATGATTATGATCGGTCCATCAATGAGGCAATTAAGATTACCAAGTATGGATTTTACATTTTGATCTTACATTCCTGTACCTCTATTTGGCTGTTCTTGATTTGATATATATGTAATTTTTTTGTTACGTATATTGAGAGAAGAGGGGCCAATCATATGTATCTGTCATGCTTTGTATTCATGGCATAGTTTCTGTTTCTTTCTATATCAGACGGAAACCACCATCCCCAGAACTTTTACCGAGGAGAGAAGCAGGATCAAAACCCGAAGCTTTATCGAATGGTAAATGGAGTGGTCCTTCTCCTTCGCATGACCCTCAAGATCTAAATTTTGGCACGCTGTCTCCAAAATCACCAGACTTCGATGATATGGAGGAAGATAATCAAACTGACATACTGGATTTGGATCGAAGGTTTGTAGTTCTGATTTTATCTCCTCAAATATGTTCTGAAGACTTCTATATCTTATTTCACTGATAATTTTTATTTCACATCAGCAATCGACGAAGACAGAAGCCTAAACGGTATTCAGAGAAAGAGTTTGTTGAAGCATTGTCAGATAATGAGGCTGACTATGATAGTGATGATGATATTGTGGGAGAAGCCGTGTACTCTGAAGAGTATCTCCAGAAACGCAAGCAGAGAAGGAAGGCTTCTAGTAGCTCTGGCTCAGAAGGAGACGAGGAATATAATTGGAATGAAGATAATGTTGAAGATGAAGAAGAAGATGATGAAGAAGATTCCATGAGTGTCAGTGAGGATAGTGACAAGCCCCGAAAATTCAAGCGACTGGCAGGCCGAACTAGGAGGGAAACTAAACTCAGGTCTGTGGATGAGATTCAATCAGGTCTAAGGCGCAGTAAGAGGGCAACACAAAAACGTATAAATTACCGGCAGTTAGAGATGTCGGATTCAGAAACCGAGTTCATTAAACCTGACAAGTCTAATGCATCAGATGATCACTCCGATCCTACTGAGAATGGAGAGTATATGATGGAAAGTGAAGATTCAGATGGCAACGATGATGAAGAACAAGAAACCAAAGACGTGGAGCCTGTTACTTACCCTGCAGAAGGGAACAGCCAATATCCTGCTGTAGAGGAGAATGAACAGAGCCAAATCCAGCCTCCTGAAAAATCTAGTAGTCCAGGTCAGGAGGAAGTTGAGGGCACCACAAAGCGACGTTTCCTTGATTTGAATGAGCTTGCCCCTAGCTCAGGTTTCGATGATGGTCCAAATACAACAACCAAAGATGAAGGCAATGATGATTTGTGAAGCTACCTCTTTCACTCGAATGCAATGATGGTAGTTTGGTATGAAGGAAACGATGTGACATGTATGATAATAGAACTATAAATTTTGTTATGTGCCTGAAAGGAAGTTAAGGCTAAGATCTCTTCCTGTGGCAATCTAAGCAGCCCTTGGTGCATGATTTTCCACCAGAAGCAGCAGCAGCATGATACTGAGTTGTGTAGATTAGGTAGTCATTTTTTAGTATTTAGTATTTCTACATCAAAGGGTCTACGGAAGTGAATGAGAATTTGTTGGGCGTTATTTGGCCCATCCGATCGGTGTACTATAACTGTTAACAAGTACTGTAACTTTAAATAGATATATGGCTTTTGATTATCAAGCCCTGTACTTCTATTTTTTTACTCATCACCTTCTTCCTTTCTTCATTTCATCAGATAAAAATGCTCTCACTTTTTATTTCCCTACGTAATTACTCACCGTTTCCTAATCTAATACCTCAACAACCATTGATCTATTAAGTAATGAACTGGTGAACAAGAATATTATGTTTCAATATCTTTAACAGTCTGTGTGAATTCTTGAATCTGAATATCTCCTTGGTAGGTAAATCTACTTCACCATTGAGGAATGCTGTTCTCCTCCTGCACCTCACTGAAACTGAAACACAGCAGTAGAAATCAACAATCCGAGGATTAATTGGTTTCATTGTACCATTATATACTTTTTTGTGCTTTCTTGAAGATCCCATAGCAAACAAAGATGATCTTAGTGTGGGATTTAAGATGGAAATAACAATAAACATGAAAATTTTAATGCGAAAAAAAAAACAAACCAAAAAAAATTGATCAGCAGGAAAAAGTTGTGAAAGAAAAATTCTACGCCCCATGTAAAGGGCTAATTAACATGATAAAGAAAAGTGAGAATGTAAAACACTTTAGAAAATGACATTCTTAGAAATGTTTTAGAAAACGATATTTTATGTTTTGATATTAAAATGTGTATGATGAAACTTAAATATTTTTTAACAATATTTTTTAAACCTCAAATGATGTGAGTGAGAAAGAAACTAATATTTTTTAAACCTCAAATTATGTGAGTGAGAAAGAAACTAATATTTTTTAAACCTCAAATGATATTTTATTCCTATAAATCCATGAGAGAGTACAAAAAAATTGTTTTATGAAAGTCGTGAGAAACTTACATTTCTAACCTTGCAGGGTCATGAATGATTTTACAAACTCTAGAAAAACACACTCTTAAGAGTGTATATGTAATTGATAGAGTGGGTGAAATTCATAAAGTACTTTAATTTAAGTAAATAGTGGATATATTTATTGATGATAACTTAAATAGTGCAATCACTTTTTCCTCAACAATCCATTTTTTTTACATCATATTGAGATCATTTTTTTTTAAATTTATTAAAGTGACCAATTTTTTTAAAAGATTATTAAGATAAGTAAATTATATTTAAAAAATACGACTTTAAAATAAAAAATATGCTTTCAAAACACAACTTTTACTTTAAAACAGAAGTTGTGTTTTGATTAATTTTTTTTTATATTTTTAGTGAAATATTATATTTTAATGTACAATTTTGATTCTTAATTTTTTTTAAATCATGCTCTTAATTCATTATTTCTATTTATTTTATATATATATATATATATATAATCTCATATATTTTAATAAATACTTGCTATTTATTAGGTCATTTTTTTATCATAGAATTAGGGTGGGTGGTTGAGATGGTAGGAGGAAGTCTTCCACAAAAAGTAAGCACATTAATAACCCACCAACATGACAAATGATGAAATTGATAGAAATAAAGAATGACATTTTTCAAGCTTTTGAAACCAATATCCTCTTCAAATTATACATAAACCCTTCAAATTCATGCAATTTTTATAAGAAAACTTTGTTGGCTGTCTTTAATTAATTGCATTATAATGATACTTTTTTCGTTAAAAAAACCGTTCATTAAAAATATGACTTTAAAAAAAATAAAATAAAAAATTTGAAAACAAAAAAAAGAGTCATATACTATGCATACAATTTCACTAAAAAAACAAAAAATTGTGTAATTAAAAGATGACTTTTATTTCAATGTAGAAATTGTGTTTAGGACTCTTTTTTATCATGAAGTCATGTTTCTCAATCACAACTCTTTTTTTTTCATAAATTTTTAAAATTTATTTATTTTGATAAATTTGAAAAAATTTATTCGGTTTGGTACCATCTCTAGTTAAATTGGAACCCACATTCAAACTAAAACTATTTAAATAGTTTCTATTCATAACATGTTAAACGTAAATCCAAAATTCCAAACGGCAAATTGAACACATACTTTTTTTTATCACAAGGTAGAGACAGAAGAATAATGGGATGATGTCCCTCAAAATGTATAGTAGTATTATAGTGATCCAATCATATGTACTTTTCTAGTGAAACAAAGAATTCATGTTTTACTATAAAAAATGAAAAAGTGATAAAAATAAACTCACTTAATGTCAATACACTTTTATATTTATTGATTATACATTTATTATTTTTCTAAGAGTTTAATTAATCTAAACTTTAAATTTCTTAACTTAAAATTTTGGATAGAAAATGTATTGTAGTATTCTATATAAATTATCTTATATTTTATTAATGTTGAATTTTCATATATAATATTAAGCATCTCTCTCTTCTTATCATGGTTAAGAATTATTGTTCATCTTTAGATGTGTTTTTATTTTATATGTTCTTTTTTTTTTTTTTTTTTTTTTTTTTTTTTTTTTTTTTTTTTTTTTTTTTTTTTTTTTTTTTTTTTTTTTTTTTTTTTTTTTTTTTTTTTTCTTTTTTTTTTTTTTTTTTTTTTTTTTTTTTT
>Ga0123342_1010706_pt1 | contig 10363 bp, 7 predicted proteins | sample Turbeawhitnodule_FD_89960 | JGI IMG/M metagenome (GOLD analysis project Ga0123342, IMG submission 89960) | Root nodule microbial communities of legume samples collected from Mexico - Turtle bean Mexico white nodule | ecosystem: Host-associated > Plants > Roots > Nodule | place: Mexico: Nepantla... | reverse complement strand
GTGAGTGGGTCTAAGACCAATTCAAACAAACAGATTGCCCTACAAACCAGGGCATTATTAACAGAGTAAATAACCAACTAAGCAACAATCAAGGAAAACATCCTAACAGTTCTAATACTTCAATAGTCGCAAGCATCGTGAGGAAATGAAAAATTGGGAGAGGAATTGAGAATTACGAAGACGAATCAGTACCTTTTGCTGATGAGGTGGAAGGAAGTGAGGGAATAAAGATGGAATTGAAAAACCTGCAATATGGGAATAATGAAGAATGAATTGGATATAGATAGTGAAATTGAGTTGTGAGAAAGAGAGGTTACAAAGAAATTCAGCGACCGACCAAAACTAGTGCAAGTCTCCACCATAGTCATCTTCGCCAATCCTTTTCCATCCTCGCTGGATATTGTACTTGTTCTTGAACAGGTGTTGGGGTCTAGAGAACGATTGCCTTGTTCCTCCCTTCGGTCAGTCATTGTCACTTTGGACTTCGTGATTCGCCTTCCTCCTCTCAGTCGACTGGTCTCAGAGGCTGGGATGGTACCTGCAGAAGGCACTCCGACGATCAAGTCAGTCAGGATGTCGACGCTCGATTGTACTGTAGATAATGACGTACCCGATTCTTGGAATTTGTGCTATTTATATTACCTTAATGAGCCTTCGTTGGTGGGTCGGATTAGGAGGTTGGTTCATGTTTAGGGTTGTGATAAACAACCCTTAATTATGGATTAACCCTGCTGACTTTGTCAACCCATGACTCGTCGTCATGGATAGGTCAGCCACGAGTCGTCACGTGACCTTCTCATTGTGCTTGAGTGGTCGAGTTCCTAACTGACTCACTGAGAGGTTCGGTCGTGCCAGTACACTTGCCCCCCAGGCTCAAGAGCTGGTACAGTCGAAGAGTCTGAGTGTTGGGTCCCGGTCGGTGATGTGATGATGGGTGAAGTGACTGGAGGCGGCGCCTGAACGGGTTATGTGACGTGCATTTATGAGGGGGTTTTTTGGGCGCCAAATAACGTGGACCGTCGGATCAAGCAGATCCAACGATTGAGATTTTTGTGACGTTTGGGCTTCCGAGACGTCTTCGGATTATAAATAGGGGCTGTCAACAGTGGCTTCTCACGCTTCCTAAACTCCATTGTGCTCCGAGACCCGAACGACTGTTTTCGAGTTGTGTTGCCTCCTTCGTTCGTCTAAGGTTAGTGATGTCTTCTCATTCTCGTCCTACGTCTTCTTTTTTCGGTTGCTCCCTCTCCTCTTCCCGAGCCCCCTTCGTGCTCATCTTCTTCGTCTTCTTCGTCCACCTCCTCCTCTAGCAAAATTCTTTTGGTCGGCGCAATTCAAACCATTGCCCCGAGATGGAGGAGGTGAGGGGTGACGACGCGGGCAATGCGTCAGACCGGTTGAGCTCATCTGAGTGACCGCGCCCTCATGAGGGCCCTGACTGGGTCGATCCCAAAGTTTTTGGGATCACATCCGTCTTCCATATTAACGTCTTTGTTGCGGATTTTTTGAATAGGGTCCTTGTTCTGAAGGCTTTTGCTAGGGATTCTCTACTGTCATTCAGTCCTTGCTCGCTGGACGACCGTGTATATAGGGAACAATCATCCATCGAACCCCCCTTCTTCTTCATGTATAACTGTCTTTTTTTCTGACTTGCACATGTCGTTTCCTTTCAACACGTTCACGGTAGGCACTCAACGTGGCGCCTAGTCAGTTGCACCCGAATACGTGGGCGTCCATGTAGGCTTTTCGCGTGGTTTGCCAAACGTTCGGTGTGCGTCCTGCCGCCACTTGCTTCCTGCACTTCTACACCTCTCATATGTCCGACCCGATTGGCTGGCATTCTTTGGTCAACCGGGCAGGCAGTGTTTTGTTTAAAACCTTCACGACCTCCTACAAGAACTTTAAAGAAAGATTCTTCAAAGAGTTTGTGGAGTCAGCGAGCATGTCGCACTTCATCGACGCAGCGGGCTAGCCTAGGTTTCCTTTGTCTTGGATAAGGAATCCTACGAAGATAAAGGATTGGCCTCGTCTGGTCAACCCAAGTGCTAGCAAGCGAGACATTTTTGCCCTTTTTGATGACCTCCCTAAAAAAACTCCCTGCTCGGCCACTAATGTCATTGTACACAAAGTCCGATCGAGAGGCGGCCTTTGAGGGTATGTTAACACCTTTAGACATTCGGTCGTTTATTTTGAATTTTGACTAACGTGTTTGTCTTTTGTTGCAGCAATAGCAAAAAGACAAGTTCCGCAGGTTGTCGGTATGTTGAAGGCGTTCAAAGACCGCGTGAAGGAAAAGAAAGGGTGCGCAGGCCATCCTCCAAAAATCCAAAGAAGAGGGCAAGGGATGGCGGCAACACCGCCCGAACATATCGCTACCCCAGTGAGATGCCCGTCCCCCCTTCAAGTCGAGCACCAATCAATCTCGACACCCCACCAACCGACGACTTCAACCAGCTAATCCACACAACGGTCGCTATGTCGGTGGCGACCGTCCAGCAGTCACCCCTATCGGTGTTGGGGGGTGACTTGCGTTTTGCAAGGGGGGTGAACTTCAACCTACCCCCTAATACCGAAGACATGATCCGAGCGGTCCCTGAGGACGACCTGCTCAAGGGTAGCATCGAGATGATGTGTCGCGGTTTCATACTGACCCGCCATGGGGCTACAGCGCGCAGGAGGCTTCGCGCCTAGAGCACGAGCTGTAAAGAGGCACCGAGCAGTTTGAAGCAAGTTGTTGAAGCCAACACAGCTTATGAGAAGAAGATGTGCGACCAAGCTGTCGAGCAGGAGCTCGATGCCACTCAGATAGCCGAGTTGGAGCGACTTCAGGCCAATACCGCGACCGAGAACGCGCGGATGAAGAGGGCCCTGGAGGAGGACAGTCGCAGGAAGGCGTCTTTGGAGGAAGAGATCATTTCCCTGAAGAAAGGGAAAAAGCAGTAGAGGTCGAGCTCGAGAAGACCATGGATGACACCATGGCCTTGATCAGTCAGAGCTTCATTCGACCTGGTTGTCCGGCAGGTTGGGGTGTTATACGGTGGGCCTCCCCCTTCTGGTCAATTTGATCAAGAGATGGAGGTCTTTGATGGCCATTTCGTCCTCGCGGATGAGGTTCAAACTCTACAGAGCGTCGCCCAGCCTGCACCGAGCGATGACGCTAAAGACCGTAGCTTAGGTTTTTAGCTTTTGTATCCTTATTCGTTTTGTTCCCTTGAGGTCGGGGTGTGGCCTCCTTCTTGTGTAGTGTGGGTTAAAAATAACAAATCTAATTAACCTAACTGGTGTAAGTTAACCCTTTCGGTCGTTTAAAAAGTCAACAATTAACGAGTTGAATTGGATTGGCGGTCGACCGTTGAAGCATAATAAGATAACGAGCATTTATTTAAACAAGTTAAATCACATGTTAGGTGTAGTGCTTCATTCGGTTATAGCCAGTGATATCGGGATGGACCGATAAGCTCAAGTGGGTGTCGGGAGGGAATGTCGGTTAAGGATACATCCTGGCTGAACCGTGGAGATGAAGTGTTGGGAGGGTATGCCGCTTAAGGCTTCGTCTTGGCCAACACTTATGTTTGGGTCTCGGGAGGATATGCCGATTAAGGCTTCATCCTGGTTGACACTTGCGTTGGGGTCTTGGGACGGTATGCCAGTTAAGGCTTCATCCTGGCCGAGCCGTGCCTCTTAGGTTGATTTTATAGTTTGCACATTGTTTGATGGAAATGCCTCGTTAAAACCTCTCCCACCGCTGGCGCTGTCGAGCGAGGAAAGAGTGCGTGAGTTTTATTCATTGTTCAGCTGAAATAAAATTTGAGGTGCGTGACATTCCACATCCTCGGTACAATTTTTCCCTATAACCATTCTAGGTAGTACGCTCCCCCTTCACCTACTTCTCGGATTCGGATAATTTGAGGAGAACTTGTCGTCCGACTTCCTAGCGTCACTTTGCATCCTCCAGACGAGGTCGCCTTTGTGGAAGCTCCTTGGGAGAACCTTCGTGTTGTACCATCTTGATGTGAGTTGGGTTTGTATCACTTCTTGTCGCCCGAAGGTTGTACGTGGCTTTGCGGATCTTGCTCTTATCATGAAGCTCGTTGATGAGGTCAAGCTCGACCGCCAGGCTTTCCTGATTTAGGGATAACTCAAACAACTGCCGCCTTATGGACGACTCGCCCACTTCTACTGGGATCAAGGCCTCGGTGTCGTATGTGAGGCTGTATAACGTCTCTTGTGTCGTTGTTTGAGGCGTGCACCGATATGCCCACAGGACCCTCTGTCCATCTTCCCTTTGCTGCACCAAGTCTCTTCTTCAACTCGTTCAAGAGGACTTTGTTAGCTGCTTCAGCTTGGCCATTCGTTTGAGGGTGTTCGACCGAGCTGGTTACGGATTTAATGCCTAGGTCATCGTAGAAAGTCTAAAGCCCTCGATCGATGAATTTTCGTCCATTGTCCGACATGATTGTGTTCGGTAGCCCGAACCGAGACACAATATTCTTCCAAACGAAGTTGTGGACATTTCTGGCCAATAAGGAGGCTAGAGGCCTGACCTCTATCCACTTTGTGAAGTAGTCCACTACGACCAGTAGGTGTTTCATCTGACCTTGGTCGACTGGTCTCACATGCTGGGATGGTACCTGCAGAAGGCACTCCGACGATCAAGTTAGTCAGGGTGTCGGCACTCGGTTGTCAGAGTATTGTAGATAATGACGTACCTACTTCTTGGAATTTGTGCTATTTATATTACCTTAATGGGCCTTCGTTGGTGGGTCGGATTAAGAGGTTGGTTCATGTTTAGGGTTGTGCTAAACAACCCTTAATTATGGATTAACCCTGCTGACTTGGTCAACCCATGACTCGTCGTCATGGGTCGGTCAGCCACGATTTGTCACGTGGCCTTCTCATTGTGGCCGAGTGGTTGAGTGGTCGAGTTCCTGACCGACTCACTAAGTGGTTTGGTCGTGCCAGTACAGTACTAGAACAGAGCGTTGAGCTCAGCGCTCGGTGATTGGACATCAGCGTCTGTGATAAACAGGTCAGCTCGGTCGAGTTGGTGGGCCACATAAGTAGGCTCCAGGTATGCATGTATTGACTATCATTCATATACTTAATGTAATCCTTCACGTATATGGCTTTGTCAGGTCAGCGAAGAGTGTTGATGGGCCTGAGGGTGTGTTTAGCACATTCGGGTCTAGCACAAGTAAAACATTCTCTATAAAGCCTAAGCCCAAGAGCACTAGGGTTTTTGGGGAATAAGTTGCATGCATGGTACGTAGAGGCTTGTATGCCTACAATGGACAGGTTGGACCCCTAATGATGGTACATGAGTTGGTACCTTAGCGGCCATTCTGTTAAGACTATGCACTCCAAGGAGATAAGATTTTGTGTAGTTGCCGCGCTAAGATTGTGCGCATTGTAACAGACTCTTTTCCCATTAAACATGCTTTCACTTGAGATAAGGTTCTCGTGAGATAGGGTTGTTACAAGAAGTAACCTAAAAGTAGTCTATAAATGGGAGTCAAGATCCCAGATAAAGGTACATTGTTTCTAAGACTGAAACTACTTGTACCGACCAGTCCTCGGACATCGTTGACCGCTAGTAAAGGTGGGCCACATAAGTTGCGTCCCACGAGCGGCATGGGCCAGTGTCTCGCAAGGCACATGAGCCAAGGTGCCGAAGAGTGGTCAGACGTCGTTCATCAGGATGTGCTGATGTGTCCTCGACAATAGAATGAGGGCGATGTGACATCGGACATCGGTGATTCTAAAAGCATAGCTGGGCCACGTGAGGTGGATCCCAGACCACACACCAGTTATCAGTAGGGAGAAGCCTAGATCACAAGGGGTTCGTGCGTGTGGTGTGAAGGACGCATTCAGGCATAGCACAAGTAAAGAGGCACTGGAAGAGCTAAGGCCCGTGAGGGTTACATTCCAGGGATAATTGCATGCATGGAACGTGAACAACTAGGGCACTTCCAGGACGGATGGCCCCAGTGATTAGGTGCACAAGTTGGTACCCAGGTGGTCATCCCGTCAGAGGTTACACTCCAGTAAGGGAGCCTTACGCGCTAGATTGCTCTAAGAGTGGGTGATAGCGGCGCTGAGGCATACCCTTAGTAACCCTAATTGCGGGTAGCGAAAACTCTAGAGTATATAAAGGGTAGTAACAAACCTAATAAGGTACGCAACATTTACGCAAATGCACACACAGATTTCACAGAGCTTTTGCGGCTAAGTGTTTTGGTGTTTCCTAGCCCCAGGACTGACTTGAGCGTCGGGGTGCAAACGGCCTCTAGGGCGCCCCTTTGTCTTTTCAATTTCAGGTGTTCGATCAAAGGAAAGCATGAATGAAGGCAGAGAGATTTGGGCGTGTGATCGTCGTAGACGTACGAAGGCAATCGAGTCAAACGAGAGGAACACTACTTACTTACTTACTTACTTACTGTTTCTATAAGTCCTATACTGACTTGATCGTCGGAGTGTAATCAACAGGTAGGCCCTCTCTGTTTCAACGGAGCTGCATCCAAAGGGAAGCACAAAATCCACCAGAAATAGGAGGAGCCACTGCTTGTCTTTAAAGCCGACAAGAACATATATCATCACTTTCCTTATCCCCTTCATCAATATGTAGAACTTCATCTTCGCATTGGAGGTGAAATTGTCGGCATTGCAGAACGAGACAACACGACAGAGAGTAACGGCATGTGGAACAGGAGGCGGAGGATGGCGTCGAGGTGGAAGGACGGATGGCTTCGACAAGATGGAATGATCGGAGAGACTGGGGAAAAGAAGAGGGAAATGAGAGGATGGTTAACAAAAAAAGAGAAGAGTAAACAAATAAAAAATTGGGGGAAATAAAATGTAAAACAAAATTTGAAGTAAATTTAAGAGAGAATGAAAATGAGAGAAAATAAAAATAAATAAAATTTGAAATAATGTAGGCTTTTACTAAGGTTTCGAAATAAACCTTTTATAGTTTCTGGAAGTTTTGAAATAAACATTTGGTATTTAATGGAGATTAATAATTAAATATATTTTTGAAACTATATTAATTTTTCATTAAAACTATTATTTTGTTTAGTGTGTATTAAAAATATAATTAATAATATTTATAGTTTATGATAATTTTTAATAAAAATATTTATATAAAATAAACAAAAAAACTAACTAGTTTTGATTAAATAAATATTTATGATTAAAAATATTTAAAAAAATCTTTATATGTCTAAACTTATACTTTGAAAAACTTTAAAGAATTTAATTATCAAATACATTAAAATTATATTTTTAATTTTATTTATAAAAACTTTAATATATTTATTTATTGAGATTTAAAAAAAATCTTTGGAACTTAACGAAGGTTAAAAAAAACCTCCATTATTTTGTGGAGATTTTAAAATAAACCTTTAAAAATTAACAAAGGTTAAAAAAACCTTCATTATTTTTTAGATGTTTTAAAATAAACCTTTAAAAATTAACGAAGGCTAAAAAAAACTCCGTTATTTTGTTGAAGTTTTAGAATAAACTTTTGAAAATCAACTAAAGTTAAAAAATTTCTGTTATTTTACTGAAGTTTTATAATAAATCTTTTAAATTTAACTAAGTTTAAAAACCTTCGTTATTTTGCCGAAGTTATAAAAAAACCTCCATTAATTAAATCAATTTCTAGGATTATACTAATATCTGCTAAATAATCTCCATTAAAATATATTTTTTTAACGTTAAAAGTTAAAAACAGTAAACATTTGAAATGATTTAAAAAATGCACTTGGAAATATTAAATAAAAATATAGGTAGTAATTTGTATGTAGAAATTTTATTAAAAATGTAATAGTAAATATAAAATTTATAAAAAAAATGTAATGTAATTTGTATATTTAAAAATGGAAAAAAATAAATGAAAAATATTTTGAGGTAAAAAAATGTAACCACCAAATTTACTTAAAAATTTGTGGGTTGGGTTGGGTTGGGTGGTGTCGGGTTTAATTTGTCCAAGAGAGAGAGAGAAAAAAATAATATAGGTGGAGAATTAATTTATTATATTTGTTTTCTTAAAAAATGGAGGTCGGAATTTTGGTGGTGGTTTTCGAGGTGATCCTTTTGTAGCTTTTGATTGCTTTGAGGTCACAAAATGAAATGAGGAAAGTTCCACCTGTTGACAATACTCCAATGATCAAGTCAGTACATAAAATATCAGTGTGTAGTATGTTTTTCATAGAATCAAAACTTATCTTTCTGTTAAGGGTCTTCCCCTTTTTATAACGTCTTCCGATCACCCCTCTTTTTCGGGAAATAATAAGAGATTATATAACAAATGGAAATTGAGACATACAATTTATAAGGGATAGAAATGCTTGAAAATATCTTATTTTCATTATTTTAGTAAAGCAAAATTGAGTATACAAGAAACTCATGTAATATAGGCGTCGTTATAGAGGACAACTAAAAAAATATAAAATTACATGTCCATCGACGCTCCATCGAACTAAACTGCTCTTTGTTGATTAGGTATATGAGCAACATGATCAAACACTCAACCAATCAAACCCTAAACCCTAAACATGGACAGTACAATATTTTTTTTTAAGTTAAAGTTGTAATTATTACTTGGTTGAAAATTGAAATGAATTAATAAATTTAAAATATTGATAATTTTTGTTTGATACATTGAAAAATAAATGAATTGGTTCTCAAAAAATAAAAATATTTATCGTGCTTAAAAAATTAGAATATATATTGAAGAAAGAAATGAGTTTTTACATAGTAAATATAAAATTATAAATTATAAATATTTAGATTAAAATATAATTTGTTTGTAAAAATAAGAAAATAAAAAATAAAGACCGTTAAGATTTTGTTTGGATATGATTTAAGTCATTATTTTGCTTTTCCATCCAATGAGAAAGGGAATAAACCTAGATAAACTGATTCTATGTACCTCTCTTTAAATCCCATAGTACTAACCAATTTATAAAAAGTGGATAAATAAGTGTAAGGATTTGCATGATCCATTCATGTGAATTGATGATTGTTGATTAAGTTTAAGAATGTTAGCTTCATCTCCAAGGATATATGAGGGAGAACCATCTAACAAAACCCATGTAGGACCATTCACTCGTGCTATGGCTAGAAAAAATAGAGAAAGGAGAAGATATTCACAAGACTCTCCTCATATGTACAGTAAAAATCTTATAGTCTTATATAAAATGTAAATAGTAGAATATTATTTTTTGGCTTTGTATTTCTGAGTCAACTTTATAATAGGAATATTTTTCTCTCCAAACAACACATCCTTTAGGCCCCTCTTCTTTGCATGAAGTAACTCTTCAATCTCTTCTCAAGAGTCCAAGCAAGGCGTCTCTTCTAAGGAGTCTCCAATCTTCTTGTGCCACGTGTAAACTCATAAGTGGAGAGTTTCTTGCACTTAGGAATGTCACATGACATGCTAGGAATGTAAAGTATTTTGTTAACTCAATATTCATTTTAGGAGTCTATTTAGCCTATAAATAAGAGACTCCTCTCTTGTAAATCTTAGACTTGATTGATATATGAAATTGTGTTTCTGAAATTCTCAGCACACTTCTCCAAATCTCTCTTCTATCCTGCTCATTTGTATTTCAGAAACTCAAGGAAGTTGGCCTAACCACTTCCTTAGCCTTTGCACCTTGTAAACTCTCGCCCAAACCCATAAACCTCCATAGTCATTATGTGCTTCCTCCACAAATCTACAAGTCTTTCACTGTCTTCCATCAATTTCATCCAACACTTAAGAAGAATTGCATCAAGCTGGTTGTAGATGGCATTGCTATGCTTGAAAAATATCTTGGTCCTTGTGGCATAGCATAGTCTCCAAGTGGTCTTCTCTAAGGATTTACAGTTCTTCCTCCATCACTATTTCTACTTCCCATTTGATCAACCATGTTGTCAAGTTGAGGTGGTTGAGATTGTGAATATGATGAGTTCAACTTTGATCTCTTTTGTCTTGTTTGAGGTTGCTTCTTTCTTTTCTCAAGAGTTTTTCAATACCCTACTCAAACAATAGACCTTATGTAGAGGTTTTGCCTCTTGTTAGCATGAATATTAAAGTCTTTCTAAAAAGAGTTAGACTATTTATAAACAAAACAATTAGCAAACAAAAAAAAGTTAGACTATTCTAGAAATAAAATAGTCACTACTAATTCTAGAGTTAACAAAATAGTTGTGCACAAAGATTACAATATGTCTCCTTTAAAACTAATGATATAACTGTTCCTACAAGATCTGACCCTGCAGAACACTTCTTCTGATGATGTCTTGTGTCGTTCTTCTCGTCTTGTCGGTCTTCCGGTTGGTCTTCTTCCGGCTGGATCTTCGGCTTGGACACGATGGG
>Ga0123342_1010705_pt1 | contig 10364 bp, 8 predicted proteins | sample Turbeawhitnodule_FD_89960 | JGI IMG/M metagenome (GOLD analysis project Ga0123342, IMG submission 89960) | Root nodule microbial communities of legume samples collected from Mexico - Turtle bean Mexico white nodule | ecosystem: Host-associated > Plants > Roots > Nodule | place: Mexico: Nepantla... | reverse complement strand
AAACCAATACCATAAGTGTAAGTGCCAATTTAGATAACTGTTGATGAAAACTTAAAAGAATGGACCAATTTAAATATTTTTTAAAAAGCATAAGATTAAATTAATTTGTTTTAAAACCACAGTGCTAAATCTAAATTTTGATTAAAATACATCTTAAAAATATTACCAAAACAAATATTTAATCACTTTTTAAGACTTTAATAAATTTTTTGATTTGTTATTTTTAATTTAATGAGTATTTTCTTTCTAATTTTGTTAATTTTAAAAAAAATTTAATCCATGATAAAATATGTATTAAAATATATATTACAAGAAAATAATTAAATAGAAATCAAGTAGATAAATGGTTTGGGTGGGTGCAGAAAGAAGGAAGATGAGTGGGCCTGTTTTACAGTGAAAAGCCCATAAACAAAAAATAAGTAAATAGAAGAAAGACGGTGCGCATTAGATTGTTTGTTAGAAAGAGAGTAGGAGGACAGCGGCGTGGTCTGTGTTTGTTGAGATGTCGGATCCGTACGAACGGGTGAAAGGAGGACGATTGGCATTCAAAGGAGGGATTCTCGCCTCTCGCTCCAAATCCATCGACAAGGCCAAGAACAAGAAGAAGAAGCGGACCACGGCGGCGCCCGTCGAGGACGAGGATACTGGCCCTAACCATAACCCTACCCCTGATCCTAACCCTAACCCTAACCCTAACACTGAAGAACCTGTCGACACCGACAAACAGGCGGAGGCATCTGAATACACCATCGACGCGGCGAAGCGTATGAAGTACGACCAACTCTTCCCTGTGGAAGCCAAGAAGTTCGGCTACCAACCCAAAACTAACTTCAACTCAGTTGAGGACGCCCTCGATGATCGTGTCAAGAAGAAGGCTGATCGTTATTGTAAATAAAACTATCAATCACTTGTAAGTCACTCTTCCCCCAATCCTATTCTTTGCTTTTCCCTAATTTTAACCCTCGTGTCTTCTCTTTTCTAATTAACATCAACTTTCCAATTTCCATTTCAACTTTATTCGCACCCTTCTGTTCTACTATGTTCATTGATTCCAAATTCAGATAATATCTTCAGCTCTGCTTTCATAATATCATCAACACACGCAACACTCTTGTCATCCACGCTTTCAGCTATTCATTCTTATTTCTTGCTCTCTCTCTTTTTTTTCTTTGTTGGCTTCTCTAGGTAGTAGCTGTGCCATGGACCATGTACCCATTTTTCGCTGCTGTAAATGTAGTGCACTTTGTTGCTGACATTTCAATATTTAGAATGGATCAATATTAGGCTTCAGTAGTACAATCACGTGTAGTTCATCTGTCTCGGTAACAATGATGAATCCTTATTTGTTGTGTGATATCTAAATGATACTGGATATTTGATGATAGAAATGAAATATTAAAATAGATTGTCATATAAATAATTTGTAATTATTAATCGTGTAGCTTACATCTTCAATGGAAAAGAGGAAATAGAATAAATATTTTAAAATTTAAAAGTATTTTAAATTTGTGAAATAAACTATTTAGTTCAAATTTGCAGGTTTAAAATCATATATTCCCAATGTAAAGGTTTCAATATTGTATTTAAGTTGAAAGTTTATTATGCTGAAATTCTAGTTATAACTAAAAATAATATTGAGTATTTTGAAATAGGAAAGTTCTAGTCATAATTCTAGTCTTCTTTTAGAAATTAGGAAAATTGCTATTATAAGACATCAGGATTATGAAATCAATAGAGTATTGATTAAAACAGTATATATTTTAATTAATTATAAAAGATTATCTAAGTTTTAATTATAGAATATCTCAAATATAATCCTGTTGCATAATTAAAAGATATTTAAATTATTATTGATTATAGAAAAGAAAAAAGATTATAAAATAAACAGAGGAAGAAGAACGAGGGAGGCTGAAGAGATGCGCAATACACTCTAAACTTAGTTTTATTCCCATTTTTGTAATTTTATTGCTTTCTTCGTTTGCGTGTTGATCCTCTTGTAATTTCTTAATAAATTATGAGGTTTTCTGCCATTAAAGTTTTGTTTTTAAGTTTTGTTTTTCAACATCTGAGTGCGCTTGACAATCTGGTCTTTGAGTTTTAATTTCCGTTTTGATAATTGTTTTTGAATACATATTGATGATTCAATTTTGCCTTTAATTGAAACTCGCATTATTCTGAACAATCTTTTTGGGTGTATGATTCAAGACGTAAAATGTTATAAACCTTATGAGTAGAGATGCTAAGGTACTAAATGAATTGGTGGTCGGAGTTGAAAGATGATTTGGCTTATTCAAACCACATACACAATATCATCTTTTTGTTAAAACTGGTCTAATAATATTGTTAGACAGTATATGTATTAACTGAAATTTCTTTTAATTTTATTATCTAACGAATATTATTAGTAACCTACAGTATTAGAATAAAGTTCAAATTGAAAAGATTTTAAAACATAATCCAATGCTTCTATTGATATATTTATTTTATAAAACTTCTTTTCCAAGAATCTTTTATACCTCTTTCTCTTCATTGTCCATATACCTTTTTATTATACTCTAATAAAAAAGATGTATTTGTTTTCGCTTTGAGAGATGACTTCGTCAAGCTTTTAAATATACTAAAAATAAAATAGTATATTTGAAGAATAATAGTAAGCATTTAATAAGGCATTAGCCACACATAAACACTCATCTCATAAGATGGGTTCCATTTGTCTAGACATCATCAAATCAAACCAAAAGACTCTTTGTAGGTCATCATACGAACCTTTCGTCTAATGTCTTACATATTTAATTGTTTTATTAATATCAAAATTTAAGGTTATAAAAATACATGTACTATAATATTATGATCAAAAGAGCATTTGAGAAGAAAACAAATATAACATTTGTTTTTTTTTTATTTTATGTTTTTTTTAAGAGTTACAATCATGTATAATGAAAATAAATTTTTAACTTCTACTCATGAATTCTATGATATGATTATTGTTAACCACAAGAGAATGCACCTTAGGAGTTGTGTACTCATAATTCCTACAGTAACAATTTGTTGCAATAAAGAGATAATACAACTATTTATTATGTGGTTAACTACTGTTTAAATGAGTTTCAAGAAAAAAAAAAAAAAATATATATATATATATATATATATATATATCAAATTTTCAAAGTACATTATCTTGTATTTCATTTCTACTTAACTATTATTTTAAAGTATTTTTCAATTAAAACTTATATTATTTTATTTTGTCATTCTTATCTATTTCATTTATTATGCCTCCATTAGTTTTCTATTTTTTCTTTCAATTCAAAGAAATTAAATCAAAACGTTTCAAATTCCCTAAAATTTGAAATTTTCTCATTCAAACACAACCATATGGTATCAATTAAAATTCTCTACTCTCCAGACAATATTATTTTAAGTAAATAAAGAATTTAAGATAACTACAAGTGATCTCATAATCAATGATCGCACTATGAGTGCAACTTTAGAGGAAAGACATCCTTTGCGCTAAGCACATAGATTAACAAAAAATGTGTAAATAAGTAACAGAATTTTAAATTTTTTTGTAGTTTAATTAAATAATATGGCCTGATATGAGAGAATAGAAACATTCAATCCACTGACAGTTTAAAAAGGTTTATATACAAATGGAACACAAGATGACAACTAGTAGTGTATAATCTTTGTGTGTATATAAGGTGAAACATAAGATGATAACAGATTCTAACAAAGCTCATTTCAAGTTTACACTGGACATTGGAAAAACAAGGTCTACGCAACATACTCTACATGAATTTTATCATTTCAAATTGTAAACGGTCTACATGGTTAAATGTCCAGGATGTTACTGTCACAACCTTTACCTTTTCTATTCGAGCAAGATGTATTGAAACTTAATCAATTCAATATTACTTCAACTCCTGACAGTTATATTGTTCCAATAGATGCCAATGCACAACTGGAAAACAACCAAAATGTAGAGAAACTAGCTTTATCCATTGGTTAACAAGGGCATTTAAGATGAAATTGTCATTGCTCTAGCAAATCCATATCACGATAGTTGTGCCATTTTTTGTATCTCTGCATTCCATTTAAAATAGGTCTAAGCCGAGGAGCAGTAGTGCACGTCAAACAACAACAACCTCTCAGATCCTTTACACATTTTCTGCAGCATCTGCATGACAAAGGCTAACATGCTTCACAAGATGAAAATCAACAGATGCAAAAAAAAACAAGTCTTTTAAAACGATGACAAGTGAAACAGAGAAGGGAGTCTTACAGAAAAAGCAAATTACAATCAAGATTTGCACAGTTCCTATGTCTCAATTCACTGACTTCCAAATTACATACATAGCATTTTGCAAACTTATCATCTTCAGAAACTGGAGTTAATTCTGCTTCGGTTGTGGCCCCCGTATAGTAAATAGAAGGGGGGAGAGACAGACGAGAGTCAAATACAAATAAATTTCCTACCCATTCAGCAGCACCTTCATTCTTTAAATAGTGAGAAACACCTCCCTTCAGGGTATATAGATTCTGAAATCCCTGCTTCCTGTCACATGGCATCAAAGCAATGCACCAGATTAACAATATGAAAAGGAGGAGAAGGAGTACGTGACTTCAGTTCTATGAATAAGGAATCAGATTATAGTGCCTAGGTAGAGAAAAAAAAGGAGAGAAGGTTGATTCTAAGGTTTATTTGGACCAAATACTAGGCTAGCTCACGGGTTTTCTGGTCAAATAGGTTATCCCAATCCTGTTTCTAGAACCATAAGTAATGAATTTTTTCCTCTTGTTAATTACTTCCTACTTTTGTTTCTTAATCAAAGTATCAAGGCCTTGGCATTCTCTAAAAATATTAATTTACCTTAGTATTGTAGAATAGACATCACAGCGAATCCCTCCTGTGCAATACATCAATATGTTTGCTTTTTCTTTATCCACATTTGATAAAGGATCTGAAGCAGTGATCTAAAGAGGGCATATCAGAGAGGAGTACATTACTACGCATAATGGAGAGATAAGACTTCGAATTAATGGTTCACAGATACCAACCTATCATCTAGGCAAAGCTCATAGCTAATGAGAAAAAATCTATATGAAATCAGATTTGACAATTACAGTGCCACATTCATCAAAGCAATTTAATAAACGAAAAATGTTTTTTTGTTCAAGTGAAGAAGAACGTTAAAATTCAATGCAAGAAAACCAAGATCTTATGGCATTACTTTGATTAAAAGAAAAAGCCATACAACTGGATGGCAAGTTTCAGCTTATCAGGAGACCATATCAATCCTGAATGAGTCCACATTAGGCACTGAGACATCAGATAATGACCCAACCTCTTCCTGAGACAGACCAAATGAAGTGTTCCTAAAGCAGTCCACACTAGGTCGCTGAGCCCCACGAAAATGTCCAATATCCCACTCATAACCTGAACAACAGCAACAATACTGCATTAATGTTGGAACTTATAATTAGGAAAAATATAAATATTTTATAACGAAAAAGAGAAAATATAGAGATATTTAAAACATATGACTTGAAGATCTCACCAAAGGGCAGAAGAAACAAAAGGGTAGGTCAGCCAAGTCTATTCCTACATTTTTAACACGTCTATTTGCATAATGGATACTCCATGTATGTTAGTCATTGACTGAACCAGGTTCATGAGTGTTATTACTAATGTAAGTATGTGCAGATTAGGACTAAGGCTAGAACCACACCCCACCCCTTTTAGGTAACATGGGGAGACAAGACATTTTTACAGTTAAGGAGAAAAATTATGTTCCCTTTCAAAAAGGAAATTACAATAAACATATCAATTGTAACACTTCACGGCTTAATTGCATTGCATATAAGGTGGAAGTTGTCACTGGAAAACCATTCACATCCTGCCTCTCTCACAAGTCACAACTGATGCACATTATCTCATAATGATAACTCAGCAAAATGGGTGTTCATAATCAGGACCTCTTCTTTAAAGGACAAGTAATTATAAATGACATTTGATTCAAACACCAAATAGTCCAAAATAAGACACGATGTAATATAGGAAACAGAAAAGGGAGGAAAGTTTAAATTAAGGAAATAATTATTCACTCTGGAACTATAGAACCTATACCATTTCTGACATCCAGTAGAATGGAATCTCTGTTGTGATAATCTTTTGCTCTAAGATCAGTTTTATTGATTGCTTCCAATCTTTCTTTCCATTCTGATGGCGATAAAGGTATTGCACGCATTGAAGAATCAAGTAATGGAAGATGTGACATACCACCTTCAAACTGAAGAAAGATGAAAACCATAAGTTGATAAGTTGTCTTCAAGCTACAATTATTAATATTAAACATGCCAGACATGAAGATAAAGAAATGCAAAAATTTGTTCATTTGTTATAAAGCTACACCACATTGAAGTCCGATCCCGAAGATGAAATTTGATTGCCCTCAAAAGAAAATAAAAAGGATCATAGCATCAAAACCAGAAGAATACAGCTATGTCAATCCTAACAAACTTAATTTGCAAGAGAATATTTTATAGCTTACCTGTACCAATGAAGGCTTATAACGCAACTTCAACGCTGGAAAGGTATGCCCATTTTCTGATGGAGATATCTGAACCAACATGTCAGAAAACCTGTTATCCTCTCTTAACCAGTTGACATACGCCAGAGCATCTTTTGATGGTCCACTATACTGCAGAAATATATAACATTGACAGAACATACTTCAGACATATTTGTGACCTATTTGCACAAATTTGACATATACTTGGGCTTTAATATTGAGATAATAAGTGAGTCTAGAATTAGTGGGCCTTAATGAACTTAATTGCTAATTTTTCACTAATGTTCGGATTGATACTCACTTTAACATATTTTTCTTGTGTAGGTCATAACTGGTACAGCAAATATTGAATTTGGACACTTCTTAGGCCTTTGGGGAGACAAGAAAAGTTCTTTAATTTTGAAGTATTTTTGTGCCACAACGGAAATTGAAATTCCAGGATCTACTCTTTGGATTGCTCATCTTAAAAATGCATAACTCACTCAAATCGGATCCAAATTAGGCTTATAGTTTCTAGAAAGGTAACTGGATGGGCCTCAAATATCTTTTCTAAAAGGGAGGTAAAATTAGATACGAATGTCATTAGTTATTTTTTTAGATATAGGTCTAAAACTATAATTGCTCCTAAAAAAATCTCTAATTGTAGTGCTTTAATGATATTGGAATCAATTGATATGTGCCCTTGTGAGTTGACTTAAGGTTAATCCCTATATTGCAAATGTGAATGGGAATTTAGTTGTCTTTTGTGCCATTTGACTATCTTTCATCACACATCAGATCAGAAAGATATGTATGTGGACCTGGAATATTGTAAGGATGTCTTGTAGCTACGTCTATAAACATCGGAGTACCCGTTTAGAGTTATTAGTATCATACATTCTATCTCTCTTCCATCTTATTGTTATCTATTTTTCTTTTATCTCTGATTTTCATCCACCCATACGCCAAAAAAATGGGGTGTAAGATCACCATTTTTCATATTTATAATGCACAAGAACTCTTGCGTGTAATGCACATTACCCTCGGCATTTCCAATCAGGTTAAAAAAGAAAAATATATCTCTTCTTATGGAGATATTATTCATGACAGAATTGCTAAATAGAACAGGGGCAGAACTTACCTGGGCATTAATCCCTTGTTCATTCAGATAGACTCTTCCATTGATATCGAGGTCCTGCTAAAAGATAGAAGTTATAAACTGGGAAAGGTAGGATTAGAATTGAACTTGGGTTCTGGTCAAACAATGAACTTGTGATTCTGAGGTATGATTTATCAAAGCATGAGTGAACAATACATTCACGAAGAAAATATTTAGTAACAGAAATAATTGATATATCCTCCTTTGTTGAGAACACCAGAATCAATACAATGGTAACAGGAAAAGAGTAACATAAAAAAAATGAAAGCAACCTGCAATTCCAAGAAAGAACGGTGTTTGGCGACTTCGGCTTGTGGGTCTTGGATGAACACAAAATGGTAGAAATTGACGACCAAAAAATGAAAATCGTCCTCCCTTGAAGTAGAGGGCTGAGTTAGTGGCAGTGCAGCTGGTAGGAGGTGCTTACGATGGGTGAGAGCAAGAGAAGATGAGTCAGTGAATTTGAATTTGAAGAGAGAATTTTGGAATGGCAACACAAGCCTTGAGCTGCAAAAGGAAGCAGCAGTAACTATAGGTGCGACTGAGGGCGCAATGGCATGAGCACACGACCCAGACCCACGCACAGAGAACACCTCTCTGCACCACCTCATCCTTTTTCTTGCCCCTCCAATGCCACCTTCACCGATCGTCTCTCTCTGTCTACCAGCTGTTAGAGGAAATCTTGGATCATAGTCCAGGCCCAAGCCCAACTCATGTTTTCTTTCCTCTTTACGGTTTTTGCCTCCTGCACCTCATCACATTAAATGACATATATGCACCTACGTTTTATAATTAAAACCTAGGTATTTTCCTTCCTCCTATAATTAAAATATTTTTAAAATGAATAAAATTATGAAGATACTGACTTTCATAAAACAATTGAATCTCACTATGAAAAGTGTATTTATATATCTATAGAAGTATGCTTAAGAAGGTGAGAAAGAGTGTTGAAGAAGGTGTTAGAGTGTTATAGAGTTGTATTTTTAAGAAGGAATTAGAAGAGAAAGTGATGGGTTGAGCATAAAATGAAGGTTTAGTGGTCTTTGCCGGATTGTGCCTGCCGGCAATTATAAAAAAGTGATATTATAGTATTATTTCACTGAAAAGGAGAAAGAGAAAGGAAAACATTGGAAATTGTATTGTATTGCCAGCAAAGTTGAGATGTAAAAGTTAGAAAGAAAGAAAGAAAGAAAGAGGGAGTGATGATGTTGGCAGAGTTGGAGGTCACGCCAGCCACAGCAATGCTTTTGTATTTTGGACTATAAAACCATTATTCAGTCTCTGCTTCTCCTTCTCAATTCCTCTCTTCCATTCCGACATCAACATGAACGGGAAAGCCTCCGTCTCTAAGGAGCTCAATGCCAAGCACGCCAAGGTTTCATCAATGCTTCTTCTGTTTATACTTAAATCTTGTTTTTTAATTTATCATTCTCATGATTTCCCCTCATGCAGATCTTGGAAGGACTTCTTAAGCTGCCCGATAACAGGGAATGTGCAGACTGCCGGAACAGGTATCATCAATAAGTTTAACCTTTTTTTCTTTTTACATCATGTTGTCGGAGATGGATCTCCTGCAGTTCAATTCAAAACAGCAGAGTTTAAAAACTTACCATTTCTGGTTGTTTTGAATAAAAATAAGTGTAAAAACAGAGTTTGATAGTTTATGAGCCCCTTAGATAGTATCCAATTCTTCACTTTATATTGCACCATGTATTGAAATTTTTAGTTGTTTTTAAATTTACCTTTCCATTTCTCAAATATTGTCAGGGCACCACGATGGGCTAGTGTTAACCTAGGGATTTTCATTTGCATGCAATGTTCAGGAATTCACCGAAGCCTTGGAGTTCATATATCAAAGGTTTACATTTTTGTATCCAGTTCTTTTATGCTATATTTTTTTGGGTAGAAATGGGAAAAGTAAATTAAATAAATGAGTGAAAATAGGTGATACTTTAAAGATAAGAAACATAGTAAAACATAATGTAATTGATTTTCAAAATAACCCTAAATTCTACCATAACATACACAATTCTAGAAGAAAAACTAACTAGAAACTATTTTTTTCTTAAAAAAAAAATAATTATTATACTGAATAAATTAAAAATATTGATACTTAGAACTTATAACTAATTAAATATCAATTTATAAACTAATATAATAAACAACAATATAATGCACGTACTTTTTACTTACATAGATAGATAATTAATTAATAAAAAATATTCACATATTAAACCAAATTTCTCATATTTTTATATCAGAAACAAAAATAATATATTATTATTGAATCACTTATATATAAGATACAAGGATCTTCAACTCTATCTCATTTATTTATTTTAGAACATTCATATTAAACATTTGATTCATTTTTACTAATATTTTTTACATAAAAAAAATCCTTTTTTATGAATGATACTTAAAATCATATATGTATAATGTGGTGCGATCTTGTTTCCATCTTGTTTCTTTCCATTTCAAAAAAATTAATATATATTTCAAGTGCTGATGATATCTGCGTGCGTGTTTATATATATATATATATATATATATATATATATATATATATATATATATATATTTTTATATGTAATTAAAAAAATAAATATATAAAAAAAAGACTTTTTATAATGTGTTATATTTATATTATTTTT